>Ga0315298_1006966_pt1 | contig 15119 bp, 13 predicted proteins | sample WHS_1_MG_FD_203077 | JGI IMG/M metagenome (GOLD analysis project Ga0315298, IMG submission 203077) | Extremophilic microbial mat communities from Washburn Hot Springs, YNP, Wyoming, USA - WHS_1_MG | ecosystem: Environmental > Aquatic > Thermal springs > Hot (42-90C) | place: USA: Wyoming... | reverse complement strand
CAAAAAAAGAGGAAGAATCAAAGCCTGAAAAATTAGAATTTGAGGAATCAAAACCTGAAAAATCTTTACGACCTCTTAATGTATTAGTTGTAGATGATTCAGAGCCTATACAAAAGATATTAGGTCTATATTTGACAGCGGGGGGACATAAATTTGAATTAGCTGGCAATGGAAAGGAAGCATTGGAGAAATTCAGATCGGGAACTTTTGACCTTGTAATAACCGATAGAGCAATATCTGATATAAGCGGTGATAAATTAGCCTATCATATCAAACAGATGAGACCAGAGACACCAATAATTATGATAACAGGTTTAGGAAATATTATGAAGGCTTCCGGCGAAATGCCGAAAGATATAGATCGCCTTATCAGTAAACCATTAACCATGAAGGAGTTACATCAGGCATTAGCAGAGATAACTACACTGACTTAATGATAATTTCGTATTTTTATGGTTTATAAAGAAGCTTATTCAGCTTACTGACCAATGTCGGCAAGCTAAAAGGCTTAACGATATAATCATTAGCCCCGGCTTTATGTGCTCTTATTACTGCTTCATTTTCACCTCTCGCAGTTAGCATTACTACAGGTATATTTTTAGTTTCTTTGTCTGTTTTAAGTTTAACACACACATCATAGCCGTCCATACCGGGCATCATTATATCCAAAAGCACAAGGTCTGGGCGTTCGCTTTTTACTTTTGATAACGCCTCAAATCCGTCAGAAGCAGTTACAACATCAAAATTCCTAGCTTGAAGCATAAAAGATAATGTCTCAACAATATCTGGCTCATCGTCAACAATAAGAACTTTGTATTTTGGCATATTCAACTCCTATATTGTGATTAACATTATTCTTCCCGAAATTTTTTGAGCAATTCCTTTTGTTTTTCCGTTATGTTTTTTGGCAAAGAAACATTTACTTTAATCAATTGATCACCATTTCCATCCCCATTAGCCTTTTTAATACCTTTTCCTTTCAACCTTAGAATAGTCCCCGGTTGAGTTCCCGCTGGGACGTTAAGTCTAACCTTGCCATCAACAGTAGATACGACCACAGTAACACCCATAATTGCCTGAATGAAATCAATTGTTATCTCGCAAGTAATATCATCACCTTGACGTTTGAGGAACTTATGTTCCATAACCTTGGCAATGATATATAAATCACCATTAGGACCTCCTGAGACACCAGATTCACCCTGCCCAGGGACACGGATTCTCATACCATTTTCAATCCCAGGCGGTATATTTATTGGTATTCGGCGCACTTGTTGAAAATGACCAACACCATTACAAGTTGTGCAAGGAACAGGTATTATTATCCCTCGCCCATAGCATTTTGGACATGTTTGATTGACAGAAAAGTTACCTTGTGTAAATTTAATTTTGCCTCTTCCCCCACAATCGGGACATTTCTGGACATTTGTCCCAAGACGAGCCCCTGATCCATGACAAGTCGGACATTCCTCATCCCTTGTTATACTGATAACTGTTTCCCATCCGAGTATAGCTTTTTCAAAAGGGATTGCCAATTCATAGTTTATGTCAGCACCTCGTTTAGGTCTTGTTTTACTACGAGAACGATCTGTTTTATCAAAAATACGAGAAAATAAGTCGCCAAATCCACCAAAGTCGTCAAATCTTACTTGTGTATTTTCCCTATGTGTGTTAAATCCGGAGAAAAAGCTATCCATATCATCAAAGAAATATCCCTGCTTTTCTGCCTCAACCATCCGATCATAATTTGCACGCTTGTTAGAGTCGCTCAATATGCTATACGCTTCTTGAATGTCCTTGAATCGCTCTTCTGCAAATTTATCGTTCGGGTTTTTATCAGGATGATATTTCTTTGCAAGAGACCGATAAGCCTTCTTTATAGCGTCAAAAGACGCCTCTTTATTAACACCTAAAATATTATAATAATCCTTAGTAGCCATTATCAGTTAATATATTGCCCCTGTTTTATATAACCCCATAACGAAGTCTTTTTGTTTTTATGGTCTATTCCTTGATTCACACCAGTATATCTAATCCTGTATATTGCATTTGCGAAATCATCAGATACAAGTAAAGAACCATCAGGCATCACTTGAATATCTACTGGTCTTCCTAATACTGTTCTTCCTTGTAGCCAACCATCAGCGAAAACTTCATAAGATACAGCTTTATTGCCATTAAGTCTTACTAATGTAACCCTATAACCAATAGGCACACTACGATTCCATGATCCATGTTCCGCTATGAAAATCTGATTTTTATATTCACTTGGAAACATTGACCCAGTGTAAAATCTCATACCCAAAGCAGCTACATGAGGACCAAGATTCATAGCTGGTTTAGTATAATCTTCTGGATTTCGCCCTTTGCCAAACTCAGGATCAGGTATATCTCCACCATGAAAATATGGAAACCCAAAGTGCATATTAGGCTTTGGCGCATGGTTAAGTTCATCAGGGGGAACATCATCACCTAACCAATCGCGTCCATTATCTGTAAACCATAATTCATTAGTATCAGGATGCCAATCAAACCCGACAGTATTACGAATGCCTTGTGCAAAAATTTCAAGTCCGCCACCATTGGAGTTCATTCTCATTATGGACGCATATCGCTTATCTTCTCTTTCGCAGATGTTACATGGTGCTCCTACTGGAACATAAAGCAGACCATCAGGACCGAAACGTATAAATTTCCAACCATGTGCTTCATCCGTCGGAAAACTATCGTTTATCACAACTGGATTAGGCAAATTTCTCACGTTCGCTTCAACATTATCATATCTTAATATACGGCTAATTTCAGCTACATATAACGATCCATCTTTGAACGCAACACCATTCGGCGAACGCAAACCAGATGCGATAGTGATTATTTCATCAGCCTTGAAATCCTTGTCTTTATCTATTATAGCATAGACGTTTCCTGCACTCCTAGTTCCAACAAATAGAGTCCCATTAGGGCTTAAAGCCATAGAACGGGCATTAAATACATTTTCCGCATATACGTTGATCTCAAATCCTGGGGGAAGTTTAATGCTATCAAGCGATAACCCATATACAGAAGACACAAAGCTAAATAATATCATCATAATAAAAATCTTGTTCATAAATATCACCTCTTAAATATCGGCAAAAAATAAGAAAACTTTACTAACAAAGGAATTAAAAACTATTTATATTTATGCAACAAGACTTTTATACGACAATATTCCCTACTGTTTTGCTCCTTCTTTGAATTTGGCAGAGTATTTAGCTGTCATCTCTATATATTTTCTCCCATATTCCTTTGTTTCAGCAATATCAGTTCCTTCATGTAATTCGTTCCAAGTTTCAACCATCACAATATCGGGACGTTCATTAACAGGCTTAGCAAGTAGAGACTCCCATGCACGTTGATAGAATTTGCCATCTTCCCTATCCCTGACCAAAGGTTGTCTTCCCGGAACTGCATGATGGTCATAACCCGGTCCTAAAGCAAGGACATCATGCCATTGAGGTCCCAAAGCACCTCCCCATGCGTAAGTAGCATCAGCATAGCCTTGCCAAGAGACTTCTTTTACTATATAAGGACGACAGGCGAAATCATTTTCAAATGATTTATAAACATATTCAAGAGCTTTTGGGTCTTGCTTTTTAGCAAATACTGCGGAATAAAGAAATATAATTGGGCGACCATCTATCATTGCCCACATCCGAGGAGGTATTAATGAAAAATAGTCACGAATTGTGTTGTAAAACCATTGCTTGCCTTCCATAGTTGTAAGATCAACGTGAGTCCCCGGAGGATTATGTTGCAATGTGCTGGTATCATAAAATAAACCGATTTTTGGTGGCAATTCGCCTGCATTAAGAAGTATATCGTATCCTTCAACCATCTTTGTAATGCCTTGAAAACTCCATGAATCGTATCCCGGAACGCCCCAATATACGGGTGCGATAAAATCTATTCCTGCGGATTTGACGTCTCGCATTTCTCTTGCCCACCAATTCGGTGATGAGTAACTATAATCATCATTAGTGATCGGATGATCTACCAACGCATCACTTCCGTCATGATTGATAAAATGTTCTTTCGTATATATATTATACCAATAAAAAAAGTAAGTTCCTACTATCTTTTGTCCCTGACGAAAACTCTCAGATCCAGCAAAACTATCTTTTGTAAGGTTAATATAATTCCCCGGCGGTGATGGAAAGGCAGTAAAATAGACACTTAACAGAAAGTTGAAAAACATGACAACCTCCATTCGCTCTTGATGAATTTTGCACACAAAAAACTGAAATAAATTTATATTCAAATATTATCATTAATTGATAATATAGTCAAGTTAGTTTCCTCTGAGCTTAGGACATTAGTTCGGACATTTCCTAAAATAAGTGGAAATAATACTTTTTGCTAAAGTTAAATTTTTCCAAACATTTCAAAAATCCCCATTTATCCCCCTTGAAAACTTTTTCAAAGGGGGAAAGATAAGGAAGATGCCTTTTTAAAGGGGGAAACCATAAAAGTCTCCCTTTGGAAAAGGAGATTTAGAGGGATTTCCCTATATAATTTAATTAGATAATAAATTGTCCGAATCTATGTCCGATCTTCAGAGTCTCCTAACTCAAAAATAAAAATCCTTGACGTATACATAATATTATTGTATCTTACTTCTGTTGTAATTATTAGGCTATTTTTTTATTAGGCTATTTTCATTTTAAGCATTCAGTTTTTAGGAAAAGGAATTTAGTATGCCCAGAACCCACTCGTTAGAAAGAACGAGAAATATCGGAATAATGGCTCACATAGACGCTGGAAAGACAACAACAACTGAGAGAATCCTCTATTATACTGGCAAAAAACACAGGATAGGTGAAGTTGACGAAGGCACAACAGAGATGGATTGGATGGAACAGGAAAAAGAGAGAGGAATAACCATCACCTCTGCTGCGACTACCTGCCTTTGGCGAGATCATGTTATTAATATCATAGATACCCCCGGTCATGTTGACTTCACTATTGAGGTTGAGCGGTCTCTTCGTGTGCTTGACGGTGCAGTGGCGATCTTCTGCGGTGTTGGCGGAGTTGAGCCTCAATCGGAAACCGTTTGGCATCAAGCTGACAGATATAAGATTCCAAGAATTGCATTTGTCAATAAGATGGATAGAGTTGCTGCGGATATGTTTCGTGCAATTGATATGATGAAGGATAGGCTTAAAGCTAACGCATTCCCGATCCAATTGCCAATCGGTCGTGAAGAAGATTTCAAAGGAGTTATAGACCTTATAACAATGAAGGCTCTTATCTGGCATGAAGACGACTTTGGGGCAACTTATGACATATTGGATATACCGAATGATATGATAGATGAAGCTAATCATCATAGAACAGAACTATTAGAAATCATCGCTAATGAAGATGATCAATTGATGGAAAAATACCTTGAAGGAGAGGAAATAACCGTTGATGAGCTAAAATCCGCTATTAGAAGGGCGACATTGAAAGGAACTCTGTTTCCTGTTTTATGTGGTGCGTCGGTGAAAAATAAAGGTGTCCAACCGCTTCTTGATGCAATTGTTGACTATCTGCCATCGCCTGTTGACATACCCCCAACTGAGGGATTTATTCCGGGAACAGATGAAAAGGACTATCGTCAACCGATAGATGATTCTGCTTTCTCCGCACTTGCCTTTAAGGTTGCAGTTGACCCAGATGTAGGAAAAATTGTCTTTTTGAGAATATACTCAGGCACTTTGATGACAGGCTCTTATGTGTATAACGCAAGCAAAAAGGTTAAAGAACGTATATCCAGAATATTACAAATGCACGCAAATAAACGTAAGCAAATACGTGAGGCATATTCTGGCGATATTGTAGCTGTTATCGGTCTTAAAGAGACATATACTGGCGATACTCTTTGCGATGAATCTAAACCAATAGTATTTGAACCTATACATTTTCCTGAACCTGTTATATCTGTTGCGATAGAGCCTAAAACAGAGGAAGAGCGAGACAAACTGACCGATGCGTTAAGGAGGCTTGCCGAAGAAGACCCAACTGTCCGTGTCACATCAAATAACGAAACAGGGCAAAGAATATTATCTGGAATGGGAGAACTCCATCTTGAAATATTGATAGATAGAATGGTAAGGGAATTTGGCGTCAAGGCTAATATTGGAACTCCACAAGTTGCATATAAAGAGACAATAACAAGCACAAACAGAGGAAGAGGAAAGTATATCAGACAATCTGGCGGAAAAGGTCAATACGGCGATGTATTGCTGAAATTAGAACCACTTCCAAGAGGGTCAGGTTTCCAATTTGTAAACGAAGCCCCCGCTGAGCAAGTGCCAGCTAATTTTGCACCAGCAATAGAAAGAGGAGCAAAAGGTGCAAGCGAAAATGGACCACTTGCAGGCTATCCTGTAACAGACATTAAGGTCACGCTTATAGGTGGATCATTCCACGAAGTAGATTCATCAGATATGGCTTTTGAGATAGCAGGTTCAATGGCTTTTTCAGAAGCAATTAGAAAGTGTAACCCTATTCTTCTTGAACCTATAATGAAAGCTCAAATCATTGTGCCTTTGGATTATTTAGGAAAGGTTTTAGGTGACTTAAATACAAGAAGGGCACAAATCCATAATATTGAAAGCAGAGTTAACGGAGAAGCAATAAATATGGAAGTGCCATTGGCAGAGATGTTTAAATACGCAACACAAATTCGGTCATTGACGCAAGGAAGAGGCTTTTTCACTATGGAATTTTCCCGATACGATAATGTCCCTGATGATGTTACCGAAAAGATTGTTTCCATAAGAAAAATGTATGGTTTAGTAAGGATGTGAAGTTTAAGGTTAAAATATGAACGAAGAAATAAATAAGACAGAAAATCATAAAGAGAAAGTGCATTTTGTCGCAAACAGGCAAATGGAACTCTATTTACAAATTATCGCGATTTCTAGTTCCATTATTGTCATTACTATTATGTTTTTGCTTATGTATTATATTCGGCAGGTGTTAGGCGTTTTTGTGCTTTCCTTTCTGATTTCCTATATAATTAGTCCATTGGTGAAAATTTTAGAAAGGCGAAAAATCAACCGAACTTTGTCCGTTGGAATATTGTATCTTGCATTTGTCGCAATAACAGTAGTCTGCGTAGTGGTGTTTGTCCCTATGCTTTGGAACGAACTTATTACCCTTCAACTCAGTATCCAAGATAATTTGAGCAATCCTGAACTCGGAAAAAATATAATGTCAAGCATTGAAGACTTTCAAGAACAGTTATCCGAAGCGATACCGATACTTAAAGACATAGACTTAAAATCACAATTTGACATAAGTAATAGCGTAAGCAATATTGCATCGTGGATATTGAATTATATCGGGCAAATGATTAAAACAATTACCAGCTATGGAACTAGGATAGCATGGGTTATAATATCAATATTCGTTATTCCATTTATCGTCTTCTTTTTGCTAAAAGATGGGAACAAAATGAAAAAAGTTATTCTACGTTTAGTCCCATCAAGATATAAAGAAGTAAGCACTGATCTATTACATCTCATAGATATTAGGATCGGTAGATTTATAAGAGGGAAATTGGCTGAATCTATAATATTATCAATACTAACCGCAATAGGTTTAAAAATATTAGGTATAAAATATGCCTTATTAATTGGCAGTATAGCAGGATTTGCAAATCTTATCCCTTATATAGGTCCTGTTGGGATCGCCATTCCGCCAGTTTTACTTGCTATATATCAATATGGCATATTTCAAGGTGTTATAACTGCGATCTTTCTCAGTATTTTGCAGTTTATTGACAATATGATTTTAGTGCCTTTTATAGTCGGAAAAAGCGTTGATCTTCATCCTTTGGTGACGATTTTTGTCGTTTTTATTGGCGGAAAAACATTAGGGTTATTAGGATTAGTGGCAGCTGTTCCAATGGCTTCTATTATCATATCAATAGCTCAAGCAATATATCAGGAGTTCAAAAATATTTCATCTATGAAAAGTTACTATGATTAGTTGGTCTTTATTATAGTTTTTATATTAAAGGGAGGCAAAATTGGAAATTAAGGAATTATTAAAAGAATTGACCGAAGCACCCGGCATATCTGGATATGAGATTGATGCTGGGCAAATAGCTATGAAGCACTTAAAGCAATATTCTGATGAAGTAGAGATTGATAAACTCGGAAGTGTCATTGCATTAAAAAGAGGCGATCAGACGGGAGAAAAACGTTATAGCATTATGTTAGCGGCGCATCTTGATGAGATAGGTTTGATGGTAACAAAGATAGAAGATGGCGGATTTCTTCGCATTACATCAGTCGGAGGGATAGATGTAACTATTTTGCCGGGACAAGCTGTAACCGTTCTTGGAAAAGAGGCTATAAAAGGTGTTATAGGTGCAAAGCCTCCTCATTTACAAGAGCCGGGAGAAAGTGGAAGAATTATTCAAATGGAAGACCTATATATTGACACAGGCAGAAAAAAAGAGGAGTTAGAAGATATAGTCAATGTCGGAACACTTGTCAGGATTGAAAGCGAATTCACTGAGCTAAGCAACGGTTGTGTATCATCAATGGCGATGGATGACCGAGCAGGAGTTGCCGTATTAATTGAAACATTGCGTCGTTTAAAAGAACGAAGACATGATTGGGACGTCTATGCTATCGCAACTTCACAGGAGGAGGTCTCTGGTCTTGGTGCAAGGACAACCGCATTTAGGCTACAGCCTGATATAGCGATAGCTATTGATGTAACATTTGGTGATGGTCCTGGTATATCTGAACGTAAAGCATATCCACTTGGAAAAGGTCCCGCAATCGGTCTAGGACCAAACTTCCATCCAAAGATCACGCAGAGATTTCGTGACCTTGCAGGAGAATATGAAATTCCACATCAAATAGAAGCTGATCCGTATCCCGGTGGAACTGACGCTTATTCGCTTCAAGTCAGTAGGGCTGGAATACCAACCGGGCTAATATCAATTCCACTACGGAACATGCACAGCACAGTAGAGACATTAAAGCTCGATGACATAAAAAGATGTGCCGAGCTTTTGAGCATATTTATAGCAAGGCTTGATTCAAAATTTCAGGAGGAACTCAAATGCTTATAGAAAAACTCTCAAATGCTTTCGGCGTATCTGGTAATGAGAAAGAGATCCGTCAAGTGATAAAAGATGAAATTACTCCATTAGTTGACGAGGTTACAACGGACTCAATGGGGAACTTATTTGCATTAAAAAAAGGCGGAGATAACAGCTTAAAAGTCATGCTTTCTGCACATATAGACGAGGTAGGGCTTTTCATTGACCAAGTTGAAAATAATGGCTTTGTCAGATTTAAAAAGATTGGTGGTATTGATGACAGGGTATTGTTGTCAAAAAAAGTCTATATAGGCGAGAATAAAACTCCCGGAGTTATTGGCTTAAAACCTGTCCATCTTGGCGGAGGGAGAGGTGTTGTCGCTTCTGATGATATGTTCATAGACATCGGGGCATCGGCAAAAGATGATAAACTTGCGAAGGTTGGCGATACCGCAGTTTTTGCTACAAAATTTGTTCAATCAGGCGATATTCTCAGAGGCAAGGCTTTTGATGATAGGGCAGGATGTGCAGTTCTAATTGAGTTGCTTAAAAATACCTATCCATTTACTATTGTCGGCGTTTTTACTGTTCAAGAGGAGTTAGGTTTGAGAGGTGCTACAATAGCTGCGTATAATGTCAATCCTGACTATGCTTTCACTCTTGAAGGGACAACCGCTGGCGATACTCCAATGAAACGAGATGTCAGTCCTTCTACTAATATGGGTGCAGGACCAGCAATAACCGTAATGGATAGGTCATTCATTAGCGACAGGCGGCTGGTCAAATTGTTAGAAGATACTGCAAAAAGAGAAGATATACCCTATCAGTTCAAGCGAACAATAACTGGTGGAACGGATTCAGGGGCGATCCATTTGTCAAGAGGGGGAGTGCCTTCTGTTACGGTCTCTGTGCCTGTCAGATATATACATTCACCTGTCGGATTAATGAATATAAATGATCTCAACAATACCATCTCACTTGTTAGCAAAGCTTTGCAAAGGATACCAGAAGTAGAGGATATAAGATATAATTAGATTTTAATTTATCTTTGATTGTTTCATTATTAGATCATATATACAACACTGTTTGTGATTTCTCTTCAGGTGTCCCATTAAACGATGATCTTACGATGGTCATTTTGGTTACAAAGGTTCTTTGGTGACAAATATGAAAAGTTCATTATAAAAGGCAATAAAAATGCGGATTTAGCAATTTTGAACCTGTTGGTAAATTGATAGAACTTGTATGTAGAAAATATATGGGCTTGCTTAAATTTATTGCCAAAGAACCGTTACAAATTAAAGGGTGATAAGAATGAAAACAATAGAATTATCAGATGATTTGGTCAATCAATTGGAACAACTATTAATTGAATTCGGTGTTTCTCCCGATGAAATAATTAGGCGAGGCATAAGTGAATACTTGCGAGACCTAAATCAGCACTATTCTGAAAAATTTGATTCAATTGGTTTCGGTATGTGGTCTCAAAGACGAGATATGGAGGACTCTGTTCAATGGGTAAACAATATTCGGGAACGAGAATGGAAACGTTTATAACTTTTGATACAGATATATTGATTGACCATTTTCGTGGTATAAAATCAGCTACAGATTATATACAAAGTGTTCCCTTGGAAAGACGTTCTACTACCGATATAAATGTGATGGAGCTAATCAGAGGAGCATTAAATCAGCGTGAAGTTAATCTGATAGAACTTTTCTTGATACAAAACAAATTTGTGCGTCTCCCGATTACAACAATAGCATCACGACGTGCTGTTGAACTACTTCGCAAATATTCGCTTTCACACGGACTAAACATATCTGATGCAATTATTGCAGCAATTGTTTTGGAATTTAGAACATCTTTAGTTACAAGAAATTTAAGGCATTATCAGTTCATAAAAGAATTAACAATATTAGAAGCACCTTATTAACTTAGACTTTTAGGTTCTTTGGTGACAAATATGAAAAGTTCATTATAAAAGGCAATAAAAATGCGGATTTAGCATTTTGAACCTGTTGGTAAATTGATAAAACTTGTATGTAGAAAATATATGGGCTTGCTTGAATTTATCGCCAAAGAACCGACTTTTATTAGGAGACTAAAAATGAAAATTCTTAGAACAACCGTAATCGGCACTGGCGGAAGGTCAAGGGCACATCTTCCTATTATCCGTATCCTTTCCGATAAATTCAAACTGGTTGCTATATGCGATATTGATGAGGAAAGATCAAATGCTGTTGCGACAGAGTTTGGCGTCAATGGTTATACAGACATTGAAAAAATGCTTTCCACTGAAAAACCTGATGTATGCTTGATAGCAACACAAGCAGAAAGCCATCATGTCATCGCTCAGGTTCTTGCGGAAAAGAAAATCCATATACTCACAGAAACACCAATAGCACTGACCGTTCCCTGTGCTAATAAGATGATAGAATCCGCAGAAAAGAATGGTGTATTGTTAGAGGTATCAGAAAATGTAAGAAGATGGCCACATGAACGGTTAAAACGAGTGATAGCAGATGCGGGTATTCTTGGAGAGATCAAGGAATTCTATCTTTCATATACTTCTGGATCATATCATGGGATAAGCGGGATAAGAAATATCCTTGCAAGTGAGGCGATCAGTGTAGTTGGCGAATTCCCACAAGAAGAGCAAGTTAGGGAAAGAGGTTTTATTGAATGGTCAAAGGGTATTAAAGGAGTGTATGAATACAACAAAAGCAAGAACAATTATTGGGAAATAATAGGCACAAAAGGGGTATTGAAAGGCGGAGAATTGCATCTAAACGAAGGTGATAAAAAGTTAAAAATAATAACTGAAACAGTGAATTTAGCCGAAAGCAAGACCGTTAGCCGATCTTATGTTGAAACCGATCCACCGATTGTCTGGGAAAATCCAATGAAAAATTACGCTTTGCAAGGTGCAGATGAAGTTGCAGTTGCAAATGCATGGATCAGTCTCTATGATGGTATTGTAAATGACAAACCACTTGATTACGGCGGAGAAAATGGGAAAAAAGATGTTGAATTATTAATGGCAATCAGAGGATCTGCGACGGAAAATGGAAAGAAAATATCTTTGCCTTTAACTACTGCGACTGAGCATGAGAAAATACTGCATTCTGAGTTCAAAAATGTCTATGGAATAGACATAATGGATTTGACGTTGGATCATTTAAGGAAGAAATATACTCTCCCTGATCGTTTAAGAGAGTTTATGTATTATGGCAGAATATTGAAGAAGTAGAGTGACTTATAATGAGTATCAGCATTCTTATTCCAATAGCGGTATTAGGCGGATTGGGGCTTATATTTGCTGTTGGATTAGCTTATGCGTCAAAGAAATTTGCGGTATTCGTTGACCCAAGAGTTGAAAAGGTAGAAAGCGCCCTTGCAGGCATAAATTGCGGTGTATGTGGCTATCCCGGATGCAAAGGTTATGCTGAAGCCATTGTCAGTAAGGGCGAACCTATTGATAAATGCGCTCCGGGAGGTAACGAAACACTTAAAAAGATAGCAGACATAATGGGATTAGAAGTTGCAGACATGATCCCTATGGTCGCAGTAGTGAGATGTCAAGGTGGAAGATCGCAAACTAAGTTGCTTTTCAAATATGACGGTGTATCAGATTGCAGAGCTGCACAATTGGTCTGTGCAGGTTCTAAATCGTGTAATTTTGGCTGTTTAGGGCATGGGTCTTGTGCCAAAGCATGTCCATTTTCTGCTATCAAGATGAACGCAAACGGTCTCCCGATGATAGACGAAGAAAAATGCACTGCTTGCGGAGTTTGCGTTAAGACATGCCCAAGAGGGATTATAACACTGATACCAAGAACTCAGGAGATATTTCTCGGATGTGTAAATCCCGACTCAGGTCCATTAGTTAGGCGAATATGTGAGGTTGGTTGCATAGGCTGTGGGTTATGTGCTAAGAAAAATCCTGCTGGTGCTGATGGCATAAAATTGCAGGGCGGTCTGCCAATTATTAATTACGAAAAGCTAACAAGCTGGCCCGAAGCTAACGCTGTTTGTCCAAGAAAATGCTATGTAATAAGGGAAAGGGTTTCTGTTAGAGATTAGCCATCTTTTCTATGTTAAATGGAAAATTGAATTTTCTTGATATAATGATGATGGAATGTTATTATATAATCAATATATTAGCTTTCAGTTATTGAAAAACAATTAATTTCTCTTAGAGGAGAATTCGTTTATGAGCGAAAAAGTGAGGATCGGATTTGTTGGAGTTGGTTCAATGGGACAATGCGCCCATCTGAAAAATTACGTTACTGTCCCTGAATGCGAAGTCGTTGCAATAGCAGAAATGAGGCAGAAATTAGCCAAAAGAGTTGCAGAGAAATACGGTATCCCTAAGGTCTATGCGACACACGAGGAAATGATCGCAAATGAAAAATTAGACGGCATAGTAGCAGCGCAACAATTTACAAGGCATGGCGTTATAGTGCCTCAATTGTTAAAAGCAGGTGTGCCAGTCTTTACGGAGAAACCATTAGCAGGTTCGCTTGAAGCAGGCGAAAAGATCGTCAAAGCGATGAAGGAAAGCGGGACATTCCACATGGTAGGCTATCATAAACGTAGTGATCCTGCAACAATGTATGCAAAAGCAGAGATAGACCGCCTCAAAGAAAGCGGAGAATTAGGAAGAATGACTTATGTCAGAATTTTACACTGTGGCGGAGACTGGGTCGCTAACGGCTTTATTGATCTCGTTCACAGTGACGATCCTGCTCCTCAACTTGAATGGGACCCACCCGCAAGCGATATGGATAAAGACGCATATAATCATTACGTCAGCTTTGTAAATTATTGGATTCACCAAGTAAATCTGATGAGGCATCTATTAGGTGAACCATATCAGGTTAAGTATGCAGATGCTCCTGGGAAGCTGTTAATCGGTCAAAGCGATAGCGGGATCACATGCACAATTGAATTAAGCCCATTCCGAACAACTGTTGACTGGGTAGAGTCTGCACTTGTCGCTTTTGAAAAAGGATATGTTAAAATAGATTTACCCGCACCACTTGCAAGTAACCGTCCCGGAACTGTGGAAATCTTTAAAGACCCTGGAAATGGTATAACACCTACAAAGATGTCACCACAGCTTCCATGGATTCATGCGATGCGTCAACAAGCGATGAATTTTGTTAAAGCGATCAAAGGTGAAATGAAGCCTATGTGCGATGCAATTGAAGCCTATGAAGATTTGAAAGTCGCACGCGAATATTTGAGACTTTGGCTTAATGTCTAAGTTATATTAGATGGAATTTCGTTTGGCGACCATCAAGAAATATAACGCCGTTCTCTGTAAATACAGCGTCCTGTTCAATCGGGAATGTCACTTCTTGATTGTCCCATTCCTTGACTGGACAGGTTACGCTTAACTCAACGGTGTAACAAGTGTTATAATTCATCACGACATCGCCTCGTCCTGGACATTCTGTCTGCTCCCAAGGCAAGCCCATAAGCGGTCCTGGCTCGTGTAAAAAGTGACCGAGTGAATGAGAATATATCTTTGGCTTGCTTACTCCTAATTCTTTAGCTTTCGTCAATGAACGGGACAAAATCTCATTGCCAGTTAATCCCTGTTTCCATTGTCCTGTAAATATATCTTGAAGGCGATTAGCCTCAGCAAGACCACTTCGCAAGCCTTCTGGTGCATCAGTTTCGCCATTATTAAGCACATAAGCTAACTCCTGATGATCACTGCAAAGACGAAGATATTCTATTCCAACGTCGCAATGAATGACATCTCCTTGACGAATAACAATATCATTCTCTCCCCATTTTGCTTTTGACGATTCACTACGTATCCTTCTGAAAAATGGCGGAAATGAGACCTTCAACCCAAGATCAGCCACTTTCTGCCAATAATACCATCTTAAATCCTCACAGGTAGTGACACCGGGAGTTATAGCTTTCCGAGAAAAACATTCTGTTATTAACGCATGTGCAATTGATGCGACTTGCTCATAAAGCATAATCTCCTGAGGAGTCCGTGTTTCAAGC
>Ga0315298_1006965_pt1 | contig 15119 bp, 13 predicted proteins | sample WHS_1_MG_FD_203077 | JGI IMG/M metagenome (GOLD analysis project Ga0315298, IMG submission 203077) | Extremophilic microbial mat communities from Washburn Hot Springs, YNP, Wyoming, USA - WHS_1_MG | ecosystem: Environmental > Aquatic > Thermal springs > Hot (42-90C) | place: USA: Wyoming... | reverse complement strand
GGATTCGCGGCTCCTCCAGCTGGCGGTGGAGTTTCCAGGAAGAATGGAGATGCAGACCTTTGCCTCCGGCCTCTTGGAGACCCCATTCCTCCTCAGTTTTCAAAAAGAATGCATGAAGCCGTCGCTCTTCGCCAGGCTTTATTTGCCGAACAGGGAGTTTCCCCCACTAGCCGACCTTTTGAGAAGCTTGACGAGAGACGGGTTCCTGAAAGGGTTCTCCACCATCGAGCTGGACATGGCGAGCGAACAGTCTAAAAGGATACCTTTGAGACTGCTGGATTCAAACGGCCGATGGGAATTCGGCTGAAAAGACTAGTCGTCCAAGCCCTGCTTACAGAATTTTAAGTCGCTTTCCGACAAAACAAGGCTCAAACAGTTCTGAATTACTTTGCCCGGTGCCCACAGAAAGGGTGTTTTCGAAGCTAAAGCCCTTCGCAACATCCAGGTTGTTATAGTCAAGCTCATGTCTGTATTTTTCAGTGCGGACGGCTAATGTCCGTATTTTTTAGAGCAAACTGAATCATAAGTATAGATGATTCTGCATTTTTCCTTGTGGCGGGCCCGGACAAGCCGAGGAAAAGCCTTATTCTCATCCTATTGATGGTGATAATGGTTTTCCCCGACTGTTTGCTTCTAAACCGGGCTTCAGCTGAGTCATCCGCCGATTATGAGCTACTGGTCATCGGGCCCGAATCCTACAGGACTATGCTGAAATGGTTCTTAGATTTCAAAGAAACGCAGGGCGTGAAAGCGAATTATTTTTCAATAGAATGGATCGATGCAAATGTTCAGGGGCAGTGCATCGTTGAGAAACTACACGAGTTCATAGCCGGAGAATACAGGCGGTCCTGCATTAAGTATCTGCTGCTCGTAGGCACGTATGAGCAGGTCCCCACGAAATACGTCTACTCGCCGAGCGATGAAGCCGGGCTGGCTGATTTCAACTATAAGCCTTCCGACTGGTATTATGCTGTTCCAGACTGGAACGACTCCGAAGTCGGCCTCCTTGGTGGAAACATCCCGAAGTTTGCCGTTGGAAGACTTCCCGTGAGAAACCGGGAGGAGCTGGACCGGCTGCTCCAGAAGATAGTTCAAGTAGAAAGAGAGTTTAAACCGGGCCTATTCCTTATCCTCAGCGACCAAAATATTAATGCCGGTTTCCTGCTCGACATCCTTAACACTAGCCGCAAAGTAATCGTGGAATCGCCGTCAACCACCTTGGACGCAGGCCTTCTCAATAACGTGACCTACTTGGTGAGCATTACGCACGGAAACCCGGATGCGCTTTTCACTAGAACACCAGACGGAGAATTGAAAGTCCTACTGGCCTGTGGAGACGCCGATAAGCTAGGAGTAACCTATGCTATCCACTATATGGCTGCTTGCTTCGCAGGGTCGCTTGACCTGAGTGGTGAAAGCCTAGCACGCACCCTGGTTACTTCAAAAGGAGGCCCCGGCCTCGTGATAGCCAGTTCCAGAACAGAACGGCTAGACAACCCTATTCTCTTCGGGTTCTGGGAGCGTTTCCTCGCCACTGGAGACGTAGGCTGCTCCTTCATCGAGGCTGTTGAATCCTACCTGCTCGACCAGCGTGTTTTCTCCTCTTCCAAGCCATCCTTCAGCTCGTATAATTTTTATCTAGACAAAGTAATATATGGGGACGTATCCTGGAGGATAAAAGACCCGGAGTACAGCATAGTGGACATAAGCATCTTATCGAACACGGGTGTCCAAGTCGAGAACAATGGAAGAGGCCTTTTAAACGAGAATGCCGATGAACCAACAGTTTTTCTCCCTGGGGGGAACAGCATCATCCTGCTGCTTGTCTACACGTTAAGCCTTATCCTGGCTGCGGAGCATAAAATCTGGAGCAGGAGTCGCAGCCGTGTTTCTACGCGTTAGAGGCAACCCGCAGTTCAGCTCGTGAAAGCTTAAAAATAATGGTTGCACAGTGAGGTTGAAATTGCCAGGGGAAAAACTTGTCGCAGGACTGGTTCTAACCACGATAGGCGTCGCCCTAATACTATTCTCCTTCAGTGTTAAAAGCGTGGAAACGCAGCCTTCCCAGGATAATTATCAAATCGCGTCAAGAGAGGTTAGAGTAGAATACTTGGAGAAGCGCAACTATACGTATATGCTGACCCAAAGCTTCCTCCTTAGAAACCCGTCTAACAACACTGTTGTGGACCTAGTTTACATGTGGCTCCCAGTCAACGCTACCAGCCAGTCCGTGAGGCTCGTCGAGTCAAACATAGAGCCGTTATACAGGAAAAGCGGCGAGGACGGTGCCACGATTCTGGTTTACAATCTAAGTCTGCCTAGCGGGAGAACCCTGTGGCTCAACGCCACGCTTCAAGTAACCGTTGAAAAATACAGGCTTCTCATGGAGAACATTCCCTGGCTGGACCGCTCTCAGGTTGAGGAGAACACCGGGGGTAAAAGATACTGGGCTGTTGAAAACCAGACGTATGTTTCAATAGCCAGGAGCATCGGCCTAGACGCCAGAGACCCTGTTGAAGCATGCAGCAGCATTGGAAAATGGATACTTGGAAGGCTTGACTACCAGCCTACTTTGAGAAAGGGTGCTGAGCACGCCCTAGTGGCTAGGGGAGGCAGGCTTACTGTCTCAGGGGACTGCGAGGAGGTTGCCGACGTGTTCGTAACGCTTGCGAGAATACTTGGGATACGTTCAAGAGTCGCGCACGGGCTCTATCTTCTTGAGGACAAGGATTTTGTAACGATGTGGATTAAGAGGACGGAGACGGGTTACAATGTCTCCGACAACTGGGGTGGGCACGCCTGGCCCCAGATATACGTTCCGCAAGCAGGATGGGTGGATGTTGAGCTTCTCGAAGGCGAGACTGTTAAAATAGGAGACTTCTCACAGTACCATGTTAAGTATGGCTTCGAGGAGAAGAGCTTCATGGGTTCAACCATGCTTTACTGCCAGGCAATGTACCTGGAGACAGATTCCTTCTACTTCGCTTTCAGGAGGGTTCAATCTTGAGGCTCGTTTGCAAAGTCATGATAATCCTGGTCCTCATGGTTTCAACATTAGCTCCGATAACTCGCCAGGTTAAACCCCAGCTGAACTACCTGGTTGGGCTAAACATGGATGTGGAGTTCATGGATAATGGGCTAGCAAGGGTGACTTTGAAGCAGCATCCGTTCGACGCGAGTGGCAGGAGCCTGATTTCAAACAAGGACGTTGTTAACGAGATTATTAGCGACGAGGATTCCTTTGTAAGCCTGATCCTGCTCTTCTTCACTACAGACCCGTCTAAAACATCGTACGTGGTTGCCTCCCACTCACAGCTGGACTCCGGGGAGCACGTCTTATGCAACACCGGTACACCCGGAGTAATGGAGAGGTTCGACGGGGCGGTGACGCTTGTCGTCACAGTGTTTTTAAACACTACGACCAGCCTCGTCGCACTCGGCAACGATGCCTACCAGATAGTCGTCACAGACTATTTCACTCTTACAGACCCGCGCAGCTGGATAGATGTGATGGACCTTAGGTTCACGGGGAACGTTAAGCTGCTGAACTTCTCGGCAGATCCCCCCTGGGCTAAACCCCCCTCGGTAGCGAACGCCACCCGGCTCCTATGGTTGAACATGAATGAGGCAGATGCTCCCGACAACTATGTTCTCACGCTTCAAATACCGGGGGTCGTCTTCTCAAGTATTGCTCTAAAGCTCAGGGCGGAGGTTTCTGAAGCAAGGTTTTCAAACGCGAGCTCATCACTTCTTGTAAACATTAGGAACACCGGGGAGGATGAGGGGGTTTTCACAGTCGTCCTCTCGGAGAAAGGCTTTGAACAGGCTAGGAAGATTAGTCTAAAGCCCGGTGAGAATGCCTGGGTAAAGTTTCCGGTGCACGCTCCAGAGGGGGAGGAGGTTGAGGTGAAGGTTTTCGGGGGGAGAGAGCAGCTGGACGGGCATAGAATGACGTTGACAGAGAAGCCCGCAGGCACTCCGCCCCAAGCCCAGTATGCAGTCCTAGGTGCAATAGGCTTAATCCTAATGCTGCTCGGAGCCTTAATGATTCTCCTACATCTTGACGACAGGCTTAAGGAGCATCATCAGACTCAAGCCCCCCAGCATGAAATCCCCTTCTAAAAAGGTTGGAGCAGTGGGTCAGAAAGCTGTTCGGCAACTGAGCTAGGTTTATAACGCATCCATAGGCATCATGTTCAGGTATAGATGAGGTTCGCAGAGGGTTTTTGGCGGATGCGCCCGGGCGTCACGCCCCACTACCCCGTGCAGGTCCTAGAGGTTAAGGCTGAACCGGATTCTCTGACTGTTTACGCTGCGACTAGGCGTGTTGCCCGCCGCGCTGACACCATAGGCCTCCCCCTGTTAACCATCCGTTTCTCGTCACCCATGCCCAACGTCATCCGTGTGCAGGCCCACCACCACAAGGGAGGGAAGCCTTCAAAACCAGTGTTCCAAGTTGACACGGAGCCTGAGACAAGGGTTGAGGTTCATGAGGACGCGCAGGCGGCGGCTTTGAAGAGTGGAGGCCTAACAGTCCGCGTCGAGAAAAAGGGGGATTGGCAGGTGGCCTTCAAGGACGGGGACAGAGTGGTAACCAGCAGCGGCTGGAGGGCGATGGGCTTCATGGATACTCCTGATGGCGGGTATATGAGGGAGCAGCTCTCCCTGAGCGTTGGAGAATGCGTCTATGGGCTGGGAGAACGGTTCACGAACTTCGTTAAAAACGGCCAGACAATCGAGATGTGGAACGAGGATGCCGGGACTATAAGCCAACATTCTTACAAGAATATTCCGTTCTACATGACGAACAGGGGCTACGGTGTTTTCGTCAACCATCCTGAGGCTGTTTCCTTCGAGATAGCGTCTGAAAACGTTGAAAGAGCGCAGTTCAGCGTGCCGGGCGAGTACCTGGATTACTTCCTCATCTACGGGCCTTCTCCCAAGGAGGTTTTAACCAGGTACACGGCTCTAACCGGTAGGCCAGCCTTGCCGCCGGCATGGTCCTTCGGCCTCTGGCTAACCACGTCTTTCACCACTGACTACGATGAGAAGACGGTTACCAGCATTATAAGGGGAATGGTTGAAAGAGACATTCCACTCCACGTTTTCCACTTCGACTGCTTCTGGATGAAGGAGCTCCACTGGTGCAGCTTCAAGTGGGATGAACGAGTCTTCCCAGAGCCTGCTGAGATGCTTAGGAGGCTGAAGTCTCTGGGTGTTCGCGTCTGCGTCTGGATAAACCCGTATATTGCTCAACAGTCAGAGCTCTTCGACGAGGCTGCTGAAAAAGGGTACTTGCTTAAGAAACCTAGCGGAGACGTTTGGCAGACCGACGAGTGGCAGGCGGGAATGGGCATAGTTGACTTCACAAATCCAGACGCGCGCCGCTGGTTCCAGGAAAAGCTGCGTACACTCTTAGACATGGGGGTTGACTGCTTTAAAACAGACTTCGGGGAGCGCATCCCGACGAACGTTGCCTACCATGACGGTTCAGACCCCGTCAAGACGCATAACTACTACGCCTACCTGTATAACAAGACTGTTTTCGAGGTTTTAAAGGAGAGGTTCGGCGAGGACGGGGCCGTCGTGTTCGCCCGCTCAGCCACAGCGGGATGCCAGAGGTTCCCAGTACACTGGGGAGGAGACTCAACCTCAACATACGAGTCCATGGCTGAAAGCCTAAGGGGAGGCCTATCCCTAGGCCTCTCAGGCTTCGGGTTCTGGAGCCACGACATCGGCGGGTTCGAGCAGACTCCTTCACCCGATCTCTACAAACGCTGGTGTGCTTTCGGGCTGCTCTCCTCGCACAGCCGTCTCCACGGCAGCAGCTCCTACCGTGTGCCCTGGGTTTTCGACGAGGAGGCTGTGGAGGTGCTGCGCTTCTTCACCAGGTTGAAGTGCAGGCTTATGCCATATATTTTCAACGCCGCGTGCGAAGCGCATGAGAAGGGCATACCTGTTATGCGGGCAATGATGCTCGAGTTCCCGGAAGACCCTGCCTGCGACTATCTCGACCGCCAGTACATGCTTGGCGACTCACTGCTGGTGGCTCCAGTATTCTCCCCAGAAGGGGTTGTCGACTACTACTTGCCCGAGGGAAGGTGGACCAGCTTCATAACTGGGCGGGTGGTTGAGGGAGGGCGCTGGGTGAGGGAGAAACACGGCTACCTGAGCCTTCCGCTCATGGCTAGGCCTAACAGCATCATCCCAGTGGGCGCTAACGACAATAGGCCTGACTACGATTATGCTGACGGAGTAACCTTCCACGTCTTCGAGTTGAAGGATTATTCAAGCGCCTCGGCGAGAGTGCCCACGCTCAGGGGAGACACTTCTATGCTGATCCAGGCGAGTAGGGAAGGAGGGAGAATCCAGGTTAAGGCTGAAGGCAGGCAGGAGGGCTGGTCTGTCCTGCTGAGAAACATCAGTATGACTAGATCGGTTGAAGGAGGAACGGCAGAGCCCGACGCACTGGGAACACTGATAATCCCGGTGAAAGGCGCAAAAACTCTAAGGATCAGTCTCTAGACGGGTTCGGCGGCGGTTCTTGCTATTCAGAGAAACCATATAAGGCTCCGAGGCTGCCATGGTTAAGGTGCGGCTTAATGTGCTTTGAGAGAGGCCTCGCAGCGATAAGGCTGGAGAAGAGCGACAGGGTGGCTCAGGTAGAGTTCATCTCCCACACGGGGTTCGTGTATAAGACCTCTGGGATCGATCCTTTCAAGCAGCCTGAGGAAGCACTCAGGAGAACATATGACGCGTTGGACCTCGACATGATCTGGGCAACATGGGACCCTGTGCATCCCTGGGACATCCTTAAAACAAGCGGAGAATCCTTCGAGACTAGGGCGGACTCCTGGTCTAAAGCCTATCCGACAACCTGGAGAACATTTTTCAACTTTGAATCCGTAGAAGACGTTCTCGAGTTCAACCCGCTGGAGGAGTGGAGGATACCCGGCCAAGAGGAGCTTGCAGAATTCTTCAGAAGGGAGCATTCAGCCAAGCAGGAATTCTATGGGAACCAGGTGGTTCCAGGGGGGAAATACCAGACCTGCTTCATGTGGCTAATCATGACTTTCGGACTGGAGTGGACGGTGAAAGCAGCCTACAGCGACCCGAAGCGTTTCGAAAAACTGTTGAACAGGTTCTTCCAGATCTCCAAGCTTGAGTTCGAAGCATGGGCTGAGACAGACATAAAGGTTTTCATCAGCCACGACGACATCTGCTCCACGAGAGGGCCATTCTTCCCGCCCCGGTGGCTCCGGAGACACGTCTTCCCGCGCTACGAGGAGCTCTGGAGCATTTTGAAATCCAGAGGGATAAGGGTGATTTTCTGCTCCGACGGCGACGTTACCCAGATAGTCGACGACATAGCTAGGGCTGGGGCAGACGGCTTCATACTGGAGGAGTGCAGCGACCTAGGCTACATAGCTGGGAAATACGGCCTCGAGAAGATTATAGTCGGGGGCGTTGACATAGGCGTGCTGACCTACGGGAGTGTTGGAGACGTTGTTGAGGAGGTTAAGAAGTGTTTGAGAATAGCTGGAGAGTGCCCAGGCTACTTCATAAACGTCTCCGGCTCCATCCCTGACAATGTGCCCATGGAGAACCTTGAAGCCTACTTCGAAGCCTGCAGGAAATATGGAAGGAGGCCGGTTGAATTAAGGTAGGCCTATACTCAGTCTGATGCAACGGTTTCTTAAAGCGACACTTTTCGGGAAACGACGTTAGGAAAGACGCAGCTATAAAGGTGCTTTATAGCTCTAACTTTAGCGTGCACTTTTAAAAAGTATTGTTTCTGAACCGATGTGTTCCTAGGAAAAACGAAGCGCTGTATGTTGCAGATTTGACAAACATTCTTTTAAGCTTTAATTTTTTGCGTAAATTAATATTTTTACAACACAGAGTTAATTAACGATTGGCAGAAATAGGGATTTAGAAATGGACAGACCGAGAAACAAAACCAGGGAAATAGTCGTGCTAACAATACTGATAGCCGTAGCGGTATCGATAGTGAACGCAGCGGTCTTCGTGTATTACCCGATAAATATGGGCGCGGAATGGAGCAGACGCCCAATATACTTCGACACAACCGGCACCAATGCCGGTGGACCCGATATCGGCGGCACGATAACAGTAACATTAAGCGATACAGACGGTGATGGCACTGGTACTGCTGCAGAAATAGGCGTATACCCCTCTAGGAGGGGAACAACCCTCTATCACGACATAATGACGATTAAGTGTGACGATACTGAGACTCAAACATACACTTTATGGATTAAAGTGAACACAGCGTTCGACGACGGTGCAATTGATCAAGCGTATCTTATAGTGGGGTCGGCCCAAGTCAACCTTAAGGCGACAGGCACAGCAGGCATAGGCAGCATAGATCCGGGTGAAGAGCTGAGCGTAAGCCTAAGGCTAAAAATCTCGAGCACCACAACGGGGAGCGACTCTGCTTCAATAGAACTGGTGTACTCGCCTCAGTCAACCGAGACACCGCCGTAAGGCTGAGCAGCATGAGCAAAAAAAGCCCCTCCCCTCCCACTCTTCTTTCTAGCTCAACTTATTTCAAACCATTCGTTTTACTTGTTCTCGTCTTTTCTGCGGCGCTTGTAAGCGCCGCTGTCTTCGCATACTACCCTTTCAGTCTGTCCACAAGCTGGGTTGATCCTCCTGTAAGATTCGGAGACCCAGCCACCCCTGGTGTTTCAGTTCAGCTGCACGATGACGAGACTGCGGCGGATGTTGACGTAGCTTCTCCAGGGGTCCTAACCCGTACTGGAAGAAGCGCATTCGTCTGGGACGACTACTCTGAAGATCCCTTTGCTAACGGAAGGCTTACCGCTAACGGTGGCACTTGGAGCTGGAACCCCGTCGGATACATAGAAGTATCGGCAACCTCCCTATCTTCCAGCTGGGGGGGTGCATGCGTAGCCTATTACTCGGCTAACCCTCCTCCTGGAACAAGCTTAATCTACGTGCTTACGAAAGAGCTTCATGCTACGAGGGCTAACGACCAATACAGCGGGTTAATCATGGCAGAGTCTGACTCAGAGTTTTACCTTATGGGATATAGTCATGCACCTAGGCGCGGTATAAGGATAAGAAAGTATTCGGGGGACAGTTGGGCTACTCTGGCTAGCGCGTCGTTAAACTTGGCTGAAAACACTTGGTTCAACTTCCTAGGGGTGAGGGAGACAGCGGGAGGATTAAGCTTCACCGTTTATGATAATGCGGGTGCTCAGCAAGGGGATTCCATAAGCACCACGGATCCAACCGTCACCGTCAACCTGGTGGGGGTCGGCATATATACTAATAATAGGCAGCTAACAGCTTGTTTCGACGATTTCGTCGCCTGCGCTGACGCTAACCCGAGTCTGGTCAACGTCACGGGGCTTAAAGAAGGCTGGACAGTTTATCTTTACGACGGCAGCGGGGCTCTTGTGAAACAGGCTACGGCGGGTCCCGATGGGAAAGTTAGCCTAGAAGTTTTAACCAAACCTATAATTAGGAACGGTCGCTTAGAGATAAAGCAGGGAAACGTAGTGATCCTGCCCTCGCAGTCCTTCAGCGAGGTTGTTGGTGGTGACGTCTACGAGTGTAGCGTGAAGGACATTAACATCCTTAGCTTCCGGAATGAGGATTCCAAGGCTTACAGCGTCTACCTTAGGGTTAAAAGCATCCAGGTGCCGGCAGGCTACTCAGGGTCAATAAACCTTTGGGTTGGGCCGGCTGAAACCACGCCTATTCAAATAGTTGGAAGCAGCGTTCTAGTGGACACTACTTCAGAAATAACCTTGAATCCAGTTGAAACCAGCCGTGTTCACGGCATATTCTCCCCTAGCCTAACGCCGTCCTCGCAAATAGTCCTCACCCTCAGCTTCCACTATTATATTCCCAGCTCAAAGGTTGAGGTTGAGTATCCCGTTAAGGTAACTGTGCACAGATAGAAAATAGGGTTTTTATGCATGCCATTTTTGAGTCTTTAACAACGCGTCTTATTCGGCTCGTCGCGCACACAGGGTTGGGGTAGAGTATTTAAATAACTACTACTAGTATTAGATTGGCGTTCAAGCTTTGAGATGAAGCTCTCCAAGCCTCCCAGGCAGTCGTGGCGTAGCGTCCTCCGCTTCACAGGCTATATCCTCGTCGCACTTTTCGTCCTACTCGCCCTAGCGAGGTTCATAGACCTGCCTGTCTCCTTCTTCATGGTTTCAGGCAGGTCGATGGAGCCTACTCTCTTAATAGGCGACCTTGTTTTCGGCATTAAGGGCAACTACACCGTGGGGGACATCGTTATTGTTGAGGGCGTCAATAGGGTTAACTGCATAGTCCACAGGGTTGTGGAGATCACCGGAAGAAGCGTTACCACTAAGGGTGATGCGAACCCCGGGCCGGATAATCCTGTAAGCAGAGAGCTGGTACTCTACAAGGTTGTCCTCGTCGTCCCGAGGCTACTCTGGATCCCGCCGCTTCTAGCCGTATTGGTCCTCATGTGGTTCAGGTATTTGAAGAGTCTTCTCCACGGGGCGGAGTTGGGTAGGACACTGCTAACCGTTGTCCTGTTCTTCTCCGTTTTCGACATCGCTACAATGACGATGATCCCGATATTCCACGTCCACCAGACTATAGATGTTAAGAGGCCAAGCATAGTTCTAAGGTCAACTTCTCTTTCAGAGGACTACCGGTTTTTCAAGGCTGTCTACGGGAGCATAAGCATGCTTGAGTTCATCAGGGTGGACTGGGTTAGGATTAACGCAACGGGTAGGGAATTCACGCCAAGCGTGTTTCTCTTTGAAAACGACACGCTAGTAGTTGGCGTTCCCCAGGAGGCTTACGAGGCGCTCTACGCCAACTCCTCCTCGACAGCATCCGGCTTCTGGGTTTACTGCAGCATAGTCTTCGACAAGGGTGTTCTCTACGGCTACTACCCTGTCACCGTAAGTTGGAGGAGGCTTGAGGCCAAGGTGGTTAACGGCACCCTGGCAGTGTTCAACCCTAACCCTGTTGCTTTTAACGCTTCCTTCGAAATACAGTATTACGACCTAGACAGGTTCGGCAGGCCCTATTATGTTGATTCAGACAGGTTTAACCACACGCTCCAACCTGTTTCAAGCTTCTTTGTCAGGCCTGAGAAAAAGGGAGTTACGTGCTACGTGATAATGAGGTACGTCTTCCTGGGAAGCAGCGTGATGGAGTCTAGGGAGGTGGATCTTGTTGGCGGCTAAGATAATGCTCCCACTGAGGAAGGGTTTTCGAAGATGGCTTTTAGTGGGATCAATAGCAGCGGTCGCCACAGGAATATTCTTCATACTGCTAATCACCCTGCCGCTCATTGTTTTCGAGGGAGATTTGCTGAGTGGAAGTGTTGCAATAACCTGGTACAGCCTGAGGAACTACGGTGAGCCCGTTACCCACCCCGGCTTGGAAAGCATTCCTTTCCTCTCCATACCTGTTTTCACAACGGCATTCTTCAGCATCGCCACCGGCCTGTTAACCATTCTTAAGGTTTCCAGGAGCGTGAAGGTCAGCCACGTCATTGTTGAACTGCTCCTAGGAGCTTTAGAGGCCTGCATGGTTTTCACAGGCGCCTTCTACTCCTTAAGGCTTAACATTATTCACGCGGTCTCAGATTTTCCGACACAGGCCAGTGGAGCTGGTTCAGCAGGCCTACTCGTTATCAAGGGCTCAGTCAGAAGCGAGACTTTCACGTCAATACTGATACGCCAGTTCTACCCTCTGATCCTAGTGAACGTGATCCTGATAATCCTGGTTGCAGTAATTGGCTTTGAGACAGCTAAGGCTTTAGGAGCCCTGGTTGAGAAAGAGGATGAGGCTGGTGGCGACAGCTAAGCTGAGAAGAAAAAAACAGAAGGGGGGTTACGTTGCCTCTATTAGGGTTTCAGTGCTTCTAACGCCTTTTAGAGCCAATATTTTCAGCGCTGTTTTCCTCAACTCCTTTACGTCTTCGCCCTTAATGAAGACCGCGGCGTCGAACCTCCCGAAGACAGGATAAACGTCTACAACACCCTTGATTTTCGAAGCCTCCCGGCAGATTTCTAGGGCGGCTGCATAACCGGCTTTAATCAGCATCAGGCCCCTCACCATGGTTCTACACCTCCAGAGCGATAAGCGTCTCGGTTGCAAGCACGCCCCTGATCCTGCTGATTCTCGAAAGCAAGGCTGCAAGCTCCTTGAAATCATCCACCTTCGCATCCACCACTACGTCAGCCCTCCCGAAGGTTGGGAAAACAGTTTTCACGCCCTTCACGCCGCCTAGTTTCTTAGAAACATCCTTATGCTTCCCAGGACCGGTTTTTACTAAAATGCATGCCTTCATTTCTACACCTATAGTAACGTAGGGGGTTTTTAATATTCTTTTCCGTCGTAGAGCAAAGCGTCAAAACACATGAGAGAGTTGTCGGCTCCATCCCTTTATGGAAATGGCTTCTCTGAAGAATACGCGGGAAACGCTGTGCGCAATATTATTTATGTGATTCAAAGCTTTTCCTTAACCAGAGCCATGTCTTTCTCCAGCACTGTTAATCTTCTAGCACGCGCTAGACCCGTTAAACCCATCCCCTGGCTTTCATCGCATCAACGACCCTTCTCACAGCCACCACGTATGCCGCTGTCCTCGGATCGATGTTTTCAGCCTCAAACTCCTTCAATGCTTCGACAACCTCCCAGAAGGCTCTGGTCATCTTAGCGTCAAGCCTCCTGTAAACCTCCTCATAGTCCCAGTAGTATCTTGAAAGGTTCTGGACCCATTCGAAATAGGATACTGTGACGCCCCCGGCGTTCGCGAGGAAGTCGGGAACCACGAAGACCCCTCTTCTATGAAGGATTTCGTCAGCCTCAGGGGTAGTGGGGCCGTTCGCAAGCTCCAGAACCACCCTGGCCTTTATCCTGCCAGCGTTCTCCCCGGTTATCTGGTTTTCAAGCGCAGCCGGTATAAGTATGTCGACGGGAAGCTCAAGAACATCCTCGTTACTAATCTTCCTAGAAGGCTCGTAGCCAGTCACGCTCCCAGTCTTATCCTTAACATCCCTAACCTTCCCGTACGGCAACCCATCCTCGTTGAATATTCCTCCCTTAGAATCGCTCACCGCGACAACCCTGATGTTCCTGAAAAGCCTTGACGCGAGGAAATGCGCCAGCGAACCAGCATTCCCATAGCCCTGTATCGCGACAGTCACCGTGTTTCCACTCTTAGGAGGCTCGTCCGGCAGGCTGGAGAGCTCCTGAGGCGGCTTATACATGTTCTCCCTCTCCTCCTCAAGATTAATCTTGAGGTATTTCGCCGCATCCCTCAGAATATACATCCCTCCTCTCGCAGTGGCATCCTCCCTCCCCTTTGAGCCCCCAGATATTTGCAGCTTGCCAGTTATGACTTCAGGCGCGTTGTAGCCGGCGATCACGGAGTACTCGTCCATCATCCAAGTCATTATTTGTGGATCAGTGTAGACATCCGGGGCAGGAACATCTTTCATCGGCCCTATGAAGCTTGCAAGCGCTCTTACGTATGCTCTGGCCAGCCTCTCCTTCTCTCCACTACTCATCCTCTTAGGGTCGCACACTACACCCCCCTTCCCTCCTCCATAAGGCAGGTCTAGCAGGGCACACTTCCACGTCATCCAGGAAGCCAGTGCTTTAACCGTGTCCAAGTTCTCTTCAGGATGCCACCTTATCCCGCCTTTAGTAGGGCCAAGCGCATCGTTATACTGCACCCTAAAACCCGTGAAAACCTTCACGGAACCATTATCCATCCTGACTGGTATGCTTACTATGAGTGTTCGCATAGGCTCTCTTAGAAAAGCATGCGTCGCCTCATCTAGGCCGAGAACCTTGGCACACTTATCAATCTGCTTCTGAGCGTTTTTAAAGGGGTTTAACTCCTCAGTCATGGGGTAGTGTGTTTAAACTAATGAAATATAAATCTATCGGAAAAAATATCCGGTGAATAATGGAAGATGAGGACCAATTAAAATAATGGTAACAAGAATATCAGGTTCCAATTTTTCCGGGTTTCCGCTGGCAATTTCAGCTCTATTCTGAAGCTTTTGCCCAGGAATAATTACTCGCTTAACCTCATCATCAAAGCTTAGCGCGCGCTTTAAACCCAGCCCTTCTTCTCTCCGATGATTCTGGCAAAACTCCAAACCTTAATAGCATGGCTTATTCTTTTGGCATCGTTCTTAAAATACTCGACCATCTTAAGACAAATATCGTCCATTATCATCCTCTCATCCCCTATATGTCAAAGTAAAGGTAGAACTCGTAGGGATGTGTTCTCGCAGAGACTTGAACATGCTCGTTCAAACCGTTTTCAATGATCTTCTCCAAGAGCTCATCTGAGAAAACCGGCTTCAGAAACTCCCTATCGCTCTTCAAGCATTCAACAGCCTCCTTAAGGCTTCCCGGTAGGTCCTTTACTCCAAGCTGCCTCCTCCTCTCAGGGGTCAGGTGGTAAATGTTCTCGTCAACAGGGTCTCCGGGGTCGGTCTTCCTCAAGATGCCGTCAAGCCCAGCACTCATCACTGCTGCGAAACACAAGTATGGGTTGCAGGAGGGGTCGGGGGTCCTGTATTCAACCCTCTTCCTGGCTGCGTTAGCAGCACCCTTCTCGTACACCGGGATCCTTATGTTCGCGGACCTGTTCCCCCTGCTCCAGGCTATGAACACCGGTGCCTCGTAACCTGGGACAAGCCTCCTGTAGGAGTTGGTCGTAGGGTTTGTTATGGCTGTCAACGCCCTGCTGTGCTCAAGCAATCCTCCTACGAAGTATCTTCCAAGCTGGCTCAGCTCAGCATACTCGTCGTCAGCATCGTAGAAAAGGTTTACAAGCTGCTCCTCCTCAGCCCTTGTGGAAGGGTCTCCCCAGAGGCTGACGTGAACATGCATCCCGCTAGCATTGTCTCCGAATATCGGCTTAGGCATCATCGTCGCAACCAGGCCCTGCTGAACAGCAACGTTCTTCACAACGTATTTAAGCGTCATCACGCTGTCAGCCATCTTAACCAGCCTATCCCTAAACATGTCTATCTCCCCCTGCCCGGCAGTGGCAACCTCGTGGTGATGAGCCTCGCAGACAACCCCGAAATAATCCTCCATCA
>Ga0315298_1006964_pt1 | contig 15119 bp, 11 predicted proteins | sample WHS_1_MG_FD_203077 | JGI IMG/M metagenome (GOLD analysis project Ga0315298, IMG submission 203077) | Extremophilic microbial mat communities from Washburn Hot Springs, YNP, Wyoming, USA - WHS_1_MG | ecosystem: Environmental > Aquatic > Thermal springs > Hot (42-90C) | place: USA: Wyoming... | reverse complement strand
AAGATAGAGTAAATGGAGTAGAAAACATAGAGAAGAAGATTAAGGGAAGAGTTTGTATTGACTTAGATGTTGACAGACAACGCCTTTTACCTTTTGGAACTAGGGAAGAAATAGAGCAAAAGATAAGGGAGTATATAGTTAGACTTGGCTCTAAGAGAGGAGGACTCATGCTAACTGCAGGAATATACCCAGATGTTCCTTTGGAGAACGTGGATGCGCTTTGTAATGCAATAGAAAAGTACATGAACTACTATGGTAGTCTAGAGGAATGCGAATAAAAATTGGAGAAATTAAAAATAGAGACTTGTAGAAGTTCGAGGAAGATAAATCAGTTTCAATAAGTAACACACTTTTTACTAAAATGTACATTTGTAACATTTAAATAATCAAGTAAGAGCATAAGAGTATTAGAAACATGAATAAATTTATCGCAGGAGCAGCTAAAAGAGATGTTACTCCAGAGGTTGGAGTTCAGTTAGGAGGCTATTTTAATCGGGCGTTACCTTCTATTGGTGTGCATGACAAACTATTTTCAAGAGCAGTATACTTATCTGATGATGAAGAACAAATTATGATTATAGGTAACGATCAGCTTTGTCTGTCTAACGTCGTTACAGAAGGATATCTGGACGAAATTAGAAGAAATATTGAAGCAAAAACAAGAATAAAGCAAGATAACATAATAATTTTCTCAACACATACTCATGGTGCTCCTGATTCTCTTGGAATTTTTGGATATAGTGAAAAAAATAAGAAATATTTTCAGAGACTTCAATCTGAAATTGTTGAGGTTGCTATTGAGGCTTACTTAAAGAGAAAAGAAGCAAAAATATTTTGGGCTAAAGGAAGTTCAAAAATTAGTATAAATAGACGAAATCCTATTAGTGGACCTACAGATGAAGAGCTAGTAACAATAAAAATATCTTCCATATACAGTGATACTGTGGCCCTACTTATAAACTATGCTTGCCATGGGGTTGTCCTTGGTCCAGATAACTTGCTGATTACTGCAGACTGGATTGGATACCTCGAAAATAACCTTGAAAAGAAGTATGAAACTACTACTATGTTCTTACCTGGAGCTTCAGGAAACATAAATCCTAGAACTAACGACACTCTAGAGAAAATAAGAAATGGAAAAGACGTATATGACAGAACTGGAGGGACATTTGAAGAGATGGAAAGGTTTGGAACTATTGCGGTTGAAGATGTGCAAAAAATACTAAGCAAAGCAACACAAATTCAGGAACCTAAAATAGAAAATAAGGTTGAACTTGTAAAAGTGAAAATAGAAAATAAAACCATTTCTAACATGATAGGAAAAGACGAAGTAATAACAAGAGTATCTGCCACGAGAGTTGGGAATATAGTTATAGTTGGACTTCCTGGAGAAGCGTTTGTTGAGTATGGGCTTAAGCTAAAATCTTTGACAAGGTATGTCGTTGTTCTCTTAACCTTAGCAAACGACTATATAGGATACTTACCAACGGAAGAGGCCTTCAGAGAAGGAGGTTATGAACCAAGTGTTTCAGTAGGATTAGAAGGGACTAAGGATATAATTAGTGCTGCAGAAAAATTAGTAAAAAGTTTCATATAAAGCTTTTCTTACTATAGTTATGGCTCTTAGTTTGATCATTTAATAATGTTGTAAAGTTTGACTTAGAATATATGTTTACTGATTTTACTCAGGAGGTATTTCTTTGAATGCAAGCGTTATGTCTATACCCTCTCTTGCTCTATACCACTTTATGAAGTAGTAAATTAGAAAACCACTTGTGTAAGCAGATATAGTTAAGATTACAGCTATTCCAATTCCATAGAATGCACCTGGTAAACTGAAAGCAGCGGCTGAGGCAAGGATTAAGCTAAAAACCATCATCCACACACCAGCTATGCTTACCAATGGAATACCAAGAATCTTAGTTTTAAGGCTAGAGGGTAATTGGTCAAAGTATGACTTCTTTAAGAATGGAAGAAGAACTGCAGATAAACCAGTTAAAGCAAACGCTATTGGAAATGCTATTGAGAAGTTAACCATAGCAGCCATGGGACCCCAAACCCAATATGCTAGGTTATACACTTCAATAACTAAGGCTGTCACAATTAACGCGTTTATTGGGCTATTGAATCGTTCGTCGACTTCAGCAAGCTTAGAAGGAAACAACCTATCAAAAGCCACAGCAAAGAAAGCTCGGCTATAGATTAAAAAGTAAATTGGTAAGAACATAAAATTCCAAATCATTAAAGAAATGCTTACGAATAAAATGAAGATCGGGTTTTGAACAATTGAAACAAGTAAGAACAATCCAGTAGGCGGAATTGATAACGGATAATATGACGGAGCATTAAAGTAAAGGTATTGAAATGCACCTATGAAGTCATAACCGAACGTATTTTGGGCTAAAAAGCTTGTAAAAGCTGAAAACAGTGCAGTTCCAAAAAGAGAAAAAAGCATAATAGTTGGTAGCGTCTTTCTAAAGTTTCTAACTTCGCCTCCAACATAAACCATGTTCCAAAATCCAGTGTATGATACCCAGGCGATTGCTAAACCAGCCATTAAATTTTGTACGAAGACATCACCAACTGGAGAGTAGCCGTTCTGCTTTGCAAGCTTTATTATCGTACTGTAGTCTACACCTTCGGGAAGATACGCTTTTAAGTTGGATGAAAAAATAGAATTGTTTGAAACAAGAAGTGAGCCTAAGCATATCAATAGACCTAAAGTACTTACTATGAATAAAAATTTCATTGTTTTTCTGTAAACTCTAGTTCCAAAAACAGTTATCAAAAAAGCAAGTATTATGAATCCAGTACTTAGTATTGGACCAACAGGTATTGTAGAAACAGTCTTGCTTAGCTCTAGAAAAGTATTACTCTTAAAAATTACGCCAAGAACTGCAAGAGTAGTTGAAAGACCACTCCAACTTAAACTAAACGCAAATCCGCCAATTCCGGTTGTTTGATACAATAATGCAATCCAAACCCATACAAAACCAAATGCAGGACCAAGGACTCTACTTACGAACACGTAGTCTCCACCAGACCTTGGCATCAACAAACCAAGAGTCAAGTAAACAAGAAGATAGCCAACAGCTGGAAGCAGACCAATAAACCATATTGCCACCATGTTAGAACCTGGAAAAAGATAAGGTGCTTCAAATATACCTGAAGTTAGTATTCCTCCTAAATTGATTGCACTAAAAACGATAATCAAAACATCTAGGGCATCCAGGTCTCGCACTAAGCCTGTTGCTTCCCTTAAAAATATACTAGGTGCGCCTTCTTTCTCAGACATACAGTCTTTTATGAAGAAGAAAAATATAAGTCTTTTCATCGCCGAAGATAATTTCTAAGAAGATAGTTTCTAATTTAATGGAGTACTTAATCGGTCTTATTTCTTAACGAAACTTTAGAAATACATACGAGAAATCAAGTTCTTACAAAAATGTTAGCTTCTTTTAAAAAGTTAAATACTTATGTCAAAGTTTTATGCTTCGAAGTAAAATGAGGATAAAGCACTCACCTTTTCTGGTTTCAAAGATGTCGCTTAGGATAAAAATTGGGTTGAAAAAAGATCTGTTCCAACAATTACTAAAGAAGAAAAAACTTAAATAGTTTTGGTAATCTTAACAAAGAAAAAATGCAATTAAATACAAAAGAGAACATCTTTGAAGAGACAAGAAGAATTCTTTCAGCAGCAGAAGAAAGCAAAGTAAAACTCAAACTTATTGGAGGTTTGGGAGTGTGGTACCACTGCAAAGAATCTCCGCGAGCGCTTAAATTGCTAGAGAACAGAAAATACCCAGACATAGACGTAGTAGGGCATAAAAAGCAGGCTCCACAAATAAAGAAATTGTTTATAGATCTTGGGTATACACCCAGAGTTAAGTTTAATGCAATTTATGGTGACCGGAGATTAATATTTAATGACTTAGAAAGAAAGAGAAGAGTAGACATATTCCTAGACGTATTTGAGATGTGCCATTCAATAAATTTAAAAGAAGCTATAGACTCTTCTCAAAGTATGGCACTAGATGTAACTCACCTTCTAATGACAAAACTTCAAATAGTTGAGATTACAGAAAAAGATCTTTTAGACATAATTTGTTTGCTTTTGACTCATGAAGTTTCAGAAAGAGATGATGAAGAAGTAATTTCGTTACGAAAAATGTGTGAGATTACTTCAAACGATTGGGGAATTTACAAAACGTTTACTATTACTTTAGAAAAGATCAAAGGCATTTTACCAAGATATTTGTTAGAAGAAGAAGTAAGGTTTGTTAAAGAAAAAATAGAATTAATTTTGAACAAAATTGAATCTGAACCAAAGACGGTAAAATGGAAACTAAGAGCACAGATTGGAGAAAGAGTTAGGTGGTACGAACTTCCTGAACCTGATGTAAAAATAGCCTAAAGGCGATCAAACTATGAGAATATTTTTTGTTTCTGATGTTCATGGTTCTGAAAGGTGTTTTAAAAAGTTTGTAAATGCAGCAAAATTTTACTCTGTTGATGTTCTCATCTTAGGTGGAGACCTTACAGGAAAAGCAATTGTACCTGTAATAGAAAATAGAGACGGAACTTGGAATTATGAGTACTTCGGAGAAAAAAGAACAGTGCACAACAAACTTGAATTAGAAAATGCAATCAACTTTCTTTCTGACTTAGGATATTACCCTTACATAACTAACAAGGAAGAGACGATTGAGCTTCAAAATGACAAAAATAAGCTCAACGAGTTGTTTTTAAAACTCATGAAAGAAAGGTTAAGGCATTGGGTAGTGCTTGCTGAAGAAAGGCTAAAGAGTACTAAAGTAAAGTGTTATATTTCTCCTGGAAATGACGATCCACTAGGAGTAGAAGAAGTTATTAAAAATTCAGATGTTGTAATCAATCCTGAAGGAAGATTAGTTACATTAGGAAATTTTGAGATGATAACTTTAGGATATACAAACCCAACACCTTGGAAAAGTCCAAGAGAACTTGAAGAAGATGAACTAAGAAAAGTCTTAGAAAACCTTATCGATAAAATTCAGAAACCAGAACAAGCCATTTTTAACTTTCATTGCCCACCATATAACACAAAATTAGATGAATGTCCTATGCTTACGAAAGATTTAAAGCCAGTATTCTCCGGAGGTAGCCCAGTTTTACAACATGTTGGCTCAATATCAGTTCGAGAAGCAATAGAAAGGGTACAGCCAATGTTAGGTCTTCATGGCCATGTTCATGAAGCGAGGTCTATAGAAAAAATTGGGAGAACAATTTGTTTAAATCCAGGAAGTCAATATCTATCAGGAATTTTGAACGGAGCAATAATTCAGGTCGATGCGGGTAAAGTAAAAAATTATATGCTTACATCCGGCTAACTGAGAATATGAGACCATTAGATTTAGGCCAAACGAATATTTAAATCAATGACGGAAAAACTTATAAGCTTTCTTAATGGTTTCCTTTGCAATTTTACTGATGAGTCCTTTTTATAAGGTAAGAAGAAATGGGATACGCGCAAAATTTAAACTTAGAAAGGAAAAAAGAAGTGATTTAATTAGAAAACTTCAAATTTATTTAGATCAAGCCGGTATAGGGAATTTAGTTCCACCTGGTAATGTTGAAACTGTAGAACTAAACCTTCACATGAAGCAAGGACTGAGCAATAAAACTTATTTATTAGATATAAAAACAAAAACGCTAAGTAAAACATTCATCCTGAAAGCATACAACACCAATGACAATAAGGCTTTAAGAGAATTTAGACTTCTAAAGGTACTTAAGAGCAAGAACTTACCAGTTCCAGAAGCTTATTTGCTTGAAGAAAGCGGAAAGATCCTAGGCAAGCCTTTTATAATAATGGAAAAAATCAATAACACTCAACCGAAGGATGAACAACAACTGATCGATGCAGTAGCCTACTCACTTGTAAAAGTACATGAAGTGAAACCAAGCGAACTTAAAAATATTTTAGAAGATAAAGGGAACTATCCTCAAAGAGAACTTGACGAGCTAAAAACTTTGGCAGTACTATCAACATTTCTAACAATTGGTGCTTCTGCATCCTTTATGAAATACATAAAATACATAAGTTTTCTGAAACCAAGAGCTCCAAAGGGGAGAGCTTTTTTAGTTCATGGTGATTATGGATTTGATAACATAATTTATAGCAATGGTAAGGCATACGTCATAGACTGGGAAAGTGCTGACATTGCTGAACCAACATTCGATGTTGCCTACATTTGCAACTTTTTAGATTTCTATGAACAAGTAAAAAGTGAAACTAAAGAGAAATTATCAGAAAAATTTATTGAATCCTATGAGAAATACGGTGGTACTTTAATAGAACTAAATTTCTACAGAAAGTTATCTGCTTTTAGACTTCTATTACTTTTAGATATACTTTCATCAAGGGGTTTGCTAACTACAATGATTAAGATCCAATTAGGACTTAGAGAGCAAAAATTAAAGTCTTTAAAAGAATTTTTTATAGACAAGTTTAAGAGTTACCTTTTAACTGTTCTCGAAGAAAAATATTAGATTTTTTTATACCTTTCGTGAGACTTCCTTAACCAAGACTATCCAGATACAAGATTTCTTGGATGGAAGTGGAGTGATCTTTATAAGATTTTATTTTGCGGCCTTTTCTTTTGCTAGTTTTCTTTAAAAAAAAAGCTTTATTCATTGAACATTCGTTTCAATTCCAGTTTCTTCTCTAAACTGTAACCTGTAAAAAGAGCTGTATAGTCCGCCTAGCTTCATTAGCTCTTCATGTGTACCTCTTTCGACTATTACTCCATTGTTTATAACTAAAATTTCATCGCACAGCCTAATCGTAGAAAGTCTATGAGCTATTATTATTGCCATTCTGTTTCTTAGCAGCTTTTTAAGAGCTCTTTGAATTATAAGCTCAGTGTATGGATCAATGGACGAGGTTGCTTCGTCTAGTACCAACACTTGAGGGTTTGCAAGAAGAGTTCTAGCAAAACTAATCAGTTGTCTTTGGCCTATTGAGATGTTCGAAGAACTTTCTTGAACTAAGTAGTCATAGTTTCCGGGAAGTTTCATTATAAAGTTATGGGCGCCAATAGCTTTAGCAGCTGCTACTACTTCTTCGTCAGAAGCGTTTGGATTTCCAAATTTTATGTTCTCCCTTATTGTAACTGGAAAGAGAAACGAATCTTGGAGAACTACGCTTATATTTTTTCTTAAAGAAGATAAAGAAATTTTTCTTATGTCATAACCATTTATTAATATTTTCCCTTCTTGCGGATCATAGAATCTAATAAGTAAATTTATTATTGTACTTTTTCCAGCTCCGGTTGGTCCAACTATCGCTATTTTCTTATTTTTTTCTAACGTGAAACTTATGTTTCTTATTACCGGAAGGTTAGAGGTATACCCAAAAGTTACATTTTCAAATCTAATTTCTTCTATCATTCTAAATCAACCCTCTCTTCTGGTGGAGCTTCTATAACTTCAACCTTCGTATCAACTAAGTCGAAAAGTCTTTCTGTTGCTGCTAATGCAGATTGGTATTGATCATAAACTGCAATAAGGTCAACTAAAGGCATAAAGTAAGAAAATTGGTATTCTGTAAAAGCAACTAAAGTGCCGATGCTCATAGACCCACTCAAAACTAACTTTGTTCCATACCATAAAATAAGTAACGTGCCTGTTAATCTAATAAGTATGACAACTGGTTGGTAGGAGGATGAAATTAAAATTGCTCTTATGTTCGCCTTTACAGTTTCTTCTTGCTTCTTTTCGAAAGCCTCGAATGCACTCTTTTCCTGCACGAATGTTTGTATTACTTTTACTCCCGCTAAGTCTTCCTGCATTCTAGAAGTTAATCCTGCTAAAACATTCAAAGCTTTTCTGTAAGCTGACCTCGAATATTTTCCTAAGAACCAAACAACTACAACCGCAAGAGGCAAAATTGAGACTGCAATCAATGCAAGTCTAAAGTCAAGCAGAAATATTATGAACAAAGAACCAAGTATTGACGAAGTATCTAGAAGAATACTTGTAAAGCCAACTCTCAAAAATATTCTAAGTGTATTTGCATCGTTTATTGGCCTTGAAAGTATTCTTCCTATTTCACCTTCTGAAAAGTATCTAAGTGAAATAACTTGAAGTTTTTCCATGATTTCATCTCTAATTCTGGCCACAGTATTTTCACCTATAATTCTCATTTGGTATATTTGAATATACTGAAATATATAGTTTGCAACAACTACTAACACAAATAGAGGAATCCACCAGAAAAATCCAAATAGATTCTTTGTTTGTATAATTTGATCTATTGCTAACTTATGCATATATGGGGAAACTAAACCAGTAACAGAACTTAATAAAATTGCAAGCACAGCAATTATCATATTCTTTCGGAATGGCTTTGCATAGTAAAGTAATCTTTTAATTAGAACAACATCTGGAGTTGTTCTTTTTCTCTCTTCTTCTTGTTTAGATGAAAAAGTAGCATACTGAGACATCTAAGCCATCTCACCTTCTTCAACTTCACTCAGTACCTCTTTATTAAGGAATTGAGTCTCGTATATCTTTTTGTAAGTACCATTTCTTGTCAATAACTCTTCGTGAGTGCCAAATTCAACTACTCTTCCATCTTCTAGTACTAGTATCTTATCTGCATTCTTTATTGTAGAAAGTCTTTGAGCTATTATAAAAGTTGTTCTGCCCTTCATTGCTTCTTCTAATGCCGACTGAATTTCTTGCTCTGTTTTTGCATCCACAAAAGATAAAGAATCATCCATTATTAGTATCTTTGGATCCACGAGGAGAGCTCTGGCGATCGTTATTCTTTGGCGTTGACCGCCAGATAAAGTAACTCCGCGTTCCCCTACGAGAGTGTTGTACCCTTCAGGCAAAGACTCTATAAAGTCATGAATCCTTGCCATTTTTGCAACTTTAATGATTTCATCCATAGAAGCATTAGGCTTTCCAAATGCAATATTGTCTTTGATTGTTCCAGAGAACAGAAAAACATCCTGTAGAACTAGTCCGATTTGTCTCCTTAGAGAAGAAAGCTTAAATCTTCTTACGTCTACTCCATCTATAAGTATGCTTCCAGAATCAACTTCATAGAACCTTGGAATCAAGTAAATTAAAGAAGTCTTTCCAGAACCAGTAGCACCTAAGATTGCAACTTTCTCTCCAGGTTTTACAACAAAGCTAACATCTTTCAGAACGGGATTATCTTTTACGTAACCAAAAGTTACATTTCTAAATTCAACTTCGCCTCTTTCTATCTTTATATCTTCAGCATCTGGAAGATCCTTTACGCTTTCAGGCACATCGATTTTCTCAAAGATTCTTTCTAGTCCAGCTGAGGCATTCATCCAAGTTCCTAGAAGTTGACTAAGGTCTCTCAATGGAAATGTTAGCCTAAGCATAAACCTAGCAAATAGCACCACATCACCCACTGTTAGTGTAGAATTTAGCGTAGCTATCGAATACCCGGAATAAACGTAAACTGTAGCTATTCCAAGCGTCAGCAATGCTGGACCAAGAGGCATAAACAGAGATTGAAGTCTTCCTGCCTCTATAGCTGTGCCTACGTAAAACTTTTCAACTTTCTTAAAGTTATCCACTACGTCCTTCTCTCTTCGGAATATCCTAACTGTTTTCATACCTATAATGTTTTGCTGAATGTATGTACTCAACTTTCCAAGAAGGAGTTGCATTCTTCTGAATAGCTGCATAGTTTCAACCCAAAGCTTAGTTGTAAAGTAAAATATGAATGGCATTGGAATTAAAGAAATTAAAGTTAAACTTGGATTTATGGAGTACATAGTTATTACTATTATTACTGTAGAAAACACTGCGTTTGAAACTGTGCCAACCCATGTCCTTAAGAATGAATCAACTACTTGTAAATCCATGGTAGCTCTAGAAATTAAGTCTCCAACAGAATTAGAATCATAGAAACTAAAAGACTTCGAGAGTAACGAAGAATAATAATGAGACCTTATGTCTCTAACGATAAGTTGTGACATTATCCCATTTATAGAAGCTACAAGAAAGTTTGTAAAGCCAAACCCAATTCCGGCTAAAAGTATCATAATCAAATACTGAGGAAGTAAGTTTGTATTTCCACCAACTATTACTTTATCTATTATAAGAGAAGTGTATATTGGTTCTAAAGTAAATAGGTAGGCTCTTAGAATCGATATTGCAATCGTCACAACTACAAATATAACATATTTCTTATGATACTTCATTAGTCTTTTAAACGCAGACACAGATTGAGCGAAACTTCTAGTAACCTTAAGTGAATCAAGTGAAAAATTTAGTATTAGGTTGTCTTCTTTTAGTGTCTTTTTATCGGAATCGAGCAATTGCCTTTAGTGCACAGATTAAAAATACAGAGTATATAAGCTTTTTATTTAAAAATGCAAGTAACTAACAAGAACAGCTTCTCATGACTCGTTCCTAAGCAGAACGCGATTAGACGAAATGAGCTAGAATAAAGGTAATTACTATTAAACACTAAGTAATGAGCAAAAAATCGAAAGTAAAGTTAGAGAAGAATAAAGCCCATACACGTTTGATATTGAAAAATATAGTTCGAGCTTACTCATAAGAATTCCGTTTCTTTTTAATTATCCAAAGCTCTGCTACTCTTACTCCACGACTACCTTTAGTGGTAATCCAAGTTAATTTTAATTTTCCCTCTCCAGTATAGATTGCTTCTTGAGGAATGGGAAATTCCAAGGTAACACATTTACCAAAAACATCAATAAAATCATGCACAACAAAGCTTTCATTTGCTATAAGCTTTATTTTTCCTTCAGAAGAACTGTAAAGAAAAGTACCAATGTACGTCACTCTAACGTTGTAAGAAGCATCTGGGTCTAAATTATTGTAACAAACCGTTAATGGAACTTGAAAAGGAGAAGCGATATTTCCAATCCATGCCAACGGGATTCCGTTATATTTTCGCTCTAATTCTTCTGAATGAAGTAAAGGTGTTGCAAAAGTAATTCCTGTGGACAAGAGATATCCTGGATCGTCTATCCATTCTTTACCTTGTTTTGGCAAATGACGTAAACTTCTAAAGTTCCCAAAATCATCGTAGAAACCTCCAGGTCCAGGATTTGTTCTATTTACAATGTTACGAATAAGCTTCAGTCTCTCCTCTTCACTCTCGATAGAGCGAATAACTTTAAATTGAGCAAGTAGCCATTTTGAATTATTAAGTGGCATATTGATATCATCCATGAAAGCCCCCCTTTCCCAACTCGCAGCTTGATGTTTTTCTACGGATAACTGCGCACCAATATTCCTAAAGAGTTCGTCAGCTAACTCTTCGCATTTTTCATAATAATTTCTAGCAACAGGTTTCTCCCAAGCTCTAGCTAAGATTTTTTCAGCTTTTTCTATTGCTTTTAACGAACCCAATTGTTCAGCAGAGTCTAGGACTTCTATTGCTTCTTTTTCTAGTTCTGTTTCATAAATTAAACGCCTTTTTATGTAAGCATCATAGTAAGCTCTCAATAAACACATCTGAAAACGATAGTTCTTTAATACAGTTTGAGGTACACTGTTCTCCATTTCTTGCCACTGTCTTAAAGTAATTTCTATGTTGTCATTAGCTATAAGGGGGCCATTCCAATTTTCTTCAAGCGCAAGAATGCCGTGGGCTATTTCATCTGCCCATTCACTGCAAATGAAAAATCTAGCATAATCTCTTAGAGTTTCTATAACTGGAGTCTTAGGATCCCACTCCTGGTCAAGCCAAATGAATTTATTTACGTCATCGTTTATCCCTTCTGAATAACAAATACTGCCTATGGTATACTGCGCAAACAGATTATGAATGTGCTTCATGGCTTTGGGTCTTGGATTAATACATTCGCGACCTAACGTTATGGCAAATGCTAAATCCCAATTTGGAACGGGATACTGGCATATAATAGAATGAGTTATGTCAGGGTAATGGCGTATTGGATATTTTTTAGGGACAATTCTGCGTAATTCTTGCAATGGAGTTTTAACTCTAGGCCCAAAAACGATTCCACCTAACCATTCTGGTTCCTTTTTTACGTTCTCATAAAACTTCTCGTACCATTCATCTGAAGGAATTTCTGGGAATTGAGGCGAAAGCCAAATTTTAGCTTTTGGATGATACTTACTAAGTATTTCTGCTACTTTTTTAGCCCATTCAAAAAGTTCATCGGCACCCAGTTCTCCTGGATCGCCACCAGGGATAAACACAGCATCTATCTTAGGAAGCTTACTAAATATTTCCTCTCTTTCGGCTAATTCTCTTTTTATAACTTCTTCGTTCTTAAAGTCAGAATTTGAGAACATATTCGGATACCATACCCAAACATCTAAACCATAAGAAGAAATTATTTGAGAAAGCTTTATCATCATCTCCAACGGTGGAACTTTCATCAGAGAATTTATTGGTTCATCGTCTGTTCTTGGTGGTAAAATTTCAATGCTATTTGCTCCAAAGATAGCAAGCTCTCGGATGTACTGATCAAATTGCTCTACAGACCATGCATCGTAAGCGTTTGTTTTTGGCCTATAGCCTAGTTGGTGTCCTCGTAGCGAGTATAAGGGGGTACTAGAAATTTTTAGCTTACTACTTATCTTTAAAGAACCCCTTTTCCATAAAATTTTCCTTAGAAACTTACCAACTCCATAAATAACACCTCTGGAATCCTTTCCTATGATGAAAATAATTGGAAACTCTTCTGAACTTACCAGTATACGATAACCTTCTGTTCCAGGTTTATCAAGTTCGTCTATTATTTTCAAGTATGGTGCAGCAAAATCCATTAGAGCTTCTTCTGAGCCTACTAAAATAAGTGATTTTGTTTCCCTCGGCCATTCGTGAACCACGGGAAGAACTATTCCTGTTCTCTTTTCTATCTCCTCAACTAATATTTTAACTGCTTTTTCTTCTAAATTAGAAATATTTTTAGGAGTTAAGATTACCGCATTAGAAATATCAACTAAATTCATTTTTATAAATCGTTTACAAATTTCTAATATTTAAGTTTTTCCACAATAAGTATGCTATACTGTTGGCTTAAACACCACGAATACTACATGTTTTTTAAAGTTAAGTTTTCTTGTAGTCAATTGACTGCATAACGCTTTAACTAAAAAATACTGAAAAGCATTCAAAGGATAAATCTTTTGATGTTCTAATCTATAGCAGTGAGATTGAAAATCTAAGAGAACAAATATATTTTTCTTTAGCTAGGGGTGAGCTATTTCGCATAACGTTTTTAGTTTTTTCATGTAGTAGCAGTAGTTGTAAAAAGATACGTTTGGAGGTAGACTATGGTCGGGAGCTGGAATGTAACCGCCCTCCTCCATAAGAGGGGTAACTCTTTCAAGTTCAGCATCAATGGCAGATGGCCCAGCAGCAATAGCACGTTTATCTATTCCGCCCCAAATACGAAGATCGTGACCATACGTTTTTCTCACTTCTACTACATCCATCCCTGCCTGTACTTCAAATGGATAAAGAATATTTATTCCAGCTTCAAGCCAGATTGGAATTAGAGAATTTATGTTACCATCACTATCAAGAGAAATCCATCTTACTCCATGTGAATTTAAGAATTTTACCACTCTCTTGTATCTAGGAAGCATATACTTCCGTACTAACTTGGGATTAAGTAGTGGGCCATTTTTATAAGCCATATCTTCCCAAAAGCCAAAAACATCAATATCGGTATAATCTAATATTTTTTCCATCATGGTGACTATAAAATCTGCAATAGCATCCATCATTTCTTCTATGAACTCTGGCTCATTGTAAAAAAGCCAAATCAGTCTTTCCAACCCAACTAAGTTACGTAATGGACCGAAGAAGCCACCCCACCTATCAGCAATTATCATAAGAGGAAAATTTCGACTTCTGTAGGATCTTAGTTTAGATTCATAGTTTTCTCCGATCCTAGACGTAAGATCAGGTTTCATCCGCTCTTTCATAAACTTATAAAAATCACTTTTGGTTTCAACTGGAAAACGAATAAATTGAGGCATAGAAGATAGAGGACTATTTTTTCTTTCTCTCATTAAGATTCCTTCTGGGTTAATGTAAGTAATTGTTCTTTCATCTTCAGAGACAATTTTTCTTTCGAAGGGAGGGTTAGGAAAGAACCAACTACTTATCCATTCCCAATGGTCTGTTTTGAAGAGGTGCTCAGGCGATATGACACCTCCTTCTTTTTCCCACCTTCTTATTGTTTCGGGCCATGCACCAGTCATAACACCATAAACGCACCGATCTACTGGTTTATACTCCATAATGTTGAGAAATCTTTCTCTATCATTCATTTTAACTGCTTACTAAAATGACTTAGCAAACTTAATAAGGGTTTTGATTCAATAACGTCACTTATAACCTACAACATCTGGATAAAACTGTATATTGTTAATATAGATTTTTGATTTGGTGATCTTTCAAATGAAGACCGAACGACGATAAAAAACACTTAAGATTCTAGGTGCTTCTTTGTTTAAAGTAAATCTGTTTGAAGAAACAAGACAAGAATTTTAATGAAAGTAATCACTCTTCGATTACTTCAACGATTTTTCTCTTTGACTTTAGGCCTGATAGAATTTTTACTTGAGATGAAGAAAAATTAAAATGTTTAGCAAGCTTCTTAGTTAATTCTAAGTTTGCTTTACTAGGTTCAGGTTTTGAAGATAAACCAACAATTATTTTATTTCCTTCTACCTTAACGAAATCTTTATGAAACACTACTTCGATTTCGTATTTCATAACTCAACGTGTATAAACTTTTCTTAAAAACTTAACTGTTTCTCACTTGAGGCTAAAGTGGCTTAACTGCAAGAAGTTTATCACCAAGTATTGATAACATTTTCGCCATTCCGCTACTTCCTTACTTAGGAAGTACTAGCGACAAAACTAGAACCAAAGGGAGTATCTTTGCCGTTGTATTTTTTATCCTTCCAATATTAAAACTTCAGTTAGTTAAGAAAGGTAACGGTTAAGAGCTTAGAAAATATAGAACAAGAGAGATAACGGCGCTATTAAAATATTAAAATAAATAAAAGTAAAGTGTTCTTATAGCTAGTAGTAAAAACCTATAAGCTCATTGTATACTAAAAATAAA
>Ga0315298_1006963_pt1 | contig 15123 bp, 26 predicted proteins | sample WHS_1_MG_FD_203077 | JGI IMG/M metagenome (GOLD analysis project Ga0315298, IMG submission 203077) | Extremophilic microbial mat communities from Washburn Hot Springs, YNP, Wyoming, USA - WHS_1_MG | ecosystem: Environmental > Aquatic > Thermal springs > Hot (42-90C) | place: USA: Wyoming... | reverse complement strand
TCAGTCCAGTACCAGGTTGCTCCTGAATCATCACTGCGGTACATGTCAAGCGGCGCAGTTGTATCGTAACCATAGCTAACATCGCTACTGCAAGCGCTAACCCAGATAAACAGCGAATCATAGTTCCAATGTGAATGAACCCAGCCCACAGCCCAGTCCCAGCTGCTGCCAGGCCCAATAGTTACAGATGCAATTGGGCCCATACCAGGACGCGGACTCATACTTAACGTAAGCGTCCCAGTGCCCGTTCTCGTGCAGTAAATGAGAAGACTCCTAATTTCACCCCTGCAGCCTCTTGGGAAGAACTTGCCACGGTACGCTGTTCCAGTTAAATAGTACGGCGGCGCCGTCGGCGAAGATACTCCATTATCGTTGATTAACGCAACCTGCCTTTCAGTGTAAGCGCCCTGCGTAAGCTTATCAATAATAATATTAGCGCCGCCGCTTGTCTTAACGTTAATGTCCACACTTGAGGTTACACTAACGTTAAGCGTCGTTGAACCTGTAATGTTAACGTTGAAAGTGACGCCGCTACTTATACTGCTAATGTTAACGTTAAGCGTCGTTGAACCTGTAATGTTAACGTTGAAAGTGACGCCGCTACTTATACTGCTAATGTTAACGTTAAGCGTCGTTGAACCTGTAATGTTCACGTTTAACGTAACGCTTGATTGAATAGCTGTCTTAAGGTTGCCGCTGGCATCCAAAGGCGCGCCAATATTAATAGTCCACGTGCCACTCTGAGCAACATTAAAAGTAACTCCTGACGTTATGCTAGCAATGTTAATGTTAAGAGTTGTACTGCCAACGATGTTAACGTTAAGCGTAACACTCGTCTGAATGCTAGTCTTGAGATTACCGCTAGCGTCTAAAGGATTACCAATGTTAATTGTCCACGCTCCAGTCTGCGCAGCGTTAACAGTCCAAGCGCCTGACTGCGCAACGTTGAACGTAACGCCTGAAGCTACGCTAGCAATGTCAATTTCAAGCTTGGGAATGGTTTGAGCTACAATGTCAACCTTAAGTGACTCAATTATCTGCGCTAGGATAGACACTGGCAAAGTAAAGTCTGGAGCACCAACAGGGTCAACGCCGTTCTTCTGCAATGTTAAAGTCCGAGCCATTCGCTAATCCTCTCCAACAAGCTGCCAATGTACGAAGCTTTATCTTCCTCCTTATCAATAGTAGATAACCAAATAAAAACCTTATGAGGATAAGTGCCGTCAGTGTTATAGCCGAACACTGTTAAAATAGTCTTGCGGGATGGCATCTGCCATTTCAGTTCAACCTCTTTGTAAACGCTGTCGCCGCTAATCCACTCGCCACGCCTGTCTGGATAAATCTGTTCAATACCGTAATAAACAGCAAAGCCTGCCAAAGCGTGCCAGCCAGGCGGAATAAGATACGCAATTCTGCGCAGTTCAGCACCCTCAACTAAAACATCAACACTTACCGGATTATCTGGACTCGTATTAGCCGGAATCTCAAGGACAACAAAGAAGTCTTGCATCTAGGACGCCTCGAAATTTGCTTCGCAAATTTCAGCATACATTCCTTGAACGCCTCCTACACAATTATAACTGCTCCAGCTAAACCGTCGCCTATGAAACGTTGAACACCCGCTGCTGGAGGAGCATAGGGTGTCCATTGGAAGTTTTCAACACGAGTGTTGAAAGTTGAACTTCCAAAATAGATGTCCGCATAACTCTCGGTCCTACTTCTATAACAATAAGTATAGACATAGAATGTCCACGTTACCGCTGGAAGACCAGAAGCTCCCAGTTGCTCCGTGATAAACTCGGCGACAGCGGAGCCACCAGCATTCCTAGCTCTTAACCTAACAACAATGGCATCCGTAGCTGAAAGCGATGTTTGCGGGCAGTTAAAATTATAAGTCTGAAAACCCTCGCCGCTAGTGGTTCTGGAAGCAAACTGTGTCCAAGGCAAAAGTTCCGTTTCAGTCCCATCAGCATGGCGAACAGCAATCTCAATATCGTAATAAGCACCAACTGAACCGGGATAACCCACTTCAACATACACATATGCTGTTGTCTGCGTTAAACCCAACTTATAAGCAGTCAAACCATTAACCGTCTGCTGGTCGCTACGCATATACCTCGTTTCAGTTGTCATTATACATCACCTTAAGCTTGAACAGCCCCCACGCAGTAGTCGCATGTTCCGGCGCCGCTTAACGCCAATACAAGCGAGTCGCCAGCATTTGACTCCCAAGGTCGGACAAAAGATTTTAAAACACCACATTTAGCTGCAAGTAAGCCTTTGAACAGGCGTTTACCGCTTGTTCCAAAATACAACTCAACAGTAACATCGGCTGAACCGCTGTTCCATAGGCTGAAGTTGTAAACGCGGATAACTTTGCCAGAAACAGCCGTTATTATTGTTGTGCTTCCAGCAGCCGCAGGCGCAAATGTTCCACTCCATTGTCCAGAGTCCTGAATGCGGTCTTCAGGCGTCAATTTAACAGGATGCGGATTAAGCAGGTTATCAATGTTCCATGTTCCGCTCTTTATTGCATTAACGCTTCCAATTGTGTTTGTTCCAGCGGGCAAACTTGGCAAAGAAGCAACATCAATGCTTCCAATCTTATTAGCACCAGCTGGCAAAGACGGCAGCGTTAAAACATCAATTTGCCCGTGTCCATTTGCGTCTATGAGTATTTGCTTAGCTTCTTTAGCGTAATCAGTTGGAAAGTTATTAACGCTTACATTTGGGTTAGCAACAGTTACAACATCATTTGCAGTCAGCGTCCTAATTTGCCTCGGGTCAATATCAGTGCCCTCTGGATACTGAAGCACACGCCTTATACTTGCCTGCGTAACGGGCGGCATTGTTAAAACATCCGCCTGAACATGCCTGTCAGAGTCAATGAGCGCTTTAGCTGGAGTACCGTCAGCATAACTGAAACTGGGCTCTGTTGTTACGCTAACAGGAGTAGGAGCGTTAAGGCGTGTCTGCCCAAAAAATGGGGGAATTGGCGATGGTGCTGGTTGCTTAAGAAGTGCTGTGATTACCTGCAGTTGCTTCTCGCTTCTCTCGAGCACATTCAGTACATTATTTCGCCATGCAATTTCAGCCAAAAGGCCTTCACCTGTGGTATTCAACTAAAATCTTAGCAGTTAATCCAGCCTGAGCAGCGTTAGTTAGATATAGTTTAGATATGCTCCAATAATACGAGTCGCCATTGTTAACCTCGCTCTGGTCTAATGTTATTTCTGTACCGTCGCTGAAGTGGAAAGTCAGCGTAAAATTGCCAGTGCCCTTGTCAAGTATGTGTATTGCAGTTGCATCCTGAGCAATAGGCGCCCTATCATGCGCAACGCTTAAATCCAAAACAAGCTTCTCAGCCTTTCTGGCTATTGGAACATAAAAAGAGGGGGAAGTTGCCATGCGCTTGTCCTCCTTAGCTTACGCCTAACGCAATTATTAGTACTGGACTGCATCCTCCGCCAAGAGAACCTGCTGCTCCAGCTGTTGTAACGTTGAAGCGTACGCCCACTGGGTTTCCGCTTACAAGACTTGTTAGAATATTTGCGCTTCTTGCACGCTTAGTTGTCGCAGACTGCGAGAGTGAAGCTCTTACTGCTGCTGCTGTATAATCGTAGAGTTCAATGGCTACTGTTCCACCTGTAAGCTGCTGCAGGTCAGTTTCAAAGTATGCGTACTTAGCGTGCTTCAGTAGTCCAGCGCTTACAACGTACTGTTTAGATTCAAACTTTACGCCTGTTGAATCAGTCGCTAAGCCCGTAGGTATAAAGCCAAGTGGCACTGGAACCTCAATTTGAATCTCGTTTGTTGGGAAGTGCTCTGTCTTTACTGCGCCTCTTGTTATGTCATGTCTTCGGATACTCATCTGGACTGCACCTCGAAATTTGCTACGCAAATTTCAGCATACATCCTTGATTAGCCTCCAGTGCGTTTATGGCGTCCAGCATTCGAAAGTTATGAAAACGCTGATTGCCGTGCCCTCAGCGTTAGAAAACGTGAACGCCAGCTTTTCGCCTTTAGCAGCCGCTATGTCCAACTGTGGATTAGCCAATACTGTTGGCCCAAGAACAGCTGCTGGAACAACTGATAAAGTGTAAACCCGGTCTTTAATTTTCATGTAGAACGTGCTAGCCGTTAATGCTGCGCCATCCTTGCGTATGATATGCACGCGCTTCAGTATTAAGTCCTCGTCCAAGTCCCAAGTGTCACTGTAAGATACACCGTTAGCTAGCGAGTCATAAGAAAAAGTTTTGTAGTATTTAAAGCCCATCTTAGGACACCTCGAATTCAACGAAGTTGAATTCAGTCTTCATGCCTAGTCCAAGCCTCCTTACGGTAGCATTGTGTACTTGTCAACTGCTGCTACTGTGCATGTTAGGGCTCCGCCTGCTGCTGCCGCAATGTTTCCGCCGCTTACGTTTCTAACGTTTATCTTAAGTGTTCTGCCCGGGTCAAGCTGTATTGGCATGTCGCTTAAGTCAATATAGTATTTAAGGTAGTTTGTGCCATCGTTCCAGAAAGCCTGCCAAACGTCTATACCTAGGTCAGCCATTGTCGGGTCAAGGATGTCTAAAGGCTTATCCTGGTAGTATAGGCGTAATGCTATATCGCCTGCTTTGTGCACTGCTGATAAGTTTGTCAAGTAGACGGCTAGCCTACTGTCAAGTATGTGCCGCTCTCCAGCGGTTGCTGTAAGCGTTAGGACGTTTACTTCGTTGTCTGCAGCCCAGTTTGCACCTGCAGCTGCCAGTTGAGCTGTTGCACGCTGAATCCTTATATACTGTTTAGCCTGCGCACTTAAGCGCGCGCTTAAGTCTGCTGGAAAGTCCGCTGGAGTCATCATTTCGCCAATAGTGCCCTGGATGTGCAGTTTACTGCCCGAGTCTCCTGTAAACTTGAAGTACTTGGCTGGCGGCACTACGGCGTACCAGTCGCCGAGGTCAAGTATTTCAATCCAGTTTGTGCCAGTCATGGCTAACGGTGCAACATCTTGGTGTATTTCCATGCATTTTGCGCCTGCAACTTCTAAATAGCCTATGGCAGATGAAGTGTTTGTGCTTACACGGTTTATAATTAGGAACTTGTCTGTTTCAGCCCTGTAGCTAGTTCCAGCGTCTAATGTTTTGATTAGTTTGTAATACTGTGGCATCCATTGTGCACCTCCGTGCTGTTAATAATCCGCAGTAAGGCTGTTTAAGCCTTGCCTGCGGCTTTCTTCCACGTTTCAACGACTTTAACGAGGCGGTTGCTAATGTTTGCTCTCCAGTCTAATGTCTTGGCTGGTAACGTTGGCACAACTGAAGCAACTTGGTCGTACATTGGTCCCCATGTGCCTAACCACTTGTCAAGTGCGCCCCTTATTCTTTCAGCGATTATTGGCGCTCCTTTATTTGTGGCTGCGGACTTCCAAACATCGTTATTTAAGGCGCTCACTGCTTTCTGTCGTGCTTTAGATGCTACTGCCCTTGATACTGCGTCAGCGTAGTTCTTCTCTGCAACATCGCTTTTAGCTGGAGTGTACCAGTCTGCCGCCGCTACGCCTGCACGATACCTATCTGGAATATACGCTATTGCAGCTTCAAAATTCGCCTTCGCCTGCTCTTTTGTTTTTATGACCATTTTCATTTTTCCCTCCATAATTTATTTAAGCGTGCCATGTGTGAGCAACTCGTAAGATATAAGACGTATAGATAGGACAGTCGCACAGTTATTCGAAAAAATTCGAAAAATTAAAGTTTGCAAAAAAAGAGCAGAACAGAAAAAAGAGGGAAATTTACGGTTTGTTTTTGTTTATTTCGTTTATTGTTCGTTATTATTATTATTATTTTATTATATACCGAAATTAATCGAAGTTTAAATACTGTTGCTACTTCCGGGCTGTATACCGAAATGCACAAAGTGCATTTCAGCCTGCCATTCTTACCCTGGCTTTATTTCGCTTTCTTCTTCTTCTGCGGTCTGTATTGGCTCCTGTGTTTTTTGCAGTTCTGGTGGCGGTGGCGGTGTTTCTTCGCCTAGTTCTTCTTCTGCTTTTCGTTCTTCTATCCACTGGAAGTCTATTAGGCTGCCGACGCCCATGCGTATTATCTTTTTTTCGTAGAACCATTTGCCTGTAACTGTGTCGTATATTTTGTCTGTAACGCCGAGTTCGATGCTTCTTAAGTCCCAGTGCGTCTCCAGCAGCACACCTAAATACCTCTTATAGTTGCGCTGTGTAACGCCAAGCATTTTGCCTGTCCTTGCAACGTAATATTTAACCTCATCAGGCACCCAAGCCCACAGCCGCCGCCACAGCTCACATTCACTCTTAAGCTCGTTTTTGTTCATTTTGCTTAAGTCAGGCATCGGCCCCTTAAGCAAATAGTATTCAGGCGTGAATACTGACGGCTGCTGCTGCTGTTCAGAGTTGGAACCTTGGCTCGAAGTATTTTCTTTGCTCTCGTTCGCACACATAGCCTCTCACTTCTTTATCTGGATGCATGCATCCATAATACTTGTGGTGTTTGCATGCAGCACAGCTTTTGCTATTCAGAGCATCCTCAAGTTTGCTCTTAAGCACAGTGTACAGTTCATATATTTCATCCGCCCTCAACAGAACATCAATGCCTTTGACTTGCGCACCCTCTTGGCTGAATACATTAGCCCTCATTAACAGATTTGCACCCGAATCTGTCAGCAGTAGCCCTCCTATTTCTTTCCACTCTCTCATTTAGCATCCCTCCATTTTTTAACTATTTTCAATATTTCTAATTCTAACAACATGCGCACATCAGTAGCTGGCGGGTTGAATTTCCAGAAAACAATATCATCCTGGTTTACATAGCATACACTTTGAATCTCGCCTATAGCGTCTGTTATGACAAGTTGTGTTGCGGTCATAGCTGCTGGATAAACTTCGACATAATAGCGCTGTCCGAGGAATACGAAGTCGCCTATTCGGTTATCTGCGCTCATTTTTCTTTTCCTCCTCAATTTTATATAGGCACTCTATTTTTATGGTTGCTATGTTGCCTTTAACATCTGGCTCCCACACTCGCACATACTGCCACTCTTTAGGCAAAAGCCTCGTTACAGTTAAATATCTGCTCTTGCCATCTGCACCGAAAGCCCTAATTTTTACATCATAAAACTTCTTTGTCATTTAGCCTTAGCCTCCTTTTCTTCTCTCATTTTTCGGTAGCATTCAGAATGGTATGTTTTGCGGTCTATTAGCCCTTCAACTATCACGTATTCGCCTCTGTATATTTGCCTACCGCAGTATGCGCAAGTTGTGTCCCACATGGCTGTTCCTGCAAACTTAACCATTTCTCAAACCTCCTTTTCATTGCTGCTCTTTCAGTTGCATGTACACGGATGGCGACAGTTCAATTTTTATTTCGCCAATGCCTGCGATGCTTTCTGGGTCATTAAGAACCAAGTAAATGAAGCGCCTTGCCACATCAACAGTGTAAAAGCTTGACTTCGCAACTTCATCGCCGCTGTGTCCATCAACGAATATAATGTTTATTATTGGCTTGTCCTCTTCATGTTCTTTTTTCTCGTTCAATTTTTCTCATCTCCTTTACTTTTGACATTATAAACTATATAACTTTATAACTTATAAAGTTTTCGATGGCAAGGTTTATTAATACATGAGATTCAATGTAAATACTGGGGTTATGTATGAGCAAAAAGGATAAAGAAAAATTAACGATGGCTGACTTTATGGCGCAATTGCTGATGGAGGTTAAGGCAATTAACGGTAATTTGCAGAGTATTGCGAAAGTGAATGAAACGTTGCAGCGTATTGAAAAAGAGAACTCTGATTTCCATAAGCAAGTTTTAGAGAAAGGACTGAAAATGCGGAGCGTGTAAGGAATGGCAACCAAAACTGCGCAGAAGAAGGCTAATGACCCAGTTGCGCTTGTTTCTTGGTTTAGTTTTCCTAAGCCTTTATCTATGGCTGCGCCTCAAAGCGCAACTAATGTATTCTTTAAAGGCTTTGATGTTCTACTTGACAAGTACAAGGATATTGATACTGATGCGGAGATTGCTGATGCCAAGGAAAAGATGAGTGGCGCTTTGAGTTTTCAGGAGGCTGAAACTGGCGCGCCTTTTGTTAAGCTGAGTCCGATTACTCCTGAAAAGGCTGCTGAAGGCATTGGTAAGTATGTTGAAACTGTTGACGCAGCAACTGCTGGAGCAATTGCGGCTATGATTGCAGGTGAAGCAGCTAGCCTTGGTCAGGTTGACGCTTGTTTAAGTCGTGTCCTTGACCATCCTATCATTGCGGGTGCTGTTGACGTTGCTAGGCGCTTCCATAGTGCAGTGGCTATGGAGGGTTTTTATCCTGCTTATCGTTATAAGATTCTTAAGGACTTTCAGCCTTTCCGCGCTGATGTGAACATTGAGGTTGCGAGGCGAATTATCGGCGCAACTACTGATGACCAATATTTAAGCTTAATGGAATATTTGGGCTTTGACGCTGATGCGGCTGCCAGTATTCTGCAGGGCTCATATAGGGCTGTTTCGCCTAGTTCTGTTTTGGAGCTTCTGCGTCGCGGTAAGATTGATGATAAGACCGCTAAAGAGATGCTGCGCTTCAATTTGTGGCGTGCTATTGATGTGGATAGGTTTGTTATGCTTACGGAGGAGAAGCCTGAGCCTTATAGAACTGCTGATTTTGCTGCTAAAGGTTTAATTGATGATAATGCACTTGCGGATGCTTTTAGCTGGTATGGTTTAAGTAAGGATTGGGCGCTTAAGTGGCGTGATAGTCAGTATCAGTATCCTAGCGTTGGCACTGTTATTGAACTTTTGAGGCGTAGGCTTATTAATGATGATACTGCTAAGCTTTGGTTTACTCGCTCCGCTGTGCCGAGTAGTGCGCAGGATGCTCTTTTAAGTTTGAAGAAGCAGCTTGTGGACGTTAACACTTTAGCTAGGGCTGCAGCTTCAGGAATTATTGCACAAAGGTTTGCCAGCCTTTACGCTTCACAGTTGGGCTTTGAAGAGGGCGAATTTAGCCTTATAACTGAAACTGCGTACCGTTATCCTGATTTTGCAACGATTCTTGAACTGTTATGGCGTGGGCTCATTGACGAATCTACGGCTAAAACATTGCTTAGGCGGTTGGGCTTTAAGGATAACGTTGTTAATGCATTGTTCGGCTTAAAGGACTCCATTCCTAGCACAAGCGATTTGATTACTATGGTTGTTCGTGAAGCTTTCGTGCCTGAAATGGTGACGCCAGCTCCTGACATTTTCGCTAAGTATATGGCTATGCATGGGTTCAGTAAAGAGTGGGCTGATAGATATTGGACTGCTCATTGGCGTCCTATTGACCTTGAACGCGCTTATGACAATGTTAGGCGAGGCTTGAAGGATAAGGAGTGGCTTAAGAATGTCTTGAAGATTCAAGATGTGCATCCGATGTGGTGGGACGACATTGTTAATGTTATGTATAATCCGCCTAGCATACGTGAGTTGGGCTATGGCTGGGATGTTGGCGTTTACACTAAAGATGATATTAAGAAGTACCGTATGTGGGGCGGTTTAAGTCCAGAGGACGCAGATAAATCGGCTGAGGCGATGGTTGCTTATAGGACTGAAGCAGAAAGGAACGCTGTGCGCACGGAGCTTATGTATGCTTACGCTCAGGGGCGAATAAGCAGGGATGATTTCGCTAACCGCCTTAAAGAGCTGAAAACTCCAGACGCCGCAATTGATTATTGGCTTAATCGTGGCGACCTGTATAAGGAGCGTTTAACTTGGGAGCCGCCGCAGACTGAATCGCGCAGTATCACTCGTGCTGATGCCACTTGGGCTTTTATGCATGGGCTTCGTGATGAAAGCTGGTTTAGGCAGGTTTTGAAGAATATAGGCTATACTTCGGATGCCATTGAGCTTTACGTTGCAGTTGCTAAGCAGAAGTTAGCTGAGGAGCAGAAGCCTCCAGAGGAGCCTCAGCCTAAGCGTTTAACGTTGTCGCAGATTGAGGATGCTCTTAACATTGGTCTGATTGATGCTGATGAGGCTCTTAAGCGGATAATGAGTTTAGGCTACAGTCCAGCGGATGCGAACATTGTTTTGCGCATTATAACGTATGCTCCTGCTCCAGCTGTGCGTGTTAAGCCTTTCAGTAAGGGCGACTTAAGTGCGCTTTATCGATATTGGCTTTTCAGCGAAGAGGACTTGGTTGATGGGTATAAGGAGATGGGCTATGATGAGCTGCACGCTAGCTTGCTTGCTACCCTTGACATATTGGACTATTGGTATCCTAAACTGCAGAGTTTGTATGAGAAGGGCGCAATTACGATTGACAGTGTAGTTAGTAGGCTTGTTGACCTTGGTTTACGTGCAACTGATGCGCAGAATATTGCTAATGCCATGCAGTTTGAGTTTAGCGTTGAGCGCGTTAAAGAGGAGCGGGCGCTTACTAAAAGTGAAATTATTAAGGGCGTTAAGAATGGCGTGTTCAGTTTTGAGGATGGTGTGCAGTTCTTGAAGGATTTAGGTTACAGTGATAGCGAGGCTAGGTACATCCTAATTATAAATGGTATAGCGGCTGCTGGTGACCCTATGGGCTACTGGGAGATGCGCAGAGCAATTGAACTTATGAAGAAGGCGCAGGGTAAACCGTACGTTGAGATTCCAGATGAGGTCGTTGCGCAGGAGCGTATGATTGAGGAAGAAAAGCAGAAAATAGAGGATATGAAGGCGCGCGGCGAGAAAGAGGAGGTTATTGCTGCGGAGCTTGGTGTTCTTGCACGTATGGAAGCAGCGTTTCGGAAGTTGCTGAAGAAGTATTTGCTTGCGTAGTGTTGTCGCTAGGGCTGTATGCTTCTATTGTCTGCTCTTTTTCTTTTCTTTTTTCCATTATTAGCCAGTATGTTTGTGATTCGCCGTACGTGTGGTTTGGGTCGTGTACTGGTATTTCTATTAGCAGGCGCCATTCCGTCAGCATGGTTAATAGGCGCTTAACTGTGAAGCGTACTTCGCACCATTTTACTATTAATAGTCCAGTGTCCTCGGTTACTCTTGCAAACTCTTTTTGCGATTCGTATATGTATTTTATTATTTCATGTTTGTAGCGGTATTTGTCCCATCCGTAGTATGTGAACTGGTATGGCACTGTTCTGCCCCATTGGCGAGACTTCAGGAATTTGCCTAGTTTAAAGTCGAATGGGTCGCCGCCCCAGTCGTGTGGCGGGTCGAATATTACTGTGTGGAATGTTTTATCTTTGAATGGCAGTTTGCGGCTGTCTGCGAACATTGTTGGCTTTGTCCATAACTGCTTTTCTATGTCTATGAATATTATATTTTCGCTTTTCTTATACTCGTATATACTGCGGTTACCTGCTGTTGCGTCCAGTATCATGTTTTTTAGCCTTCTTTACTATTCTTAATGTTTCGTCTAGGCATACGCCGTCCAAGACCATTTGGTGCGCTTTCTGTATCTCTGGGCATCCTGGGAAGCATACGCTTCTGTAGCATTTTAGTTTTGGGTTGATTGGGCATCTTGCACTATGCTTCTTTGGTTTATTCACCGTATTCCTCCCGTCTTATTGCTCTTATTCTTTCAGCCATCTCTAACAGTCCCTCTTCTTCGGCCATTGCTTCTGCGTATAGCAGCATTGATTCCCGTCCCCATAAGCCAGGATTTCCTGCGATGCCGTACCTGGTTTCTGTGAACTCTTCGCCCTCAACAGTGTAGCGCCTTTCAACCGGTCTTATGCCGAGTTCTTCCCAGAGTTCATAGCGTTCGCTGTATATGTCTTTGGCTACGTCCAGGCTTTTTCCTTTTATTCCCAGTTCCTCTTGCAGGTAGCCAAGATACCTGTCGAGGGTTACTGTTTCCTCTACTGGGATGTCTGCACGGCGCAGCCAGTCTTCGAAATCTGGAGTAACCATTTTTTATTATGCCTCCCGTCTGCTAATGTTTCGTATTTTACCCAGCTGAATAATTCTTTGACATTGACATCTTCAGGAATAGTTGATTTAAGTACAGCTTCCAGTTTTATATGCCTGCCATTTTTTGGCGATACTCGTAATGTGAAGTGTCCGCGTACTGCTGCATATTTTAGAAAGTTCCAGTCAACACCAGGAGTTTGTGCAACTATTGCGTACGCTATTCGCCAAGGCACCCTTTTGAAACAGTACGCTATATAATGATTTTTCTGTCCTGTTGATAATATATATATTGACGGTAAGCAGTACTCTTTTTGGTCAAAGCGTAAATGGTATGCTACATCACGCAGCGGCACATCGTCGAAGTCCCACATTAGTATATGATTACCGTCTTTTAGTTTGCTGTTTACGCCGATTACATCAGTTACCTGTGCAAATGTAAATGTAAATTTCCAGCTTCCAATGCGCAATTGCCATATCATATCAAGTCCTCCTTTCGTAATTTTTACATTCATAAACGGCAAGTTCGCAGTCAATGATTCCTGCTTTGTCTAATGCTTTGATTATCGCATCCATCTTACATCGCTCCCGTGTGCACGTGCCGCATATTGCAGGGCGTTTTTCGTTCATTAGGGAGGGCTGAAAGTTGACTTCAGCGAAGCTGAAGTCGGCATCACTTCAATGCCCATGTTCCTTTTTTGCCTCCTGTCAGTTCATCGTATCTTTTCAGGACTATTGTTTGCTGTTCTGGGCTTAGCCCAGCCTCCCATAATATTTTTAGTTTTGCTACATCTTGTATCGTTTGCACGTCGCCTTTAAATGTGTCTGGCATTATTGTTTTAAGGTACCATCGCAGTAAAGCTAACGCTGTCTGTCTTGCCAGTCCCTGCGATGTCATGACACGGTCTATATATACTTCTGTTGCGCTCATACGCTTTTCACTCCTCCGTCAATAATTTAACGTGGTATGATTTTATGAGGTTTTCTATTACTGTGTATAAGTGCTCGTCTATTACGAACTTTAGCACAATCAGGTTTGACTGGTGCTTTTTTATGATAACATCGTATAGCAGCCTACTGGGCTTTTCCACTGTCTTGTGGTTGCTTCTGTATGCGAGGCTCATGTTTAACACCTATTAAATTTAATATCTTTTTCGTGTAGTCTGTTGGCATTAATAATTTTGGGCTGTTTTCTTTTATCCAGAACCATTCTGCGTTGTCTTGCACTACGCGCTCTATTGTTTTAGGGCTTACTTTGTAGTCTTCGCATACTGTTTCTATTGGCACAGCTGAGTCTGTTGCCAGTTCTGTTAGTAGGCAGAATACGTCGCCTTGGAATAGGCGTCCTGATTCCATACCGAAGCTTTTTAGTATGTAGCGTTCAAGTGCCATTGGTTTGAAAAGTTTTATTAGCACACGGTAGTCTGTCGTGTCAACTGTTGTTCTGCCGTCTAATGCTGCTGCTGCTTTAAGGTATGCTGGAATATGCTCTAAACATCTTGCGTAGCTCCACTGTGTTAGTCCGTAGGCTAACACTTGGTAGAACAGTTTGCCCTTTCGCAGTTTTAGCTGCACTTCTTCGATTGGCGGACCCCATTCCATTTTCACGTTTGGCGGGTATTCTTTTGGCGTTCTTGGTCTATGTAGGTGATAGTAGCGTAGTGTTTTATCTCTTACCACTGCAACCCAGTCTTCGTCCGCAACTAAAGCGTTCATTAACACTGGCTGGATGTTTATGGCTGCTGAACCTTTGAATCCCGTTATTTCTATTGCGTACTGTTGCGTTATTTTGTAAACGTATCCCGTATGCACTAATGACGCTAAAACTGTTATCGTGCTCGTTCTTGCCCAATAGCTTTTTTCTGCTCCTAAATCGTCTATTAATAAGTGCTGCGTGCACCCAGATAGTTCTCTTGCCAGATGTCTTAATCCAGCCAGTGTCATTGAACTGTACTTGCGACTTATGTCGCCCAAAGCTTTGTGGACGCACTCTGTCGCCGTACTCTTACCACATCCTGCTGGGCTTATGTTAAGTATGCACTTTTTCGCTTTTGCTGCCAAAATGTTTGTGGCTATCAATTCGCCTAGCCCCTTATGCGTCTTATTTACCTCGTTTACCAGCTGTAACAATGAGTGCATTTGTTTCGACTCCTAAAAGGCGCTGGATAACTACATGTACTTCCGTTGGTGTTTGGCGTTCAACCCATATTCGCACATATCTCCAGTCCGCTGGTATGACTTTGCCGAGAGAGAGCAGGCGCGTGTACCCGTGCGCCTGCACCTTTCGGTCATAAAAGGGTTTACTTTTGCCTGGCATCTCGCTCCATCAACCATGCTGCATATATTTCGTGTGCGAACTTTTCTGAAATCATGCCGATGTCCATCATGAACTCCAGCAATGCCTCAACTGCTTTTCTTACTGATGTTTTGCCTATTATTCCGCCGCCGTTTTTCTCCTTTCGCACAACTATGCATATCACTGCTTCAACTTGGTCGCGGTCGCTGAACTGTTCAAGTCCCATTGATTCAAGTTTGCTGTTCACTGCGTCAAGTACTTGTCTTGCATCTTCTTCTATTTCATGTTCTACGGATACCAATAGAGTTTTCCTCCTCTGTTTTGCACTTTCACCTTTAAGCCGACAAGGTTCTGCAGTTTCTTCTCGAGTTCTGGGTCGTCTGTGCTGTTTATGCCTGCTTTGACTAAAAGTCTTCCTGCGCTTCCAGAAATTACTGAGCGGTCGAGGCTGAATAGCGCTGAATATTCTTCTCCGCCGTATTCTACTTGTATGCCAACGCCCAATGTCAGAGTGCCGATGCTAGTCCACTGGTCTTTTACGATGCGCACCTCCTTTATAGTTACTTCAGCTACATCGCCTGGATTCACCGCCTGCTTCAGCGGTGGTGCAACATATATCGCTTTGCCCATTCTACATGCACCTCCTTTATGTTCGTCGGACTGTATCACTATGAGACCGTCCTATTTAAACTTTTCTCAATATTTTTTATTAACTCTTAACTATTGACTCTTAACGTTTATGATGCTGCTTTATACTTAATCCGCCATTATGTAAGGCTGTTTAGGTGCTATGTTGCCCCCATTCATGTTTTTTCACGATTTGTCCATTTACCGAACTACGTACTTCAAAACTGTTGTATTGTGATTTAAGATTTCATTCTTGTTTCTGATGAATTACGATAAAATCTGAATTCGTAAGATTTGCCGCCGCC
>Ga0315298_1006962_pt1 | contig 15125 bp, 12 predicted proteins | sample WHS_1_MG_FD_203077 | JGI IMG/M metagenome (GOLD analysis project Ga0315298, IMG submission 203077) | Extremophilic microbial mat communities from Washburn Hot Springs, YNP, Wyoming, USA - WHS_1_MG | ecosystem: Environmental > Aquatic > Thermal springs > Hot (42-90C) | place: USA: Wyoming... | reverse complement strand
TGTCATCTTGGCGGGAGTTCGTCAATATGTGCGATTAAATATGGAAAATCAATAGATACAAGTATGGGATTTTCTGCACAAAGTGGAGTTATGCAGTCAACTCGCTGTGGAGATATAGACCCATTTTTAATTCCGTTTATCATGGATAAAGAGGGATTAACCACAGATCAGATAAGAAATATCCTTGCGACAAAATCAGGTATGTTGGGGATATCAGGTGTCAGTAGCGATATGAGAGATTTATTAGATGAGATGGACAAAGGCAATGATCTTGCAAGGCTAACCGTTCAAGCTTATCATTACAGCGTAAAAAAATATATCGGTGCTTATGCCTCTGCAATGGGCGGATTAGACGTATTGGTCTTCACCGGTGGCATAGGAGAAAGATCAGTTCGTGGACGTGCTGATATATGCGAAAATATGGAATTTTTAGGGATAAAGATTGATCACGAAAAAAATAAGCATGCGAAAGGCGAATCTAACATATCCGCATCAGATAGCAAAGTTCAAGTTTTGGTTATTCCAACAAATGAGGAGATCATCGTCGCCCGTGAGACAGCGAGGATAATAAGAGAGTGCATCTAACTTCAATAATTACTCCTACCATCTGCAATAATTATGGGATTTCTCCTACCCCATCAAGACATATTAAAAAATGTTATAATAATTGTCCGAATTCATGTCCTCAGATGAAAAATCTTGATATTTTACATGTATTTTGATAAGATTACTTAAAACAACATCAAGTCTTTCATATAAGGGGAGATAAAATGAATAAAATATCGTTTTACTTATCATCATCTTTGATCATCATACTTATATTTGTTTTGACTATACCATCGTTTGCTCAAAGCTCATATAGAACTACCTACCCTAAGGCTCGGGTTTTTATGAAGAATGGACAGATGATCCAAGGCGAACGACTTATAATGGACATGGAAACTGTATCATTACGTGTGAATGGCATTCCACAGACCTTTCAAACCTATGATGTTTCAAACATAATGGTTAAAAAAGGCTATGCGGGAGATTTTGCTTTATGTGGTGGTGGCGGTTGCCTTGCTTTATGTGCTTTTACTCTTGCTATCAGTTATAAAGACCTTACTGATGATAAAGTTGATGAAAATGAGCTTACAGTCGGGCAGTTTATCGCAGGTTCGCTTATATGGGTTGCTATCTTTGCAGGTGGAGGATACTTGATCGGCAATCTTATTGATGATTGGACGCCTATTTATATCGCCTCAAGGGCATCTGAATTTGGCAACAATCAACTTGCATCTTTAAAAATTAATAAGGCAATCAAATTGCCGATACTCAGTACATCGTTTTAATTCATCAGAAAGTTGAGGAAATTATCCGTGTTTAATATGTTTGAGAATTATCCAGATGTTGATAAGATTATCAGCTATTATAAGGATCAAAAGGCAGGTTTTGCTAACCTACATATTCATACGCCATATTCATTTTCCGCATTCAAAAATGTCTCAGAAGCAATTGAATTGGCGCATGATCAAAACGTTATTGTGCTTGGAATAAGTGATTTTAACACAACACAAGGATATGAGGAATTCACCAAAGAATGTCTAAAAGCAAAGGTATTTCCCGCTTATGGAATGGAAACCATCGCCCTATCTGTTGACGATCAAAAGACAGGCGCGAGATGGAATGATCCGAACAATCCCGGTAGAATATATTTTTGCGGAAAGGCTTTCCAATACCCTTTAATATCAAGTAAAAAAACGCTTGATATATTAGCTAAGATTGCTAATGCTCTTGACATCCAAGTTCGGCAGATGATCGCTAAATTAAACGACCATCTTAAAAATGTCCTTCCTAAGATCCAGTTAGATTATAATTATATATTGGAAAATATGACTAATGGAACTGTCAGGGAACGTCATTTAGCAAAAGCCTTACAGCAGGCATTGATGAAAAAATTTCCTGATGTTAGCGATAGGGCAAAGGCAATAAAAGCTATCTATGGCAAGGATAGCCAAGTTGATATATCAAATGAAGTCCTTCTACAAGAGGAATTAAGATCAAACTTATTAAAAGCAGGCAAGGTTGCATTTGTTGAGGAAAGTCCCGAAGCATATCTTGACATTGACACAGCAAAAAATGTCATGTTAGATATGGGAGGGATACCTTGTTATCCTGTGCTTGTTGACGGCACAAAAGGTGACCCGACCGAGATTGAAAAAGACCCAGAGTCTCTATGCGATATGCTGATTGAAAAAGGCATATATTGTGCGGAATTTATACCTGCAAGGAATGACATAAATATCCTTAAAAATTATGTATCTATTTTCAAGGATAAAGGCATGGTGATAACTGCTGGAACAGAGCATAATACTCCGATGATGGAGCCTATTTATCCGAGATGCAAGAATAATGTTCCGCTTGACGAATTCCTAAAAGAAACTTTTTGGAAAGGTGCATGTGTTATTGTGGCACATCAATATCTTGTTAGCAAAGGTCAAGCGGGGTATGTTGATTCATCGGGAAACAGAACCGATATGGAAAAGGAGAAATTAGAATCCATCGGAGAGGGTGTTATCTCATACTATTTATCAAAGTAAACGCTAATTTGAGATTTCTCTATTCTATCAAAATGACATTTATATGTCACCCTGAATGTATATGTCACCCTGAATGAATTTGTATGTCACCCTGAACGAAGTGAAGGGTCTCTCTAATGCTTAAACATTGATTTTCAAAATAGGATTTGTAGCTCAGCCTTTCAGCTGATATGTTAATTTTTCAGTCTAAGAGGATACGCTACTATATAAAATAAAGATTGTATATTAAGGAGAGAAGGAAGAAAAAATATGGCATCTAAATATAATTGGGAAGAGATTGATTGGAAAAAAATGAATGATGATCTGGATAAAATTGTCGCTTTGTCAAGATATTACGGCAGTGATCCAGATTTTGTGTTGGCAGGCGGAGGCAATACCTCTGTCAAAACTGATGATATTCTTTACATAAAATCAAGTGGAATTTCGCTTGGTGATATAACAAAAGAAGGATTTATCGCACTATCTCGTAAAAAAGTCAGGCAAATTCTGCAAGAGTCATATCACAAAGACCCAATAAAACGAGAAGAGCAGGTCAAAGAAAAATTATTAGACGCTAAAATTGATAAAGAAAGTAGCGCTAGACCATCTGTTGAGACCATGTTGCATGAGTCAATCAAATATAAGTTCATAGTCCATACTCATCCACATCTGATAAACGGCTTGACATGTGGAAAAAGTGGAAAAAGCATAGCAGAAGAGTTATTTGGCGATAACACGCTTTGGATTGATTACACTGACCCCGGATATACTCTCGCGAAGAAAGTCCAAAACGCACTCGTTAAATACAGGGCAGACCATAATGACATTGATCCTGAAATAATCCTAATTCAAAATCATGGCATCTTTGTCAGTGCTGATGACGCAGAAAAAATAAAGGCATTGACCGATCAAGTTATTGAAAAGATTAATGAATATATAAGTAAAAAAGGTGCAAAATCCGTTTTTGGTATGCGTGATAAAAGATTTCCAGATATTCCTACTGATAATAAAAAGATCAACGAAATATCTCCCGCACTTAGGGCTATTTTCAAGGGCGATGATGGCTATCCTATTGTCACATATAGCGATTCGTCATTGATAATGGACTTTGTTTGTTCCGAAAATGGCGAAGAATTGGCGAATTCTGGTGCTTTTTCTCCTGATCAGATAGTATATTGTAAAAGAATGCCCTTGTGGGTCAACGTAAAATCATCTGACGAGGATACTGACAGCATACTCAACAGGACAAAATCGCTTGCGGAGAAATTTATAAAAAGACATGGTTATCGTCCAAAAGTGGTCTTAATTCAAGGACTTGGCATGTTTTGCATTGGTGACAGAAAACGTGATGCGGACAATTCAAAAATCGTCTATGAGGACTCAATAAAAATTTTAAAGTGGTCGTCATCTTTTGGTGGACCGCATTTCTTGAACGATAGACAGGCGAAATTCATTGACGAATGGGAAGTTGAAAGCTACAGAAGAAAGATCGCATCAGGATCATCAGTTAAAGGGCGTGTTAAAGGAAAGATCGCAGTTGTCACAGGCGCCGCTCAGGGATTTGGTGAGGGAATATCAAGAAGTCTTGCTAATGAAGGTGCTTATGTTATTCTCGCCGATCTAAACTTAAAAGGGGCGCAAGATGTCGCAGAATCTTTGAATATGCAGTATGGTAATGGCACTGCTTTTGCCGTAAAAGTAGATGTGACCGATGAACTTTCGGTCAGTAATATGATCTCTGAGGTAGTCCGTGAGTATGGTGGGATTGATGTCTTCATTAGCAATGCAGGCGTTGTCAAATCTGGAAGCGTGAAGGTCATGGAACTGAAAGATTTTGAATTCGTTACAAAAGTTAATTATATCGGCTATTTCTTGGTAGTAAAACATGCTTCGCCGATAATGTCAGCACAACATAAATACGATAAGTCATACTTATCGGATATTATACAGATAAATTCAAAATCAGGCTTACAGGGAAGCAATAAGAATTCCGCTTATGCTGGAAGTAAATTCGGCGGTATAGGTCTAACTCAGAGTTTTGCATTGGAGCTTGTGGAAGACGGCATAAAGGTTAATGCGGTCTGTCCCGGTAACTTCCTTGACGGTCCATTGTGGTCAGATCCAGAGAAAGGTCTTTTCGTGCAATATCTAAGGGCAGGCAAAGTCCCAGGAGCTAAGACAATAGAAGACGTCAGACGTTTTTATGAGTCAAAAGTTCCGATGGGCAGAGGTTGCACTGTTCCAGATGTTATGCACACGATCTATTATCTGATAGATCAACCTTATGAGACAGGTCAGGCGATCACTATAACAGGTGGTCAATTGATGAGATAGATGTTATTTTACATTTATTTTTGCATCGCTAATTTTAATGTCCAAAGTTTTATAAGGAGGTGTCCTTATGCTTAAACGTTTGATTTTGCTAATATGTATATTGACAATCGCTTTAGTTCCGCTAATATCCAGTTACTCGTTGGAGGGTTTAGTCGGCGCATGGCTATTTGATGAAGGTTCAGGAAAGAAAGTCAAAGATGCTTCTAACAGGGGTCATGATGGTGAATTGATCGGAAATGCTCAATTTGACAAAAACGGCAAAATTGGCTCCGCTATTTCGGTTGATGGGACAGAAGCTTATGTAATGATCCCTGACCATGATGATTTTAAGTTCAAAGGAGATTTCACAATAGCTTGTTGGTTCTTTAACAACAATACCCCTCCGCCTGATCATTCAGGAATTATCACAAAAGGCTATCATAAACCAGCAGGAAGTGGCGGAAATTCAAAACCTTGGTATTTGATGTATTTCTTAAAAACAGGAACTGTTGATATGTTTCTGAGAGATGTCAAAGATGTAAACTCTCGTGCAATCGGCAAAACACCTGTCAATGATGGAAAGTGGCATCATATCGTCGGTATGAAGGCAGGGAATAAGGTCAAGTTATATGTTGATGGCAAAGAAGACGGGGTTGCAGACGCTGTTGATGCTGTCTATGGTGACAATGATCAGCCTTTGGTGTTCATGGTTCATTATGACAGATGGTATAAAGGTATGATTGATGAAGTTGCAGTTTTTAACAAGGCTCTTACGGATAAAGAGATCAACAGTGTTATGAATGGTCTGAAAATGGCTATGGCAGTTGATCCAAAAGGCAAGGTCGCTTCCACTTGGGGTTATATCAAATATTAAGTTGTCTGGCTCTAATATTTTTGGAGGTAGGTTATGAAAAGATTTACTTTGATGTTCTTGGTGGCTTTCGCTTGCTTTTTTGCTATTAACCAAAGCTTTTCAGGCGTAGAAGGACTTGTCGGCTTATGGACATTTGATTCTGCTTCGGGAAATAAGGTCGCAGATGAATCAGGAAAAGGGCATACAGGCGAGATGATGGGCAATGCGAAATTAGATACAAACGGTAAATTCGGCTCTGCCCTTGCCTGCGATGGAACTGAGGCTTATTTCTCTGTTCCAGATAGCCCAGATTTTGAGTTTAGCGGTGATTTTACAATAGCATGTTGGATTTCCAATAACACTCCCCCTGTGGATAATACCGCTTTCGTTACAAAGGGCTATCATAGACCAGCAGCAAATGGTGGAAATGCAAAACCTTGGTATATGCTTTATTTCCTCAAAGCTGGTTCGGTTGATTTCTTTTTAAGAGATACCAAAGATGTAAACTCACGTGCAGTTGGCAAAACTCTGGTTAATGATGGAAAATGGCATCACGTCGTCGGTGTGAAGGCAGGAAATAAGGTTAAAATATATATTGACGGTAAAGAAGACGGAGTTGCAGACGCTGTTGATGCTGTCTATGGCGAGAATGATCAACCGTTAGTCTTCATGGTCCATTATGATAGGTGGTTAAAGGGATTAATAGACGATGTTGCCATATTTAACAAAGCACTAACGGAAGATCAAATATCAACGATTATGAAAGGATCAGTAATCAGTGCTGTCAGTTCCAAAGGGAAACTTGCTACAACGTGGTCTAACTTAAAGAACAGTGATCAGTAATCAGTGATCAGTAATCAATGATCAGTGATCAGTGACAAGTAGATGTTTGCTTGTCACTGATCAATCATTTAGCCTGTCATCCATAGTCCTAATGCTGGATTGCTTATGTAATAGAAATCGTCATTATAACCATCTTTTAACTTGGTAATATGGTATTGATCCATCAATTCATTGACATCAGCCCAGTTATAGCCTACATTTTCGGTTTCCTCTTTGCTCAGATGACCGGGTGCATAGGTGATCTTGAAACGACCTTCTGATGAACCGTGTATCAGATGCGCCGCGGAGACGAGATTATCCCTTAACTCTTGATTTTCGCTTACCTCACGCAATATCTCATCAGTGCCATGATAGCCATATTTTCTGATCAATCTATCAATTTCTGGATCTTCTCCATACATTCGCAATCCCGGTGCGATGACGATCAATTCTCCACCGTCAGCTATCGCCATCCTTGTCCTATATATTGATTTATTGCCGAGCCAATGGCTTTGATATTCCACAGGATCAAGATAAACTACAACCTTTTTTAGCGGTTTTTCAACTCTTGTTATGTTTATCTTTTGACAAAATCTACCTGCTGTCTCAAAAGTCTCTTTATCATAGCCGATGAAAAGTCCGCGAGTAATGAGTTTCCCGTTATCATCTCTGCCTTTTACGACCATTATGTATAAAATCTTGATATTTTTGAGGAAATTTTGCTCTGCATAATAGAAAACTTCCCTTAGAGGCGTATTAATCCGTCCCATTATTCTTTCCATACCATAAACAGCAGCAAGAAAATGGCTTCTATTGATAGTTTTTTCTCCACCGATGCCGATAAAGATATTCTTGTTATAGTTAGCCATTCCTGTATTCTCGTGTGGGACGACTTGACCAACGGATATTATCAGATCATAATCACCTTCCAACAAGATTTTATTTACTTGAATAGGTATGTCATAATCCAATCTGCCTTCGGATAGCTTTTTAATAAGATCAGAAGGGACGACGCCGATCTCTTTTGTATCATTTCGCCAATCATGCACCAAGAAAAGCTCTTTTGGTATCCCTGGATACATTATCTTGATATGCTCATCGCTAAGCGGTTCATGCGTTCCAATAGTTGGCATGATATGAAAGGTATTATCTTTGCCGATCATATCATAAAGTATTTTTGTGATCTCGCCTGCGCCTGAGTGTAGCCTTGTTATATCTGGTGGAAGGACAAGGACATTTTTAAATTTTTCTCCGCAGAGAGATAGAGCTTTTGATATAAGATTTTTTTGTAAATCCAAATCTATTTCTATGTCATAGCCATAATGATTTATCAACATCTTTTTAAATGTCCTCAATAGCGATCACTCTCGCCCAAGAGCTATCCATAGTCCTAACCTTGAATGGCAAAGCCATAACAAAAAATTCCCTTTTCTTCAACTGATCAAGGTTGTCAAGCCATTCAATTATTGGAATACCAGCTCCCATAAGAATTGCATGTAGTTCTCTGCCAGTAGGTATGTCTTTTGATAATCCAACATTATTGTCAATGCCAAGCATTTTTATATTATGATCTTTAAGCCATTTTGCAGATTCAGGGGTTAGATAAGGTTTAGCCTTTTTGCCTTTTAGGCTGTCTTGGTCGCTATTTCGCGGGATAACTATATCGCCATCTTTGATTATGTCGCCAATAGCCTTCTCTGCAATTTCTGCGGTTATTGCGGGAATTTCTCCGACATTATCAATATCAAGTAAGATACCTCTGCCAAAGAAAGTTGTTAGTGGCAGATCAACAACATCTTTTCCGCCATCAAAGAAATGTGCTGGTGTCTCAACATGTGTTCCGACGTGGCTATGTGTCTTAGTTACATCATATTTATATGCCATATCAGCTAAGAAGCCTCTTTCTATAACAAAAGGTCTGTCTTCGCTACCGGGTGGAACGACTTCATAAGATAAATCTACGATCCTATATTTACTTAAATCAATATTAAACATTGTCTTTCTCCTTATAAAAATTTGTTAAAAGTGTCATTCATATTTTTGTATAGTTTATAGATATGAGTAACACTATTAGCTAAGCAAGTTTTGATAAAGTATTGTGAATTTTTTATTTGATATATAGGTTTTAAACTGGACTCCTGATGCAGTTTACCCCCTGCGAAACTTATCCCTGCGAAGCTTGTCCCTGCGAAAGCAGGGAGCAGGGAGTAGGGACAGGAATGACAAGATTTTCATAGGTAACCTATGAAAAAGTTTGTCAACAATAAGTTTGTCACCTATGAAAAAGTTTGTCAATAATAAATTTAATTCCTGATTCATCCTCAGTTTTTTTACACATCATAAAAACACACATAATCCAAGGTAAATAATGGATCAAGTCTGAGATTAGCCCAAAACTCTCTTAACTTCTCTTTAATCACCCTTATCAATGAATATTCCTTCCTACACGATTTATTGTAATATTTTGACCATCTGTATCCCGATTTCTCATATAATATCATATACTGACCCCCATAAAGGAGTATACTGACCCCCGATCCTCAGGATAGTCTTGACTTATTATACGCTTGCATGTTATAAGTAGCAATGATAAATAAATCATTTATAGTGGTCCACAGCAACCCAAAGAACAGGATTTAAAAGATGAACAAAGAAAGAAGAAAATTTTTAACCGAAATCGCAGCAATAGCTGGAGTTGCAACAATTGATGGTTTTGGACTTTTAAGAGCTTCTTATGCCTTTCAAACCAATCAACAACAGAATGTCTCCATACCAAGCCAAAATATAAAGGATTATCCTCATATTACTGATATTATATCATCAAAAAATCTTGAGCCTTATTTCCCTCTCATAGTCTCTGCATGCTCGGATACTCAATACAATTATTTATCTGAAATACCCTTTCTTATTGAGTTAGAAGTGTGCAAGATGTGGAAAGAGTCGCTTTTTGAATGGGATGCGATCTCTATTGTCGGTGCTGGTGGATTACAGCAATTAATGGATTTTACAGCGAGAGGCGATCTTAACTTAACTGTTGTGTCAAGTCCTGAACTTATAGAGTTAAATAACTCCATTTCAGAATATACAAAAATACAAAAAGAAATATCATCAAAAAGACAATCGTTATATACATTAGTTGAATCTGGTAGTGGCAATCTAACGAAAACTACAATTGATAAGATTAATGCTATCCGAGCGGAAATGTCAGCTTTGGAAATAAAGAAGGATAAAGCCTATAAAAGGCTGAAAATCGCAAAAGATGCCTATGCTGATAAAATAAGGTCAATTAAGCGAGAGGAACTCGGACAATTTGATGGTAGATTTGTCCCAGAATTAGCAATTCCAGCAGGCACAAGGTATCTTGCAAATATAATATTAGAATGCAAGTCATATTTTGGCGGTCCTATTGAAATGAACGTTTGGAGAGGTGTAGCTGCTTATAACTGCGGTTTAGGCAGAACAAAAGAATGGAACGGAATGCCATATATTCGTGAAACTGTTTTATATACAAGGGATATTCTTTATAATCTCACAAGGATGTTAGAGCTAAAATATGCCTATTCTACTGGTGATAGCGATCTGATCGCTAAAACAAAGCGAAAAATGGGCGTATAAAAACAGACATTACTCAGAAATCTGACAAATCAATATCAGATTTTTGAGAAATTAAATCAAATAATCAATTAAAGGTTACATAGATAGGTTAACGTTCTAACCTTTAACTTTCAACCTTTAACTTTTAACCTTTAACCTCCATAAAATTTAGGCACATTAATTGCTATACTTTTTCAATGTAGAAAATTGCTACTTTAATGTCAAGTGTGTTATAAATGAAATCTACTTGAAAAAGGAGTGATCATTGTGCAAAGGGTATTTCTGTTATTATTCTTTATAATTTGCATTTTCTCAATATTTATTTCAAATGCGTTATCAGATGGAATACTCATACCTATCCCGCCAGAGCCTCGCCCTATAATATTGCCACAGATAGCTATAAAATATCACAAGGTCAACGTTGATATAGACAATCAGATAGCTACCACAAGTGTTGATCAAGTATTCATTAATGAATCTCCATTTCAGATAGAGGCAACATATATTTTCCCTTTGCCAAAAGACATCTCAATAAGCGAATTCATAATGTATGATGAGAGCGGAAAGCCACTTAAAGCTGAGCTTTTAAATAGCGATCAGGCGAAGAAAATATACGAGGATATTGTCAGACAGATGAGAGACCCTGCAATCCTTGAATATATGGGAACAGGGGCATTCAGGGCAAGGATATTTCCGATCTTACCGCACAGTGAAAAACGGATACAACTGCAATATTCCGAAGTATTGCCTTATGATTCGGGCATCTGTAAATATAGCTATCCATTAAATACAGAGAAATTCTCCTCAAAACCTCTGAAAGAAGTGAAAGTGGAAGTCCAACTGAAATCCAACATACCTATTAAAAGTTTATGGTCTCCATCACATGAAGGCAGTATAAAGGTTGATAGAGAAGGCGACAATTTCATAAAAATATTATATGCAGATGAGAACAAACTTCCTGATAAAGATTTCGTCATTTATTACACAGTATCCTATGACGATGTTGGATTAAGCCTTTTGACTTATAAAGAAAGAACAGAAGACGGTTTCTATGTTTTTATGACCGCGCCAAAACATGAGGTATCGCCTGATGAAGCGGTAGGGAAGAATGTCATATTTGTCTTTGACACATCTGGAAGTATGCAGACCAACGATAAGATAGGTCAAGCAAGGAAAGCCCTTGAATTCTGTGTCAGTAAGCTAAATAAGCAGGATAATTTCAATATAATTGATTTCAGCACTGCTGTTAGAAAATTTAAGCCATCTCCAGTATCCGCAGGAAGCGACGAGATACAATCTGCGTTGAAATATATCAAAAGTCTTTCTGCAACTGGTGGGACTAACATAAATGACGCTCTGATTGAAGCAATAAATCAATTATCGCAAGCAAAAAATCCCCTAAATATGATCGTGTTCTTAACTGATGGACAGCCAACTGTTGGTGTAACAAATGAACAAAGCATAGTCAAAAACGTTTACTCAGCAAATAAGCTAAATGCCCGAATGTTTGTCTTTGGCGTGGGATATGATGTAAATACCCGTTTGCTTGATGAATTAGCTTATGGAAATCATGGCTTTTCATCTTACGTCAAGCCCGAAGATGATATAGAAGTCGTAGTTTCAGATTTCTTTGCAAAGGTTAGCAATCCTGTCCTTTCTGATCTAAAATTGGATTTTGGGAGTATAAACACATTTGACAGATACCCGCCAGAGTTGCCAGACCTTTTCGCAGGTTCGCAAATAAAGGAATTCGGGAGATACAGAGGATCAGGAAAGACAACAATAAAGCTTAGCGGAATAGCAGAAGGCAAACAAGCTGAATTTAGATACGATGCGGATTTTCCAGTAGAAAACACAGACAATAAATTTATCCCGAGGATATGGGCAACGAGAAAAGTCGGTTATCTGATAGATCAAGTTCGCAAAAATGGTGCCACTAATGAGTTAGTTGAGGAGATCAGGTCATTAAGCATTAAATATGGTATTGTCAATGAATACGTCTCAATGCTTATATTAGAAGATCAACCGCCTGTGCCTACAACATTTGCCAATCAATTCGCCGATAGCGTTGGTAAGTCCGCAGTGACCACAAGCACCGCGGTTAGAGAAGCAAAAGAATCTGCCTCTGTGCAGTCAGGCGCTCAGGGCGAAAATATGACCATAGCTGGAGATAAAGTTTTCATTAAACGTGGCAATGTGTGGATTGATGCTGAACATAGAGACGACAAACCAACCGTTATATTACAATATGGAAGCGATGAATATTTCGCTTTATTGTCAAAATATCCTGAACTTGGAAAATACTTTGCTCTTGGCAAGAACGTTATTGTCTTTTATAAAGGTGAAATTTATAGTGTCCAAGAGGATTCTACTGAAAGCCCTGTTGAAATTAAAGGCAAATTACAAGGTAGATGGGGAGGTGTGAAAAATGCTTTAAGTGAATCGGAAGTCTATAAATTCTCATTAGGTCAAAACTACCCAAACCCCTTTAATCCTCAAACGTGGATCCCATTTACACTTGCGGAAAACTCAAATGTTTCAATAAAGATATATGATTTAGAGGGAAATTTAGTAAGAAAGATTGATCTTGGTTACAAGCTTGCCGGGGCTTATACAACTCGTGAACTTTCTGCATTGTGGGATGGGAAGAATAATGAGGGCGAATACGTTTCAAGCGGGATATATTTTTATATGCTTGAAGCGGGAAAATTCAAATCGGTAAAAAAGATGATGCTTAAAAAGTAGATTTAAATGGTCAACCAACTAACAACAGCATAGGAGGAACGAAAAATGAAGACATTATTTATTCTATCCTGCATAACTTTTGTAATTTCAGTTTTTATCATTGGTTGTGGAGATGAGCAAAATCTGCCAATATCTCCAGAAGAACAGGCTTTTATGGCTCCATCAGCTCAAGGGAAAGGCAATAATGGTAATCAAGGGAATGGTAATTCTTATGGTCACGATAAAATATTAGCCATCAATACATCTTCAGAAAAGGTCGTATTTGTTCCCGAAATAGCGGTAGAGAAGTCTCCTAATCTTGATGAGGTTGTTATTAGTAAAGAAGATATCGACGTTATCATTCAAGTAGATGGAACGACTATTTATGTTTCCTTAAAGCCTGGCATTACTTCTACTTCATTTTACAAAAGTTTTGAAGAACTTCTTCCTAATAAGAAAGATATAAATATAAGTTACTCAGAGGGGGAGACATCGCCTACTATTATAATAACTGGTATAAATCCCTTAAAAATAATTAAAATTCTTGGGATGATGACTGATGTAGATGCATATTCTAATAGTTTCTAATAGTTAATAATATAAGGATGAAGTTAGCTTGAACAGGCAAGATTCATTCTTCAAGTGCCCGTATTTCACCGGTTTCTTCTATTATTACGGGATAGCCTTCTAAAAATTTCGGGATTTTCTTCCTTAATTCAGAGGTCTCTTTGATGACAAGCACCATAATACAGGGCTTGTCATTCAATAGACCTTGGGCAACTCCTACAACTCCGGGGATCGCCATCAATTCGTCAGTATATTTATCAAGCACTTCTTCAATTGACTTTTCTGGCACGTCTGCTTCCTGTTGTTCAGTTACAGTTCTACATGAGACGATAAGGAAAATTACGCCGATCAACATGAGAATAATTTTGACTATGGACGACATAAATCATCGTTCTTTCAAGCTATAAATTTCTATTGACTGTCTATGGTGACCCCAAAATAATCAAGAACTGTTTTTATAGGATTAGCAACGGTAAAACTTGAGCTACCAGCGAATAGCAATCCCACAGGTCCTTTATCGCTTTGTCTGACTATAAGAGAACCTGAGTCCCCAGGCTTGCTAAATGAACCCGGTGTTATTATAATTTGCTTGACAAACTTTGCAGTTCCACTATCATAGCCGACATTTACCGTCGCATTGATCAGGTAAATTTTGCCTGATGTCTGTCCCGTTGTCCGTCCATATTTCATCACTTTCATATTGATGCTGGGTGGAACTGGTGTGGAACTTGGTTTCCCATAACCGTTAGATGGGGTTGAGTTGCCTAATAAAGTAGTGTTAGATAAAGCAATTGCTGCATCAATATCGTTACTTGCAGTAGGAGAAAAATCAATCGTTTTAAAATCGGACAATGTGCCGATAGCATCATCAGGATCTTTTCCACCATCATAAACCCCTGGTTGTAAAACTTTCTCTCCTATATCAGCCTTATTTTCTCTGGCATAAACGTGGTTATTGCTCAATGCGTAAACATTATTCCCCTTCTTTACACGACATCCGATTGTGCCAGCACTGTTTTCATTTGCATTACCTGTTGAAACGCCAATTGGCACTGGACGCGGCCACCAGTATGGATTAGTTTCCGACTTGACAACTTTATCTGGATTTCCAAATGCTCTAATTTTACCTGACACCTCAACAACAACAGGGACAGAATCAAGTTCCTTTGGGATACCTGCTACTCCTGCTTTTTCTGTTAGCACATAGATCGCAGGATTGCCATCTTTGTCTAATCCAATAGCTGTGCCTACGATTTCAGGTTTTTCCATCAATTTGTCTGTATGTTTTTCTTGTATAGCCTTTACTCGTTCCAGCACGTCAGGTGGCGGAGCAGATGAATATGAAGTCCCCGGTTCATTTGGATCATCGCTTCCACAACCAATCCAGAAAGTTAAGGATAGAATAGTTACAATTGCTAATACACCAATTATAGACAGAATTTTGAAGTTTTTCACTTCTTCCTCCCCCCCTTTTAAAGACAGAACTTTTAATATATTATTATCGTAAATCCAATTTATAGTATATCACAATTTTTCTGATTGTCAAGAATTTAAATCGGCAAAAAACGTAATTGTTGCTTTATCTACTCCAAGGGTTCTTTGGTGACAAATATGAAAAGTTCATTATAAAAGGCAATAAAAATGCGGATTTAGCATTTTGAACCTGTTGGTAAATTGATAAAACTTGTATGTAG
>Ga0315298_1006961_pt1 | contig 15125 bp, 13 predicted proteins | sample WHS_1_MG_FD_203077 | JGI IMG/M metagenome (GOLD analysis project Ga0315298, IMG submission 203077) | Extremophilic microbial mat communities from Washburn Hot Springs, YNP, Wyoming, USA - WHS_1_MG | ecosystem: Environmental > Aquatic > Thermal springs > Hot (42-90C) | place: USA: Wyoming... | reverse complement strand
AAACTTCGAGAGTTACAACGGCCTGGTAACCACCCTCAACCAGCTCGGACGCTGACCCGACAGGAACCCGCCCCGACACCGGCGAAGGCCGTGGCAGCAAGCACTTCCCCGGGGGTCCGCCATGCTGGTTTCCGACCTGCTCTCCGCCCTCTTTGCGGCTGCTCCCGCCGCCCTGGCCGAGGAATGGGACAACGTGGGCCTGCTGGCCGGCGACGCCCGGCAGGAGGTGAGCGGCATCCTGGTCTGCCTGGACGCCACGCTGCCGGCCCTGGAGGCGGCGACCGCCAGCGGCGCCAACCTGGTGGTGGCCCACCATCCGCTCTTCCTGAAGCCCCAAGCCGCCTTCACGCCCTCGGGTGACACCTGGCCGGCCTGGGAGGCGTGCCGACGGGGGCTGTCGGTAATCTGCATGCATACCAACCTGGATTCGGCGCCCGGTGGCCTGGCGGACGAGGCGGCAGCCATGCTCGGGCTGCTGGATAGCCGCCCGCTGGCACCGGCGGGGCGGGGTGCCTTGCAGAAACTGGTAGTCTTTGTCCCCCGCAGCCACCAGGAGCAGGTGCTGGCGGCCATCAGCGAGGCAGGGGCCGGGGTAATCGGGAAGTACGACTACTGTTCGTTTGCGGCGCCGGGCACGGGGACTTTCCGCGCCCAGCCGGGAGCCCAGCCTTACCTGGGGAAGGTAGGGGAGATCGAGCGGGCGGAGGAAGTGCGCCTGGAGACGGTGTTGCCCAGGGCGATCGCGGGGCGGGTGGTGCGGGCGATGCTGGCTGCCCATCCCTACGAGGAGGTGGCCTTTGACCTGTACCACCTGGAGAATGCCTGGCCGGGGGCGGGGCTGGGGCGCCTGGGGCGGCTGCCCGAGACGATGGCGGCGGGGGAGTTTATGGAGCATGTAAGCCGGGTCTTCGGGGCACCGGTGCGTGCGGCCGGGGGCCCCGAGCGGATCGGAGAGGTTGCCATTCTGCCCGGTGGCGGCGGGCGCGCCGTACCGGAGGCGGCGGCGGCAGGCGCGGATGCCCTGGTCACCGGCGACGCAGGGCATCACGACGCACAGGCAGCGGTAGACAGAGGAATCCTGCTGGTTGCGGTGGGTCATTACCGCACCGAAATTCCGGCTGTGCCCCTGCTGGCCCGGCTTTGCCGCGCCGCCGCGCCCCGGATAGAGGTGCGGGAATATCTGGAGACGAACCCCTGGAAGCGGGAATGAGGTAGAATCCTTAGAGGATAGGGTTTGGACGTTGCAGCATGACCGGGAAGGAGGAAGGCCAAGGCCCCGCCTGCCCCCCAATACCCGAGACCCTGAGACCCGAGGTGATGCCTTGAAGGACAAGATGCTCGTGCTATACGAGTTGCAGCAAGCAGACAGCGCCATTCGTCAGTTGGAGCGCGAGTTGGCCGCGCTGGACGACGGCAGTGCGGCCCGGGCCCGGGCCGATCAGGCCAAGGCGGAGGCCGAACGCACGGCTGCGCGGCAAAAGGACCTGGAGAAGGAACTGCTTGCCGCTGAGTTGCTGCTCAAGAGCAAGGAAGCCAAGAAGAAGGACTGTGAGAGCAAGATGTACGGGGGTCGAATAGGCAACCCCAAGGAGTTGGAGGACCTGCAGCGCGAGGTCACCTCCCTGGCGGCTGCCATTGACCGCCTTTCAGATGAGGCGCTGGGATTGATGGATCGCCTGGAGACCGCGCGCACGGAGGCCAAGCAGGCGGCCGCAGTCGCCACGGCCGAGGAGGCGGAGGCGACACGGGTCGCCGAGCAACAGCAGGCGGCGCGTGTGCGACTGAAATCCGCGCTCGCCGAGCGCGAGGCCGCTCGCAAGGAGATCGCGGGGCGGGCCGACCCCGCGCTGTTGCGACGCTACGAGGACCTGCGCGCGCGCAAGGGCGGGGTGGCAGTGGCCGCGGTGCAGGGGGCAATGTGCACGGCCTGCCGCACCAGCCTGCCGGTGGATGTGTTGCGGCGGGTAAGCGCAGCCCAGGACGTGGTGCCCTGTGACAACTGCCTGCGGATGCTGGTGGACGTCGCCGAGCCAGCAGCGTAGGGGCAGGGCGGAGCCGTAGCCGTCCATGACCTCTCGGCCCCCGGCCGCCTCTGGCGGGAGGGGAAACGCCAGGGCGCAGGGCGGAATGCACGCAACGAAGGGCCTACGCCCCAGCCGCGCGCGCGATGCCGTCAAGCATCTCCTCGCTATTCTTGCGCACCAGTCTGGCAACCAGGCCCTTGATCAGGGCGCCGATGAGGGGCACGTTGAAGTCGTAGTCCACCACCAGGCGCATGCGGGTGGCGCCCTCCCCCGCGGCGCTGAACTCCCAGGTGCCCTCATAGCGGTCCCAGTCGCCGGAGAGGGCGTGGAACTCGCAACGGTGCTCAGCGTCGAGCCAGCGATCTTCCTCGGTCCATTTGAGGGTGCGCTTGAACTCCTCGATGTATCCTTCCCAGTCACTGACCAGGGTGTCGCCGGCGCGCTTGGTAATGCGCACCGAGTTTACGCTGGGCATGAACTCCGGGAAGCGCTCGATATCCTTGGCCACCGCATAGACCGCCTCCAGCGGAGCGGGGACGACCTTCTCCACCTCAATCAGGGGCATATTCATCTCCTTCGAGCAGCAAGGCGGCCAGCGCCGTGAGGTCTGGCAGCACCAGGTCGGCGCCGGCCGCCTGCAGCACCTCCCGGCTGCCTGCGCCGGTTAGCACTCCCACCGTGCGCAGGCCTGCACGACGGCCGGTCTCGACATCCATGGGGTGATCGCCCACCATGACCGCGCCTGCAGCGTCGGCGCCCACGGCCGCCAGGGCGCGCAGGGCATGGTCGGGATGTGGCTTGGGCAGGGGCACGTCCTCCCGGGTGAGCAGCGCCTGCCAGCCCACCTGCTGCCCACCCACGATCAGGTCCACCGCCGGCCGGCAGTTGCGGGTAATCACCGCGATGCGGCGGCCGGACTGCCGCAGCCGGCCCAGGGCCGTCACCGCCTCCGGCAGCAACCTGCCCTTCCGGGCCCCGGCCATCTCGATCTCCACACACAGGGCATCGGCCCTTCGGGCAAACTCCGGCCCCCGGTCACCGAGCAGGGCGGCGGCGTGGGCGATCCCCTCCAGGGTATGGACCCCGGCAAGGTGCTCCTCCCCCACCCCGTACTCCCCGGCCAGGGTGGCGACCCGGGCGCGCATGGCCGCAAAATCATACCTGGCCTCGGCCAGAGTGCCGTCGAAATCACAAACCAGCGCCTGCACGAACCGGAGCCAGTCCATCAGGCGGCAGCCTCGGGCTTGGCCTTGCGGGCGGCCAGCAGGCCGAGCCACACTCGCACCGCGTCCGCAGTGATGATGAGCACCAGCACCATCATGGCCCCGGTAAGCACCAGGTTTAGCAGGTCGGTGCCGTTGGCCCGGTAATGGGCAAGATAGAGGCCCATGTTGACCCACCCCGCGGCCACCGTGGTCACCAGGATGAAGCAAAGCGGGAGGAAGGTGACCAGTGCATACTTGGGCTTGTTGGCGCGCAGGATAAGGGTGGTGCCGATGGCCAGGGCGACAGCCGCCAGCAGTTGGTTGGCAACGCCAAACATGGGCCAGATGGTGCCGATATCGTTACTGTAAAGCAGGTAGCCCCAGGCGAAACAGGCGATGGCGCTCGCCACCACCGTTACCACCCAGCTGAGGGCTTTGCTGCGGGCGGCACCGGCAACCCGGGCGAAGAAGGCCTCCTGCACGATGAAGCGGGCGACCCGGGTGCCAGTATCCACCGCGGTCAGAATAAAGAGCGCCTCGAACATGATCACGTAATGGTACCAGTAGGCCATGAGCGACTTCATGCCGGGCAGTTTGGAGAAGATGTCAGCCATGCCCACAGCCAGAGAAACCGCGCCACCGGTGCGGCCAACCAGGGTTTCCTCGCCCACCATGCGGGTGAGGGTGTCCAGGTGGCTGACCCGGAGCAGTTCGGCGGGCATGGCCGCGGCTACCGCGGGCATGGCGCCCAGCCCGGCGTTGATCATGAAATAGTCGGCGGGGTGCAAGGTGGCGGCGGCGATGAGCGCCATCAGGGCCACGAATCCCTCCATGAGCATGGCGCCGTAGCCGATGAAGCGCAGGTCGTTCTCACTGTTGACCATCTTCGGTGTAGTGCCCGAGCCGATGAGGGCATGGAAGCCCGAGATGGCCCCGCACATGATATTGATGCAGACAAAGGGCCAGACCGTGCCCGGAAGCACGGGGCCGTTGCCATGGATGAACTCGGTGAAGGCAGGCATGCGCAGGGTGGGATGAGCCACCGCGATGCCGATCGCAAGCAGGGCCACGGTGCCGATCTTCATATAACTGCTCAGGTAGTCCCGGGGGCAGAGCAGCATCCAGACCGGGAGCACGGAGGCGATAAAACCGTACGTGGGCAGGATAATCTTGAGTTGCGTCTCCGAGAGCACGAAATACTGCGCCCACGAGGAGTCGGCCACCCGGTGCCCGAGGCCGACCGAGAGCAGCACCAGGGCCACCCCGATCACACTGGCCTCGGCCACCCGGCCGGGGCGGAAGACGTGCAGGTAGAGGCCCACCAGGAGGGCCGCGGGAATGGTCCCGGCGATGGTGAAGGCACCCCAGGGGCTGTGGGCCAGCGCCTTCACCACGGCGATGGCGAGGCCCGCCAGGGCGGTGGTAATGATAAAGAGCACGGCCAGGCTGGCCGCGCCACCGGAAAGCCTGCTGATGTTCTGGCGGGCGATGTAGGAGAGCGACTTGCCGTCATGGCGGACGGAGGCAAAGAGGATGATGAAGTCGTGCACGCCACCGGCCAGGCAGGCGCCAAAGATGATCCAGAGCGCGCCGGGGGCATAGCCAAACTGGGTGGCAAGCACCGGCCCCAGCAGCGGACCGGCGCCGGAAATGGCGGCAAAGTGGTGGCCGAAGAGCACCCAGCGGTTGGTGGGCACGTAGTCACGGTGGTCGTGGAGGGTGTGGGCGGGGGTTTCCCGCTTGGGGTCCACCAGGACCACCCTGGCCGCCAGGAAGGCTGCGTAGTAGCGATAGGCGAGAACGAAAGCCGCGAAGCCCGCTGCCAGGATCCAGACGGAGTTCATGGGGCCACCTCGCTGAGCAGGACGGTCAGCCGCCCAAGGTTACGAGCAGGGTGAGGATCTGGAAGGGGCGGGGCTGCAGTAGCACCACATTCCCCTCGACCGATGGCTCCTCCCCCAGCGGCTCCTCGTTCAGGTTGGCAAAGCGAGCCTGGACTACGGGAGCGGCAAAGGCAAGCCGGCCCTCCAGCTCCTCATTAGTGGTATTGTACACCCTCACCACCAAGAGGTCCTCCTGCTCCGCCAATTTCAGGGTGGAGAGCACCAGGCCCGCCGGCTCCACCCGCAGCAGCGAGAAACGGCCGGGGGCGGGACCGGAGCGGCCGGGGCCGGGAAGAGCCTGCGGGGGGGCGAGGAAGCGCGCAGCCTGATCCCAGGCGTGGGCCTGCTCCCAGGTGCCGTTGTGAGGGAAGAAGGCGTAGCGGAACTCATGCCATCCCAGGCACTGCGCCTCGGGGGTCGCCATCTTCACCCCCACGTTGTAGGGGCGGGCGGGGGCATCGTCCCGCGAAAGCCAGCCCACCGCACGCAGCAGAGTCAAGCAAAGCGCGGCACCCTCCGGGTCGGTGCGCAACTCGTACTCGGGCAGGCCTTCGCTGATGACAGCGGCGCCGCGCAGGCCGTCGTTGGCATCCACGAAAGCGCGCATGGGGTGCTGGGCCACCGGCTTCTCCACCCAGCCCACTGCAGGAGGCACCCCCACCGGCCGCTCCACCACGCCGAAGGCGGTATCGGCATAGGAGAAGCGGGCCTCCAGGTCGGTAGGGAAGACCGCGCGCAGGCGGTGGTCGCGCGCCCGGTTGTCAAAGACCGTGCGCATCTCCAGGCGGGGCGAGTCGTGATGCAGGGTCACATAGGTGGTCAGAGGACAGGGCACGCGCTTATCACTGCGTGAGAGCCGGTCGGGAGCCAGCCCCTCGGGCAGCGACCACTCCAGGTCAGCGCGGAAGGTGGCGCGCCAGGGGCCGGCTTCGACCAGCGACAGGGCCGCCGTCCCGCCCAGGGTGGTCACCGTCAGGGAGACCTGGGCGGGCGACCAGTTGTACTCGTCGCCGCAGTCCTCGTCGGATTCGAAATGGTTGCCAGCGCGGTAGAGGCTACCGGTCTCCTTGTGCAGCACATCACATGAGCCGTCGTCATTCATGGTGACCTGGAGAAACTCATTCTCCATCGTGCGCTGGCCAACTACCAGGGCGCTCTCGGCACCCGGGCGCTCGGCTGCCTCGGTGAGGGCATAAGCGGCCCAGCCCACGGCAGGGACCTGGGCGGGGAAGACGATCTCGACCTCCCTTACCCGGCGGTCGGAGGGGTGGGGGTAGTAGTACTCGGTCACCCGGTCGGAGATGGTCTGGGCGGGCCGGGAGACGCCGTCGGGGTCCGTGACCACGAAGGGCCGCGGCAAATCTGCCAGCATGATGGGCAACTCCAGGCGAACGGTAACCAGCCCGTCGTAGTCCCGGCCCAGGGTGTTGAAGAGCACGACCGCGCGCTCGGCCTCACGGGCGAAGCCGGTGTCAATACGCCCTGCCAGGAAGGCCATGCATTCGTGGGAGAGGGTCTCGGCAATCTGCTGAGAGGAGGCGGTGCGGATGCGCATCTCACGATGCACGGGGTCGGCACTGCAGCCGCCGATGGAATCATGGGCGTGGTTCTGGAGCAGGATTTCCCACGACTTCCAGAGCAGGGCGCGATCGTGGCGACGGCCGTGCTGGGCGGCCAGCGCGGAGAGCGGTTCGGCCCATTGGAGCAGGGCACACTCGGCGCGGGCATTCTCCTGCTTGAGGTACATCCGGCTGGAGTAGATGCCCGGAAGCACCTGCAGATAACGGCTGGAGTGCAGTTCGCCCACGAGTCTGCCCACCTCGGGCAGTTCCGAGCGCACCTTGGCCACGTACTGGGGGAAGTCGCCCTGGACGACGTCCGCCCCCTCCAGGTGGGCGTTCACAAACGTGATCACATCCGGGATGTCGGGCTGGGGCTCGACGCAGTCGGCACCGTTGTTGAGCAGCAGCCAGGAGGTGGAGGCATAGCGCGCAAGCCCGGCCAGTTCCCGGCGGGCGGCCTCTACCGCCGCCTCATAGTTGATGGCCGGCCCCTCGCCGGGGGCGGAAACAGTGCCCCAACCGGCGGCGTTGGCATAGGAATGCACCTGGTAGATCGCCAGCACCTCGCTGCCGTCGAGCGCCTCCCACCAGAACTCAGTGTTCATCTGCTCGAGTTCATCGCCCAGCCCCCGCTGGAAGATGGCGCTGTCGAGGCCAAAGCCGCGCAGGATGGCGGGCATCTGGGCGGTGTGGCCAAAGGAATCAGGCAGATACCCGACGGGCATCACCCTCCCCAGCGCAATGGCTTGGCGGTGCCCGAGCATGAGGTTGCGCACCAGGGCCTCCCCGCTTACCAGAAACTCGTCGGGCTGCACATACCAGGGACCAACCCAGAGCCGGCCCTCCCGCACCAGGCGCTGGATGCGGCCGAGGTGCTCGGGACGAATCTCCAGGTAATCCATGACTGCGGCAGTCTGTCCGTCCCAGGTCCAGGAGGCGAACCGGGGGTCGCTCTCCAGGATCTGCAGTGCCAGGTCGCCGGCGCGCACGAGCCGGATGCGGAACTGCTGGAAGGGATGAGACCACTCACGGTCGGCATGGGTATGGGAAACGAGCATCATGTGGTAGCGCTTGGCCATGCCAGTCTCCTCGGGTGTCGGTTCTTGCAGCTCGGGGTGCGGGGGCGGAGGCCCCGGTGGCCGAGCGCCCGACCATAATCTCATGAAAATGGGAGCACCAGGGTGCTCCCATTTTAGTCCCGGCTATCTGCCCAGTTGGACCACCCCGGGGGCCGGCCTTGCGGGGACTCCCGGAGCGGGACCGGTGGCCAGCTGGCCTCCTGCTGCCGCCCCCGCCCCGGGAGCGCCCGGCCGGCCGGGCGTACCCGCGGCTGCCGCAGGCGCCTGAGGCAGCACCTTCGGGATGGTGTTACCGCGGAGCATGCCCTGTAGGTGCGGGGGCACGCTGCGGGTGGCGGCGGCGAACAGGGAATCCTGGGTAGCGCGCTGGTCCACCTTCCACTCGGAGCCTTCTTTGACCAGGACAATGCTCATGTTGAAATCGCGGTCAATCATTTTCGAGATAACCAGCGCCGAGGCCGCGGTCTCCGGAGTGACCTTATCGCCATCTATGGTGAGTCTGCAGGTGGCAGGCACGGTAGCCTGGTCACCGTTCACCTCCGCCACGGTGTCACAGGTGAAGTTGGCGACCGAAAGCACACCCGAAAGCAGGGGCTGGCCCTGAGAGCCCTGGCTGACCACCTCGTCGTGACGGGCATCCAAGCCGTTTAGTACCGCGTCGGCATAAATGGCCGCCACCTGTTCGGGACGGGAGGCGAACATGTAGAAATACCCCACCACCCCGGCTGCGGCGACCGCCAAGATCAGGAAGACCAGCGGCCAGGGGACGCTCACCGAGATTCCCGGGGTGCGCACCCGCTCCCGGCCGCCGCCAGCAGGCGCCTCGTCCAGCGGGCTCCAGCAGTTCCAACAGGCGGCTTTGGTACCGCGATTCTCGGCCGCGCACTTGGGGCAAGTTGCCATGTTCTGCTCCTGTCAGCCTGCAACACGGATGTCGAGCACCATCACCTGTTTGGCTGCCAACCTGTATTCTATTCCGGCGGCGGCCTCCATCTTCCTCCCCGTCTCCGCATCAGAAACCGCCTCCAGGGCACGGGCGGGCCTGATGCTTCCGGCCGCCTCCGCCCAGGAGTGGTTGATGAGCCAGAGCAGGAAGCGCCCCGCTCCCACTTCCACCGGGACCGTTTCCACGAAGCCATTGTCGTTCGCGAAGTCGGCGCGGACTCCCGCCAGCACCCCCAGCGCCCGATACAGGCGCACCGGAAGGGCGGGCTCTCGTCCGTCCCGCCGGCCGTCGGCGCCATGGGGCTCGATCCCCAGCGTGCCGTAGTGCTCGAGCGGATACGCGCAGAAAACCACGCGCCCGTTGCCGATCTCGTGCACCAGCAGCGCGGGACGCCCCTCCTGGTCCACGGCCGCCACCCGGGCGTGCTCGGCTTCCACGGGGCAGAAACCTGAGCCCGGCAGCGGTCCGCCGGCGACCATCTCCATCTCGGTGCCGGCTCGGATGTCCCCGAAATCCTCCTGGAAGCGCATCCGCAGTCGCTCGGGTGGAGGCTCCGCCAGCCCGTAACGTAGCCGGTGCCGGGCCCCAAACAGGCGCTCGAAGTTGTGGATCCAGGGCGGGTGCTGGTACGACCAATATACTGTACCCCCGCGTCGGGCATATTCAACCAGGGCCTGGGCGGTGGGGGCGGTCACCGCCTGCATGGCAGGCAGGAGCAGCAGCCGGCAATCCGGCAGTTCCACCGGGGTGGAGTCCGCGATGCCCTCTGCTACCCCGGTGCGGATCACCGGCTCCCACCAACATCCCAGCGGCAGGTGGGCCTGCTTAGCCAGCACCATGCTCTCCACCTGACGCCGGAGCATGGCACCCCGGTCCACCCCGGTGAAGGGGTAGGCCTCCCGGTAGTAGGAGGGGAGCACCAGGCGGCATTCCTGCTCAGGCAGCCGCACCTGGGAGAGGTCGAGCCGGGAAATCAGTTCCCCGAAGCGCTTGATTTCCAGTCCCGCTGGCTTGGGCTCGCCCGCGGCGGTGGTGACCCCGAAGAGCAACTCGAACGGATGGTGCGAGTACGGGCGCTGGTAGGGCAGATCGAAATCGCCGTAGCACCAGCCCAGCGCCCCTCCGCCGCCATTTACAAAGACGCTGTGGTAGGTGGTGCGGAAGTAATCAGCCTGGTGTTCGTAACTGGCATGAGCCGTGCTGCAGCCGAACTCCTCCATCAGGGTGGGCTTGCCCAGTTGGGTAGCCAGGATGTAGAAGGTGGGCAGGTAGGAATGCCGCAGCGAGTCGGTCTCGGTCGGGTAGACGTGGGGGCCGAAGAAGTCCACCACCTCCGCCAGCGGCTGCAGGGCGAACCCGTTGTCCACCCCACCCGCCTGCCAGGCGCCGTCGCCGATGCCGATGGGGCGGGCGGGGTCCACCTCCCGGATGGCCGAGCAGAGGGCGCGGGCCCAGGCGAGCGCGGCGGGGGTGGAGGTGGAACCGCCGTAGAGCGGGATTTCGTTGGAGAGCAGCCAGCCCAGTACGGCCGGCTCCTGCAGGTAGCGCGCGGCCACCTCGCGCACATACCAGCGCTCGCGCTCCACCATCCAGGGGTCGCTATAGAAGTCACGGCCAGCGCGCCAGGGAACATCCCAGTTCTCCCCTGACATGTGCCCGACCACAAACGAGGGGATAGTGAGCATGGCGGCTTCCCGGCACAAGACCATGAAGCGGTCCAGGCGGGCGAGCATTTCGCGGTCGAGGGTGTAGGGGCCGGGCATGAAGTCCGGCATATAGAGGAAGGAACGGCAGACGTTCATGCCCAGGTCGCGCATCTGCCGCAACTCGCCGGCTACCGCCTCAGGGTCCCAGTGCCGCCACATCAGGGGGCCGGCGGTACGCGACCAGTAGTTGACCCCGACCAGGTAGATTGGCGCCCCTCCATATGAGAGGTACTTGGGCTGCAGGCTCATCGTTCCCACCCCCTACCTGTTTGCGCTACTCCTCGAACCGGCGCAGGGCCAGCACCGCATTGTGCCCCCCGAAGCCGAAGGCGTTGGAGAGCGCCACGCGTACCCGGCCCGGCCGGGCCTTGCCGGCGACGTAGTCCAGGTCGCATTCGGGATCCGGGTGCTCCAGGTTCACCGTCGGCGGCAGCACCTGCTCCTGGATGGCGAGCAAGCAGGCGATAGCCTCCACCGCCCCGGCGGCGCCGAGCAGGTGGCCGATCTGCGACTTGGTGGAACTGACCGCCAGCCGGTACGCGTGCTCTCCAAACAGCCGCTTGATAGCCCTGGTTTCCGCGAGGTCGTTCAATTCGGTGGAAGTGCCATGGGCGTTGATGTAGTCCACCTCCTGGGGGCAAATGCCGGCCGCACCCAAGGCCAGCGCCATGGCCTGGAGCGCCCCCTCCCCCTCCGGGTGGGGAGCGGTGACATGGTAAGCATCACAGTTCATGCCGAAGCCCGCCACCTCGCCGTAGATGTGCGCGCCCCGAGCCCGGGCGTGGTCCAGGGACTCCATCACCAATGCGCCCGCCCCCTCCCCCATCAGGAAGCCGTCGCGGTCGCGGTCGAAAGGTCGGCTGGCGTGGGAAGGGTCATCGTTGCGGGTGGTCATGGCCCGCATGGCTGCAAATCCAGCCACCCCCAGGGGGGTGATGGTGGCCTCCGCGCTGCCGGCGATCATCACGTCGGCCTCCCCCCGACGGATTATATGGAAAGCCTCGCCGAGGGCGTGGTTGCCGGTCGCGCACGCGCTTGCGACGGAGAGATTCGGTCCCTTGGCGCCGAACATGATGGCGACCTGGCCGGCAGCAATATTGCTGATCATCATGGTCACGAAATATGGGGACACCCGTCCTGCCCCCCGCTCGCGCATGGTGTCCTGCTGCTGCCCCCAGGTCTCGCTACCGCCGATGCCGCTGCCTATGACGACCCCGGTGCGCAGGGAGTCGGCTTCGGTCACCTGCAGCCCGGCGTCCTCCACCGCCAGACAGGCGGCCGCCACCGCAAAGTGGCAGAAGCGGTCCATGTGGCGGGCGGTGCGGCCGTCAAGCCAGCGCAAGGGATCGAAATCGTGCACCTGCGCGGCGATGGTAGTGCGGTAGCCGGTGGTGTCGAAGGCGGTGATCGGCTCGCCTGCGGCATAACCAGCCAGCGTCTGCTCCCAGAAGGCCTCTTTGCCGATCCCGATGGGAGTAACCGGGCCCAGCCCGGTAACCACCACCCGCCTGCCCGTCGTTGCCATGCAGTGTCTCTCCTCCAGATACCAGGACTGCGGCGAGGGCATCGCCGCAGTCCCCATCAACGCACTCTGAGCGCAGGGCTACTTCTTGCGCGCTTCGATATACTCCACGGCGTCGCGCACCGTGCGGATCTTCTCGGCATCTTCGTCGGGAATGTTCTCGATCTCGAACTTCTCCTCGAAGGCCATGATCAGCTCGACCAGGGCCAGGGAGTCGGCACCCAGATCATCCTGGAAGGAGGACTCGGGCGTCACCTCGCTCTCGTCAATATTGAGCTCCTCAGCCACCAGGCGCCGGACCTTGGCAAAGATCTCTTCGTCCACTTTGTTGTCTACCTCCTTGAGTGTCGGCAGCCCGGGCTGGCTCAGCCCATCATCAGGCCGCCGTCGATGCGGATCACCTGGCCGGTGATATAGGCGGAAGCGTCGGAGGCCAGGAAGGCGACAGCCTCGGCCACCTCTTCGGGAGTGCCTTTGCGCGCCATAGGGATGACCGCCAGCATCATGAACTGAATCTTCTCGTCAAGAGCGTCCGTCATGGCGCTCTTGATAAAGCCGGGAGCCACGGCATTCACGCGTACGTTGCGGCTCGCCAACTCCTTGGCCGCGCTCATGGTCAGCCCGAGGAGGCCGGCCTTGGAGGCAGCATAGTTGCACTGGCCCTTGTTGCCCATCATCCCCACTACGGAGGACACGTTGATGATGCTACCGGCCTGCTGCTTGCCCATGATCCGGGCGGCCACCCGGCAGCAGTTGAAAGCCCCGCCGAGGTTGATGTCAATTACCGTCTTCCACTCCTCGTAGGTCATGCGGAAGAGCAGGTTATCGCGAGTGACGCCGGCGTTATTTACCAGGACGTCGAGGTGGCCCTTCCAGGCCGCGGCCTCGTTGACCAGGCGCTCGGCATCCTCGGGATCGGCCACGTTGCCCAGCACTACCGTGGCCTCGCGGCCGAGAGCGCGGATCTCCTCCGCGGTGGCCTTGGCCTCCTCTTCGCCCGCCGGAATATCGTTGATGACGAGGTCGGCCCCGCCCTGCGCCAGGCGCAAGGCCATTGCCTTGCCCAGCCCGCGCCGGCTGCCGGTGATCAGTGCGACTTTCCCGGTCAAATCCATCCCTACGCTCCTCTCACGGTAGCAACCGCCTCTGCCAGCGCCGCCTCGTCGTCCACGGAGATCACCCTCACCTCCGGGGCGATGCGCCGCATTAGCCCGGCCAGGGTGCGGCCAGGCGCCATCTCCAAAAGTAGCGTGATTCCCGCGCCCAGTAGCGACCGCATCGCCGCCTCCCAGTGCACTGCGCCCAGCATCTGCGAACGCAGGGCTGCGACGGCGTCAGCCTGATGGGCGACCAAAGTTCCCGTGTAGTTTGCCGCTACGGGCACCTTCACCTGCCCCGGGCGGACGGATTCTATCACTTTTGTGAAGCGGGCGGAAGCCTGCTCCATGAGGGGGGAGTGGAAGGCCCCCGCCACAGGCAGGCGCATCGCCTTGCCGCCCGCCGCCGTCACCAGGGCCAGCGCCCGCTCCAGAGCCGGCTGCGAACCTGAGATCACTACCTGGCCCGGGCAGTTGAGGTTGGAGGGCACCACCGGGCCTGTGCTCTCTACCTCTCGGCAAATCTGCTCCACCCGCGCCGGCGGGAGACCCATGACGGCGGCCATGCCCCCCGGACGGGCGGCGGCCGCCTCGCCCATGGCCCGACCCCGCTCGGCTACCAGGCGCAAGGCCGTCTCCTCGTCGAGCAGACCTGAAACCACCCAGGCGCCGAACTCGCCCAGGCTGTGGCCGGCGGCCGCCGCGGGGACCACACCCGCCTGCCGCAGCGCGGCCCAACAGGAAAGGCCGACCGCCAGCAGCGCGGGCTGTGCCAACTCGGTGCGCTGCAGTTCCTCGAGGGGCCCCTCGCGGCAGAGGGTGGCGATATCTGCGCCGCTAACCGCAGAGGCCAGGGCGAAGATCCGTTTGGTCTCGGGGTAAGCCATGAGCCAGGTGCCCATGCCCACCTTCTGCGCTCCCTGACCGGGAAAGAGGACGGCTACTCGGGGGGATGTGCTATGCATGTGGTGATCCGCGGTGTCGGGCACTACCGGCCTTGGGTGAAAGCGGCAGCGATGCGCTCGGGCACCCGTCCGGCGGCGGCCTCGTGCGCCACCTCCACCGCCCGGGCAATGGCCTTGGGCCCGGAACGGCCGTGGGAAATCACGCATACCCCGCGCACGCCCAGGAGCAGGGCGCCGCCGTACTCGGCATAGTCTATCTTGCGCTCGAAATGGCGCAGCGCCTGCAGCAAATCCTGGTCCTCAAGCAAGCGGGGGAACCTGGCCAGCTCGGCCTTGAGCAGGGCGGCAAACAGCTCGGCGAACCCCTCGCCGGTCTTGAGCACCACGTTGCCCACGAACCCGTCGCAAACCACCACGTCCACCGCCTGGTTGACCATGTCCTTGCCCTCCACGTTGCCGCGGAAGGTCTCGAGGGAGGCGGCCATCATGCGGTTGGCGATCTTGGTCAACTCGTTGCCCTTGGTGTCCTCCTCGCCGATGGAGAGCAGGCCGATGGTGGGACGCGCAATGCCCAGGCTCACCTCCGCATACACCGCGCCCATGCGGGCGAACTGGAGTAGGTGGGAAGGCTTGCAGTCGGTGTTGGCGCCGGCATCCAGAAGCACGACGCGGCCCTGCTTGCTGGGGATCAGCGTGGCGATAGCCGGTCGCTCGACGCCAGGCACGGTGCCCATGCGCAGGAGGGCAGCGCCCATGGCGGCGCCGGAGTTGCCGGCGCTGATCATGCCGTCGGCCGCTTGGTCGCGTACCAGCAGGGCACAGACGTTGATGGAGGAATCGGGCTTGCGCCGCAGCCCCTGCCCGGGCGGCTCATCCATGCCCACCACCTCGGAGCAGTGGCGGATGGTCACGCCCTCCGGCAGGCCGGCCGGGCCCAACTCGGCCGTAAGCGCGGCCTTGTCCCCTACCAGGATAATCGCGGGCACGCCCTGCTCATGCGCGCGCAGCGCCCCCTGCACGGCGGCAGCGGGGGCATGATCTCCCCCCATGGCGTCCACGGCGATAGTGAGGGGGCGGTCCACCTTACGACGCCTTCGGAGTCTTTTCCTTGACCGCGACGACCTGGCGGCCATTGTAGGTCCCACAGACAGGACAGGCGTGATGGGGCAGTTTGTACGTAGTCGTCCCCGCGCGCC
>Ga0315298_1006960_pt1 | contig 15128 bp, 12 predicted proteins | sample WHS_1_MG_FD_203077 | JGI IMG/M metagenome (GOLD analysis project Ga0315298, IMG submission 203077) | Extremophilic microbial mat communities from Washburn Hot Springs, YNP, Wyoming, USA - WHS_1_MG | ecosystem: Environmental > Aquatic > Thermal springs > Hot (42-90C) | place: USA: Wyoming... | reverse complement strand
TGCCACGGCTTCGCAGAAGCCGTGCTTGTTTCAGGCCACATCGCACTGCTTGGCGTGCGCCAAGCAGTGACACACCGCACCGTGTGCCACGGCTTCGCAGAAGCCGTGCTTGTTTCAGGCCACATCGCACTGCTTGGCGTGCGCCAAGCAGTGGCACACGGCAGAGCAGCTTCGTAAATCGCGTTTTTTTGTGGCGGATGCAGACCGGCAGAATATAATTCCTCGGAACCGCGGGGCGGTATCCTTCGTGCGGGCGGATAGCCGGGAGGAGCGTGCACCATGCTCGTGGGCGTGCCTAAGGAAACCAAGCCGGACGAGTACCGCGTGGGCATTTTACCGGCAGGGGTGGGGGAGCTGACCCGGGCCGGGCATCGGGTTCTGGTGCAGACGGGGGCGGGGCTGGGCTCAGGCATTTCGGACGAGGAGTATGTCGCCCAAGGGGCCGAGTTGGTCGCCCAGCCGGAGGAGATCTACGCCCGCGCCGATTTGGTGCTGAAGGTCAAGGAGCCTCAGCCGGCCGAGATCAGCCTGTTGCGCCCGGGCCAGATCGTGTTCTGCTTTTTCCATTTCGCGGCGGACCGCACGCTGACCGAGGGGGTGCTCGCCTCCGGATGCATTGCGGTGGCCTACGAGACGCTTCAGGACGAGCATGGCCGGCTTCCCCTCCTGGCTCCCATGAGCGAGGTCGCAGGCCGCATGAGTATCCAACAGGGGGCGAAGTATCTGGAGCGTCCGCAAAAGGGGCGGGGTGTGCTTTTGGGAGGCGTGCCCGGCGTGGAGCCCGCGGCAGTAACCATCCTCGGGGGTGGTGTGGTCGGTGCCAATGCCGCCAAGATCGCCGCCGGCTTCGGCGCCCGCGTGTCCATCCTGGATGTGAACGTGGACCGGCTGCGGTATCTGGACGACGTCATGCCGGCCAACGTGACCACCTTGTTCAGCAACCGGCACACCATCCGCCAGCAGCTTCGCCAGGCCGACTTGGTGATTGGTGCCGTACTGGTGCCAGGGGCCCGGGCTCCGCGCCTGATCGAGGCCGAGGACGTGCGCCTGATGAAGCCGGGGAGCGTGATCATCGATGTGGCCATCGACCAAGGGGGCTGCGTGGCCACCAGCCGGCCGACTACCCACGCCAACCCCACCTTTGTGGTCGATGACGTGGTGCATTATTGCGTTACAAATATTCCGGGGGCCGTAGGCCGAACCGCCAGCTTCGCCCTGGGCAACGTTACTTTGCCCTGGGCCTTGCGCATTGCTAACCTCGGCCTGTTCCAGGCGGCCGAGCGCTACCCGCCCCTTGCCCGGGCGATTAACATTTGCCAAGGGGAGATCACTTACCGGGCCGTGGCCGATAGCTTCGGCTTGCCTTACTGCCCCCGCTTCGAGCGGTAATCGATGGGGCGGGCGAGTTGTTGACGGGCATCCCGCAGGCGGCGCTGCGCTGCGGTGTGGTCACCCTTGGCCGTCCCACCTGTACAAGGTCCTCCTGCGTTTGTGACAGTCCTGTAGGTTGCACGCATGGCGAGATTTGTCACGGTGGCCCGACTGGGCGACGTGCCCGAAGGCCGGGGAAGGACGTTTCGTGTAGGCCAGCGCGAAATCGCCCTGTTTTGCCACCAGGGGAAATACTACGCTCTGGACGATTACTGCCCCCACATGGGGGCGTCGCTGGGATCGAGCGACCTGCACGGCCATTACGTGTTGTGCAACCGGCACATGTGGGCGTTCAGTCTTCTGGACGGTTCCTGCCCGGATGTGCCCACGCTGCGGGCCGAGACTTTCCAGGTCCGCGTCGTGGGCCAAGAGATTCAGGTGGCGATTCCGGACGGCCAGTAGGATCGGCCCCTGGGGCTCCGGCTTCGCGGGGGGTGCGTAACCGTGGCCGTGTGCCACGGCTTCGTAAGAAGCAGTGCTAAAGCGTCAGGGCTGCACTGCTTGGCTTGCGGCAAGCAGTGGCACACCAACTCCCCCTACGATACTGCCAGGGGGTCAGGGCCGCACGCTGGCTTTCTCGGCCGTGGGGAAGTCGTCGGGCACTTTCTGCGTAACCTTGCCCGAGGCCGCCCATTCCGCCCCGCGCTGGAAGGTAACGATGAATGCCACGCTCCGCAGTTCTTTGGCCGTGTGTCCCAGGGCCTGGAAGAACACTCGGCCTTTACCGTACTGGACGGTAAACAACACAGGTTCGTGCTCGTCGGAACCGCCCTTTTCCTTGGGGGCGAAGGCGGTGGCCAGCACAGTGAGGTTCTTGGCCGGTCCGCGGAGCCAGCCATAGAGTTCGTCTTCGACGTGCATGAAAGCGGCCGGCAGCCCGCGGGTGATGGGGTGATTGGGCTCGCGCACGACGATCTGGAAGGCCTGGGCCGGCCCGTGCCCGCCCACAATCGCCACCTTGCCTTTCGGCGTCTGGCGGAGGTCGTACTTGCCCGGCGTCTCCTGGCGCACGATCTTGCCGTCACGCCAGCGGACATAGACGCCAGCCTCGCCAGTTCGCCCCCCCCAGCCCCCCAAGCCGATGATCTCGTTGTACTCCTTCCACTTGGGAAACGCGGCACATGCAAAATGATACACCACGACCCCGCCCCCGTTCTTGACGTACTGCACGAAATCCTTTTGCGTCTCGGCCGGCCAGTCGTCGCCCTGGTAGTTGAGCACCACGAGCTGATAATCGGCGAATCGCGGGCGGAAACCGCTCATGTCCTGTCCTTTGGCGGGCGAGGTGGCCACGTCCACCGAAAACAGTCCGGTTTCTTCGAGCAACTTCTTCAGCACCGGCGTCGTCTCTTTCCAGTTGTGGGCATTTTGGCCGTCGACGATCAGCGCGCGATACGGGGCGGCCACGGCCAAGGTGGCCATCAGCAACCAGCCGCTCACACCAACCAACCACAACCTGCGCATGGCTATCCTCCTAGGGTGCAACGGGCCCGCCCTTCGGGGCGGCAAGTTCTTCGACGTGCCCCAGTGTACCAGGGGCAAGCGGCTGGTGCTACACCCGCTGGAAATCGCAAACCGCACAGGGCTGTCAAGGCGGAAGTCCCCGTTCTGAAGCGCCCGGTGCACACCGGTCGCGGCGGGGCGCTTGGCGGGCACACGGTCAGAAGGCCGTTCCCAAGCGCCGTCCGGCTGTGCGGGGCTGGCGGCGGTTTGGACTGACTCGCTCCAAGGCCGACTCCACAATCCGCTCAATCAGGCGCACATAGGGGATGCCGCGCGCCGTGCACAGCATGGGCAGATCGGAATGCTGTGGATGCAGGCCCGCCAGGGGGTTTACTTCGATCAACTGGGGCTGACCGGCCGCATCGCACCGCACATCCACCCGGCCGGCGTCTCGGCAGCCCAGCGCCCGCCATGCGGCCAGGGCCAGGCATTCCGCTTCCCGTACCGTGGCGTCCCCTGCAGCATCGACAAAACGGTACTCGACCCGCTCCTCGCACGCCTCCTTGTTCGCATAGGAGTAGGCGTGCGGCTCGGCCGAAGGTCGCAGGCAAATCTCCAAAGTCCCGATCACTTCGGCCGAAGCCCCGGTGCCCCAGAGCCCGATGGTCATTTCGCGGCCTGGCAGATAGGTTTCCACCAGCACGGGCTGGCGAAACCGTATCAAAAGCTCGTTGCACACCCGCTCCAGCCCGGCAGGGTCGGAAATCTTCGAGCGGAAGTCGATCCCCTTGCCGGTTCCCTCGGCCACGGGCTTGGCGAACAAGGGATAGGGGAGGCTCACCCGGGCCGCGTCTTCCCCGCTTTCGATCACCGCAAAGTCGGGCGTGGGGATGCCCGCCTGGCGTACCACCAGCTTGGTAAGGCCTTTATGCAAGCAAACCGCGGTTACCAGCGGGTCGGAGAACGTGTAGGGAATCTGATAGGCGTCGAGCACCGCGGGGACCTGCGACTCTCGGGCCAGGCCATGGAGCCCCTCGGCGATGTTGAGCACCAGGTCCCACCGGTCTCCGGCGGCCAGGCGCTGGACCAACTGGCGGAGATTGCCGATGCGGTCGGTTCGATGGCCGAGGAACTGGAGAGCCGCCTCGATGGCCTCGATGGTGTCGGGCCGGTCGAACTCGGCGGTTTCCTCTTCCGTGTATCCCGCCGCCAGATACTCGCCGCGGAGGTCGAAAGTCAAACCGATGCGCATGCCGGAGCCTTCTCCAGACGGATTTCGCGGTAGAGCTGGGCGTGCCACCGTCGGGCATCTTCGGGCGTTACTTGCAACACCGCCAGCAGATCTTTCTCAGGTGGCAACAAGTGCGTTGGACAGCCTGTGGCCAACTCGGGCATCAAACCTTGCTCATTGTATTGATAAGGGTACAGCCGGCACACCAGGGGCCGAATTTCCAGGGGCAGCAAGCAGCCGGCCGGCCCCAGAAACATGCACGCGCCGTCGTCCTGGCGGCGGAGAATGCGGCGGGAACCGTCGGGCCGGAAGACGAACTCCGCCCAGGCCGGATCGTCCGACTGGTCGAGGTATTCCGGATCATCCGGCAGGCGAAACTCCCAGAAGCCCGAAAGGCCCGTGTAAATCTCAATTCGTTTTACGTCGCCCAGGGTAACATACACCTGGCGGGTCTGGCAGCACGTTTTTTGATGCCGCGCGCACTGCGCACAAAAGTTTTCGGTGGTTTCCATGGCTCCTTCCATTGGCGTATATGAAGTTCCGGACAAAGTATCGGCCCGAAGGTCCCGGATCGGCCGGACCAGCGAATATCATGCACGTGGTCAAGGGCAGAAAGGTGCAAAGCCCGGCCGAACTCGCCGGGCCGTGACAGATAGCCGGCCGCGCTGTGCCCGCAGGGCCCCGGGCCCTTGCGGCAGCCCGGGACCGCGGCAAAGCGCGTCCCTGTTGAACCCGCACCGCCAGGCGTGGCAGGCCTACTTAGGCTGCACAGCCAGCAGCCCGCCACTCTGGCCAGTCTGCGGCGCTGGGCCATGCCCCGCATAGGCGGGTCCGATCGCACCGCGCTCAGTCCGGCGACACGGGATCGGGGTAGCGAAACTCCCGGTGTTCGTAGTTGCGCAGGACCAGGAAATCGCCCTCGCGCCGAAGGACATAGTTGGGCTGAAGCGGGATTTTGCCGCCGCCGGCCGGCGCATCGATCACGTACGTGGGCACGGCGTAGCCTGTGGTGTGGCCGCGGAGCCCCTCGATAATCTCCAGCCCCTTGGCCACCGGGGTGCGAAAATGGGCAGATCCCGAGATGGGATCGCACTGGTAAAGGTAGTACGGCCGCACCCGCATCAGCAGCAGGCGATGCACGAGTTCCTTCATGGTTTCTACGGAGTCGTTCACCCCGGCCAGAAGCACGGTTTGCGCACCCAGGGGGATGCCGGCGTCGGCCAGCCGGCTGCACGCGCGGAAGGCTTCCGGTGTGCACTCTTCGGGGTGGATGAAATGCAGGCTCATCCACAGGGGGTGGTACTTGCGGAGCATCCGGCACAGTTGGGGCGTGATCCGCTGGGGCAGCACGGCCGGCATTTTGGTACCCAGGCGGACGAACTCTACGTGGGGGATGGCCCGGACCTGGCCCAGAACCCACTCTAAACGCTGGTCGCTCAGGGCCAGGGGATCGCCGCCTGAAAGGAGCACATCGCGGATGGCTGGGGTGTGGCGGATGTAGTCGAGGGCCCGGCGAAGCCGCGATTCGTCGGGCACGATCTCCCCATGGCCCACCACCCGAGACCGCGTGCAGTACCGGCAGTAGGTCGAGCAGAAGTCGTGCACCAACAGCAGCACGCGGTCGGGGTACCGGTGGACCAGTCCTGGGACTGGACTGTGCCGATCTTCGCCCAGGGGATCATCGGCCTCGCCCCTGGTCCGCCGGAACTCCCAAGTGGTGGGAACCACGGTGCGGCGCAGGGGCTGCTGGGGGTCGTCCGGGGCCAAAAGACTCATGTAGTAGGGGGTGATGCCCACGGGCAGCATGGCGCCGCCCCGCACCAAAGCCCAGCGCTCGTCCTCGGAAAGATTCAGTATCTGTTGGAGTTGGGCCAGGGTGCGGATGCGGTTGCGCAACTGCCAGCGCCAGTCGTTCCACTCCGCGTCGGTGGCGTGCGGAAAGAACCGCCGCCTGAAGGCCTTCACCCGGGGGCTGCAACCAGACGTACGAGCCGAAGCGAGCAGAGACGAAACATTCGAGGGGGGAGGAGAGGGGGCCGCGGCAGGCGCCGCTTCGAACACGCCAGGGGCCCCGAGGATCGGCAGGACCGTGGTACTTAGCGGGTCGTCCGGAGGTTCTTCCTCCACGGCTACGGAAAATGAGTCGGCTTCACCTTCGTAATTCGGCATGGTCGGCAATCCTTCACTGTGCCCACACCGGTCCCGTTGCCCAGGCCAGCCAGCGTTTCCCTGCGCGGGGCAGGCCTGTTGCGGAAGCGGTGATCGGGCCGTATGCCAGAGCGACTCCCCTCGGAAGTCGAGACGCCGCGGGAGGGTGGCGTTCCGGCCAGCCCTGCGCAACCGGGAGTCCAAAGCTGCGTGCTTCCCAGCGGCCCTCGCCTCACTGTTCAGCTCACCTGTGTGCCTCGATCACCCAAGAGAATCCATGGGAAGATAGGAAGCTCGTATGTATTATCGTGAGTTTTCGGGCAAGTCAATACGCGAAATCTTCCGATTTGTGCCATCCCCCAGCTTCCCCAAAAGCCCATATCCATACCTCTAAAGCCGGCGGCCGTCCCGAATCGATTCCGGGCTTCCTCGCCGGTCCATCACCCGATTACTTCCCTTCCCCATAGTCCGAAACCCTCTCCGCCCCCCGTGAACACGGCAATTTGTAAGCACTTTCCACAGGCAGGTCAAGACGGCTATACAGGTTCAACTGCAGGCTGGTCGGCCGGGCCAAAAACAAGGGGCGGCCGGGAGAAGCCCGGAAAAGCCCAGGCCGCCTCGGTGGGCATCCAAGGGCGCGAGGGGGCGGGGCCGCCTTCCCGATGCGTTGAAGGCCGCACCAGACCTGTTACAATGCGTGCTTCCGCGGCGAGGCCTACCCAGTCATGAGGCGATTCAACACCGTGGCGATTGTCGGTGTAGGGTTGATCGGGGGATCGATCGGAATGGCCCTGCGCCAGCGGCAACTGGCGGAGCGGGTCATTGGCATCGGGCGGCGGCAATCGAGCTTGCGAACCGCCCGGCGCGTGGGAGCGGTCACCAATACCACAGTGGAACTGGCCAAGGGCGTGGCTGAGGCCGAGCTCGTCGTCGTCTGCACTCCCGTGGACCGGATTGTGGAGGACGTGCGCCGAGCCGCCCTCCATTGCCCGGAAGGGACGTTGCTGACCGACGTGGGGAGCACCAAACAACAGATTGTCGAAGCGTTGGATGGCCAGCTTCCTCGGGGCTGCCGTTTTCTGGGCGGGCACCCGCTGGCCGGCAGCGAAAAGTCGGGGGCTACCTACAGCCGGGCTGACCTCTTTGAGGGTCGCGTCGCCCTGCTGACCCCCACGCGCAACACCCGGGCTGAAGATTACGACACGTTGGAGGCCTTCTGGTCGCAACTGGGGTCGGTGGTGATCCAGATGACGCCGGCCGAGCATGATCAGGCCATGGCCCTGGTCAGCCATTTGCCGCACTTGGCGGCCGCGGCGCTGGCAGGGGTGCAGCGGGAGCCGCATTTCCGTCTAGCGGGGACGGGACTGTTGGATACCACGCGCATTGCGGCGGGCGACCCGGAACTGTGGAAGCAGATATTTCTCCAGAATCGCCAGAATCTGCTTTCCGCCTTAGAGGCTTACGAAGGGCAACTGGCGGCCTTCCGCGCGGCGCTCCGCAACGCCGATGCCCAGGCGCTGGAGGACCTGTTGGTGCAGGGCAAAAGACATCGCGATGCTTTGGGAAGTTGACATCCATCCCCGGCCGGGCGTGCCCGATCAGGCAGCCCGCCGGCTGCGGGCCGAGGCAGCCGACCTGGGCCTGCCCGGGGGCCTGCGTGCGGCCACGGCCGAAGGCTACCTCATCCAGGCAGCGGTGGACGCCCTGGCGATCGACCGCGTGGCTCGCGAGTTGCTGGCCGATCCGGTGATCCAGCAAACGGTGGTAGCTCCCGCAGGGGATGCTCGCTTGGCGATACCGCCGGAGCGGGCCAGCCCCGGCGAGCAAGGCCACCAATCCTCGTCCCTGGCCGGAGCCCAACTGATTCACGTCCTGCCCAAGCCGGGAGTGATGGACCCGGTGGCGCAGAGCGTGGCGGCCGCCCTGGTGGACTTCGGCATCCAGGCCGAAGCGGTCCGCACACTCCGCAAATACTGGGTGGCCGGACTGGCGGAGGAGCAACTCGCTTTGCTCTGCTCCAAGGTGCTGGCTAACGAGGCCATCGAGCAAGTGATCCGCGGGCCGTTGCCCTTTTGCCGGCTGGAACTGGGCCAACCCTACATCTTCGAGCGTGTAACGGTTCCCTTGCGGGCGATGGATGATGCGGCCCTGGAACGGTTGAGCCGGCAAGGGCAGTTGTATCTCTCGCTGGCCGAAATGCGGGCCATCCGCGACCACTTCGAGCAACTAGGCCGTGATCCCACCGATGTGGAGCTGGAAACCCTGGCCCAGACCTGGAGCGAGCATTGCAGCCACAAGACCCTGGCCGGGCCCATCCGTTACCAGGATCCCACGGGCGTGCGCATGTTCGAAAACATGCTGCGTGAGACCATCTTTGCGGCCACCGAAGAGATTCGCCGCCGACTGGGCCCGGACGACTGGTGTGTCAGCGTGTTTCGAGACAATGCTGGCGTGGTGCGTTTTGACGACCGGTATCACGCGGCCTTCAAGGTCGAAACGCACAACCACCCGTCGGCTTTGGAGCCGTATGGCGGGGCCAATACCGGACTAGGAGGTGTCATCCGCGATCCCTTGGGGACGGGGCTGGGGGCCAAGCCGGTGGCCAATACCGATGTGTTCTGCTTTGCGCCGCCGGACACGCCAGCCGAGGCCATCCCCCCCGGCGTGCTCCATCCCCGCCGGATCATGCGAGGCGTGGTAGCCGGGGTCCGCGATTACGGCAACCGCATGGGCATTCCCACCGTCAACGGGGCCATTTATTTCGATCCCCGCTATCTGGGCAACCCCTTGGTGTATTGCGGCAATGTAGGCCTTTTGCCTTGCGACAAAGTGCGTAAGGAGCCGCAGCCGGGCGACTTGGTGGTGCTCGTGGGGGGCCGCACCGGCCGGGATGGCATCCACGGGGCGACCTTCAGTTCGGCCGAGCTGACGCATCAAAGCGAAAGCATCTCGGGCGGGGCGGTGCAGATCGGCAACGCCATTACCGAGAAGATGCTTTTGGACGTGCTTCTGGAGGCCCGCGACCGGGGGCTGTACCATGCCATCACCGACTGCGGGGCGGGCGGGCTTTCCAGCGCCGTGGGCGAGATGGGCCAGTATCTGGGCGCCGAGGTCGCCCTGGAACGCGTGCCGCTGAAATACGAGGGCCTCTCGTACACCGAGATTTGGATTTCGGAAGCCCAGGAGCGAATGGTGCTGGCCGTTCCCCCCGAAAAATGGCCGGAGCTAAAGGCCCTGTGTGCCTCGGAGGGCGTGGAGGCCACGGCCATTGGCACGTTTGTTCCTACGGGCCGGCTGGTACTGACCTACCAGGGACACCGGGTGGCCGACCTGGGGATGGAGTTCCTCCATCACGGCCGGCCGCGGATCCTCCACGAGGCGGTGTTCCAGCCTCCGCCCACCCCGCCGCTGCTGCCGCCGGACCGCAACGATTACACCGAGGTGGTAGAGGCGATCCTGGGCTCGCTCAACGTGGCCAGCAAGGAATGGGTGATACGGCAGTACGACCACGAGGTGCAAGGGGGCAGCGTCATCAAGCCGCTGGTCGGTGTCGCCAATGACGGGCCGAGCGATGCCGCGGTGCTCCGGCCGGTCCCCGATTCGTTCCGCGGTCTGGTCCTGGCCTGCGGCATGAACCCCCGCTACGGCGATCTGGACCCTTACTGGATGGCCGCCGCCGCCATCGACGAGGCGGTGCGCAACTGCGTGGCCGTAGGCGCCGACCCGCGGCGGATCGCGCTACTGGACAATTTCTGCTGGGGCAATACCGACCGGCCCGAGACCCTGGGCACCCTGGTGCGGGCGGCCCTGGCCTGCCACGACGTAGCCATCGAACTGGGAACCCCTTTCATCAGCGGCAAAGACAGCCTCAACAACGAGTTCAGGCCCCCGGCGGGCCCGCCCATCGCCGTGCCCCCGTCGCTGCTCATCAGCGCGTTGGGCCAAGTGGCCGATGTGCGCCGGTGCGTTACCATGGACCTCAAAGAGCCTGGGAACCTGGTGTACTTGGTGGGTTTGACCCGGAACGAACTGGGCGGCTCGCACTATGCCGGGGTGGAGGGGCTGAAGGGCGGGCAGGTGCCGGTCGTCGATGCCCGGCTGGCCAGACAGGTGTTCGCCGCCATGCATCGGGCCATCGAGGCCGGGCTGGTGCGGGCATGCCATGACCTCAGCGAGGGGGGCCTGGCCGTGGCCGCCGCCGAAATGGCGTTTGCCGGCGGCCTGGGTGCGCGACTGGCCCTTGAGCGGGTTCCGGCCGAGCCCGACGCTGCCCACCCCGCCGTGCGGTTGTTTAGCGAGTCGAACACCCGCTTTCTGTGCGAGGTCCCCCCTGCACGCGCCCCCCATTTCGAAAGCATTTTCCAAGGCCTGCCGTGTGCATGCCTTGGCGAAGTCACGGAACAGCCCTGGCTGGAAATCAGCACTCAGCGCCCGGTAGTCCGCGCACCGCTGGCAGCGCTGAAAGAAGCGTGGCAACGACCCCTGCGGTGGTGAGGGCCAGCATGAGCCGCCCACCGGTTCGGCACTTTGCAATGGGTACCAATTTTGGTATTGCAGCGAGCGAAATCCCTCGGCCATGGCACGACCCCGCGTCCTGATCCTTCGGGCTCCCGGAACCAATTGCGACTGGGAGACGGCTTACGCCTTCGAGCTGGCGGGGGCGTTGCCTGCGCGGCTTCACGTCAACCGGTTGCTGGAGAACCCGCGGGTGCTGGCCGATTTCCAGGTCTTCTGCATCCCGGGAGGATTCAGTTTTGGCGACGACGTGGCGGCCGGCCGGATCCTGGCCCGCCTGTTGCAGCACCACCTGGCAGCCGAACTGGCCGAGTTCAAAACCCGGGACAAACTCATCTTGGGCATCTGCAACGGCTTTCAGGTGCTCCTCAAATCCGGCGTATTGCTGGAGCCGGACGCCGAAGGGCCGCTGGCCACCCTCACCTGGAACGACTCCGGCCGGTATGAGGACCGCTGGGTGCGGCTGCGCGTGGCGGCCCCGGGATGCGTGTTTCTCCGCGGACTGGAGACGCTTTATCTGCCCGTGGCCCACGCCGAAGGAAAGTTCGTAACCCGCGACCCGGCGATTTTGACCCATTTGGAACAGGCCGGCCGGCTGGTCCTGCGCTATTGTGGCCCGGACCCGGATGCCCCGGCTTCCTACCCCGACAACCCCAACGGCTCATGGGGCGATACCGCCGGCGTATGCGACGCCACCGGCCGGGTGCTCGGCCTGATGCCTCACCCCGAACGCCATGTGCATCGTACGCACCACCCCCGGTGGACCCGGGGCGAGGGACGCGAGCCCGGCGACGGCCTCTCGGTTTTCCGCAACGCGGTCGAGTACTTCGCCGCCTAGGCGATTCCCCGGCCGCCCACTACCAGTTCAGCTCCACCGCCTCTTCCCAGTGGGCATAGAGGGTTTGCAGAATCTCTTGCTCCTGCGCAATCTCGGCCTTGAGGCGGCGGGCCTGCTGGCCGTCGCGATGAGTTTCCGGCCGCGCCAGCAGGGCGTGCAGTTCCTCCAGCCGGGATTCCCGCTGGAGGATCTCGGCCTCGATCTCCTCGGTCTTGCGGTACGGAAAACGGCGTTTGCGCACCCCAGAAGCTCCCGCAGCGGGCGCGTTCCCCACCGGCTGGCCCGCCACGCGGCAGGCGCCCTCCCTCCTCGGGGGCGCCGCAGGCGGCAAGCGTTCCCCCTCAGCCCGCACCAGATGCAGGTACGTTTCGTAGTTCCCTTCCACGACACGCACACGCCCCGGTTCGAACACCAGCAGATGATCGGCCACCCGATTGACGAAATACCGGTCGTGGCTGACGAAAAGCACCGTGCCATCGAATTCCAGCAGCGAGCGCTCCAGGGCATCGCGAGCCCACAGGTCAAGGTGATTGGTGGGCTCGTCGAGGACCAGGAAATTCGCGGCCGCGCAGGCCAGCCGCGCCAAGGCGGCACGGCATCGCTGCCCGCCGCTGAGACTCCCCACAGGCTGCAAGGCCGCATCGCCCGCCAGCCCAAACCGAGCCAAAACGCTCCGCCGAAACTGCTCGTTCTGCTGTGGGTGAGCAGAACGGATGGCGTCGGCCACGCTCAGTCGGTCGTCCAAACCACTCAAGCGCTGGTCGAAATATCCTACTTCCACCCCCTGGCCCAGGCTTGCCCGGCCGGCATCCGGAGGCTCCAGCCCCAGGACACACCGCAACAGCGTGGTCTTGCCCGACCCGTTGGGGCCTAGGATGCCCCACCGCTGGCCGCGCAGGATGGTGAAACTCACCTCGCGGAACAGCGGCCGATCATAACCCTTCTCCAGCCCCTCGACGCGCAACACCACGTCGCCGCTCCGCGGGGCGGGCGGAAACCCCATGGCAGGCGCCGCGATCTCCCGCGGCGGCGCCACGCGAACCATGCGCTGCAACTTCTTGCGGCGGTCTTCGGCCTGCGCGTGGCGCTCCCCATAGTGATAACGCCGGATGAACTCCTCCGCCCTGGCGATCTCCGCCTGCTGCTTCTCGTAAGCCCGCCGCTGGACCAGCACTCGCTCCGCCTTCTGACCCCAATACGCAGAAAAGTTGCCCGCGTACCGTTCTACCGTCCCCTGATACAGCTCCAGTGTCTCCGTGGTCACTTTGTCGAGGAAATACCGATCGTGGCTCACCAGAATCATCGCAGCCCGGGTGGCCGTCAGGAACTCTTCAAGCCACTCCGTGGCCTCCCGGTCCAAATGGTTGGAGGGCTCGTCGAGTAACAAGACATCCGGATCCGCCAGTAGCAGCTTCGCCAACAGGAGGCGGTTCTGCTCACCCCCGCTCAGCTCGGCCACCGGCTGGCGGTAGTCCTGCTCGGCAAAACCCAGCCCCTGAAGCACCCGCTCGATCTTGTAGTCCAGATTGTACGCATCGCGGCGATGCAACTCCTGCTGGAGTACGTCGTACCGCGCGGCCAAGCGGCGATGTTCGGCCGGATCGGCGGTCGTACTCAAGGCGTGGGCCACTGCCACCGCTTCCTGTTGCAACGCCAGGAGGTCTTCCAGCCCGCTGCGAGCCTCCTCCCACACCGTCCGCCCGGCCGCATCGACCCCATGTTGTTCCAAATACCCCACGCGAACGGACGAGGCGACCGTCACGCTCCCCGCATCCGCTTCCTCGCGACCCGCCAGAATCCGCAACAACGTCGTCTTGCCCGCACCATTCGGGCCGACCAGTCCCAGACGCTGGCCCGAGTGCAGATCGAATGACACCCCGGCCAGCACCGGCTCGGGACCGTATTGTTTGCGAACTCCTTCGACGCGAACAACGATCATGCCTGAAGCGCTCAAATGCCCTCGGCCCGCCCAGTGGTACTGGTGCGCCGCCGCTCGCCGCAAGCCAAGCAGTGCGCCAGGGAGCGAATCGGGGCACGGCCCCTACAAAGCCGAGCGCGCGAGTCTCCTGCTGGGGCGAACCGGACCAACGATGATACCTACCCGGGCCGCCAGCGCGAACTCACCGACCTCAAACAGGCCCACCAGCCCGGGCAGCCTCGGGCCGTCCTTCCCTTGCGCGCCCGGTTGACCCGCTCTCAGTTTTCAATGTACTGGCACGGGTGGTCCAGGATGACCACCCCAAACGCGGGCAGCAGGCGCGTATCACCTAATTAGGGGGTATCATTCGTGCGGCATGCATGGGCCGTGCTTGATAAACTATTCGGCCCGATTAGACTGGGGCAGTGCGCCGCACTTCGGCGGCGAGAAAATCCATACCTACAAGCCATTTTCCTCCCTCCAAAGGCGGGGATACCGTGCGTACCTCCCGGCCAGAGACCGTTCAGGCGCGACTTCCAGCCGAGCAGATCGGCATTACCCGGTTCTACTGCGGCTGCGGCGTCGAGGCTCACGAGGAGGGCGCCGCGCGCCAATCGCCTGCGTTGTCCGATGGAAGTCCGCTGCACGCCAACGGCGTGCCCCGCCGATTGAGCTTGGAAGAACAGCTCCAAGCCATAGAAAGGCGGATCATCGAAGACTCGCTCCGGCGAAATAACTACAGGCGGTCCGATACCGCCCGCGAGTTGGGGATAAGCCGGGTTACGCTTTACAACAAGATGAAAAAACTGGGGATTCTGGTCAAACGACGAAATCATACCGCGGAGGCTACTCGCCCTTGATTATGGCTTCGATTTTCCGCACAGGGATTCGCGCTTTGGGCGCAGTGGTGTTCGTTGGATGTGCTTTGGCGCTTGCGCTTCGCTGCACTTCCGAACCAGCAGCAACGCGCGAGGCAGGCCCGCTCAACCCAAATGCTGTCTCGCCAGAATCTGCGGGTACCGGTTTCCCTTCCATGGATTTTGGCCGGGGCGACCCGTGCGCCCCCCCGGTGATAGGCTACCCGGGTGCGTCTCCAATCGCTGGCTCCCCAGCGCCAAATGCCGCCCCACTTCCGGCCCCCACCTTGGCGCCCCCGGAGCCGCCGCAGCTGCCCCCCGCGGGGGAGGTGCTGACCGTTCGATTAGAAGCCGAGTTGGCGCATCCAGCATATCCATTTAGGGAATGACGGTCATAACTCTGTAACCTGTTTTGTCTCAACCCCCTAATTCGAAATCCCTGTTGACGCCTCGTCGGAACCTGCGTGCTCCCAGCCGGCTTATCTGGCCCCCCAAAGCGGCTCGGTTCTCGAAACGCTGGCCAATGAACTGGACGCTCTAGCGCCGGATCACGACAGATCTTCTGGAAAGCTTCAGGGCGTTTCCGGCTTCCGCTCTGGGCAGATTTCCACACACGGCAGCCCCCGTGTGCCACTGCTTCGCCTGTGTGTGCCACTGCTTCGTAAGAAGCAGTGCGCGCCGCTGGGGGCGGCACTGCTTGCCTTGCGGCAAGCAGTGGCACACCGTTCGCCCCTGCGTGGGACTCCG
>Ga0315298_1006955_pt1 | contig 15131 bp, 16 predicted proteins | sample WHS_1_MG_FD_203077 | JGI IMG/M metagenome (GOLD analysis project Ga0315298, IMG submission 203077) | Extremophilic microbial mat communities from Washburn Hot Springs, YNP, Wyoming, USA - WHS_1_MG | ecosystem: Environmental > Aquatic > Thermal springs > Hot (42-90C) | place: USA: Wyoming... | reverse complement strand
TATGTGAAAGGTGAATTTGGTTATGTTATTACAACGGGCATTAAAAACCTTGCAGCTCTTATGGTTGTAACAAACAAAGAAGCAAAACTTGGAATGGTAATGCTTACAATCAAGAAGGGTATCGAAGAATTGTCCAAGTTAATCTAATTAGTAAGTTATTAGTTTTTAGCAAAAGCCGCAGGATTTGCTTGCGGCTTTTCTATTTGAATATATCGTGAGGGTAAAGAAAATCGTGTCCAAATGTTCTTTGAGAAATTTTACAAACAGGAGGAAAAGTCCTTTTAAATTGTGTTGCAAACATTCTTTTTAGGACATTTTCGACATCTTCCTTTTTAAAACCTAACTCAACGATTTCTTCTTTTGTCTTTCTTTCTTCAAGATAAAGATAAAGAATCTGGTCGATTTCAGAGTAAGGTGTTCCTATTTCGTCCTCGTCTGTTTGCCCAGGCCATAAATCTGCTGATGGTTTTTTGGCTATGATTGATTCCGGAACTCCAACATGCTTTGATAATCCAAAAACTTGAGTTTTGTATAAATCTCCTATTGGGTAAATCCCTGCTGCCATATCACCGTACCAGGTTGTGTAGCCAAGCATAATTTCACTTTTATTGCTTGTTCCGAGAACGATAGCATCAAATTCTCTTGCTTTGTCAAAGATAATACTCATTCTTATACGAGCAAGAAAATTTCCTATTCTAAACTTGTCTCCGATTTTTTCTTTTGTAAAATATGGCTCTGCAATTTCAGTTATATCAATTATTTCATATTTAATTCCAAGGTTTTCTACAACCTTGAGTCCGTCTTCAATGGATTCCTTTGAACTTAACTTATATGGAAGAAGAACACCAAAAACATTTTCCTTTCCCAAAGCATCAACAGTAAGAGAAGCTACGAGCGCAGAGTCAATACCACCAGAAATACCTAATAGCGCATGATCAAATTTGTTACTTTTAACTTCTTCTTCGATGAATTTTACTATGAACTTCTTAACAAGTGCGTAATTCAAGGTTAAGTCAATCATCTAAACCTCCAACAACTCTGTTTACATTTTTGACAAATAACAACCTGTCCTCCTCTTTTATAAGAGGAAAAGATATTCTTTTCTTGTAAATGTCATCCGTGTCAACTGTTCCTGTTACAATAGTCTCCTCAAAAAGTTCTGCAGAGACTATTTTCTTTCCTGTGGGTGATTGGATAAAACTTCCCCCATAAAAACCTAATCCATCGTCAAAGCCTACTCTATTAACATACACGACAAAAAATCCAAAGAAGTTCGTATAAGTGGAAGATGCAGTTTCGACAGTCTCCTGTATCTGTGGCTTTTCTCCTTTGAGCCCTCTCAAAGGCATGTTGCTTATCGCAAACACAAAATCAACATTGTCAAGGTATGCAAGACTTAAGAGTGTCGGGTGGAAAAAGTCTCTACAGATTATAACAGCAACTTTGCCGTAATCAGTCGCAAGGGACTTATACGAATTGCCTCTTCCAAAGAAACGAAGTTCTTCAAACATTCCATGAGTTGGTGGATACATCTTTCTGTAAACTAACTTAATTTCGCCTCTTGATAGATACATCGAAGAGTTGTATGTAATCTTATCCTCTCCTTTTTCTACAAATCCAAGAACAATATCGATATTTTTGCTTATTTCTTTAAGTGGCTTAAAGAAATCTGAATCTGCGTCAAGAGCAACTTCATGTGTTAGATCTCTTAGTGTATATCCTGTAAGGCTCAACTCAGGGAAAACAACAACTTTTGACCCTTCTACGATTGCCTTTTCTGTAAATTCAAGATGCTTTACAAGGTTTTTTTCGAGATCTCCAAGGAATGGATTTATTTGTGCAAGAGAGATTTTGAATCTCATTTTGATAATCTCCTTTCAAGGGCATATAAAAGAGGAAGTCCCAATATATATGTCGAAATTGCCTCACCTAAACCGATTGTAATTACTCCAAAAAGGTAAGGTTTCCATGCAAATTTTGTTATTGAATATTTAAATGCTTCAACGAGTCCGAGGCTCGTATTAAGAGTTGAGAGTGCAACAACATAAAAACTTACGCCAAATGCATTAAATATTATCGGAGGAAGAGGTGCAAGATATTTCTTGAGTTTTTTCTTGCCTACCCAATATGTAAGTACTGCCGAAATAAGTGTTAAGAAGGTTCCGAAAACCCAATCTATTGGTCCAAAGGGAGATGTTAAGTTTGCAAGAAAACATCCGATAGTTACGCCAAATATTGCTTCAGGAAAACTGTATGGCAAAACAGTCAGTGCTTCGGAAATTCTTATTTGGATTGGACCAAACGATAAGGGCTTTAAAATAAATGTTAATGCAAAATATAATGCACCTATAAGTGCGCCCCTTATTAGGAACCTTAAAGTATTCTGTTTAATTTCCATCTTTGTTTTCTTCTTTTTGTGCTAAGGAAATTTCTGTTTCTCTTTTTTCCTTTTGAAAGGTTTCCTTAAGTTGCTTAATTTCGATATTGTATGCAATAAACGAAATAAGCCAGATGAGGATACCTCCAGAGATGAAGGATACAAGCACAAGAGCGCCAGAAGAAACATTTTGTATAACATATCCAAAAAGATTTATAGAAGTAAAGTAGTTAATATTTAGAAGAATGAACCATGTTGCAAGACCTGAAAGTAAAAGTAATACTAAAAGTAGCATGCCAATTTTTTTCACTTTTGCCTCCTAATATTATTATTATTTTACTATTAATTTTATAAGATTAATATAAAATTTCAAAGTTTCTTTCGGAGACGTGGATCTATTGCATCTCTTAAACCATCACCCAGAAGATTGAACCCAAGGACGGATATTAAAATAGCAATACCTGGAAAAGTTGCAAGCCACCAATAACCACCTGTTATGTAGTGGTTAGAGTTTGCAAGCATAGCACCCCACTCAGGTGTAGGAGGTTGTGCTCCCAATCCAAGAAAGCCTAGTGCTGCAGCGTCAAGTATTGCGCTTCCAATACTTAATGTTGTATAGACAATAATAACTGATAATACATTAGGTAGTACATGGACTCTTAGGGTTCTCAATCTTGGAGAGCCAATTGCTTTTGCTGCTTCAATGTATTCACTCCCCTTTACAACAATCGTTTCAGACCTTACAACCCTTGCAATTTGAGGAGCATATGTAATACCTATTGCAATCATTGCTTTAGATAATCCCCTACCTAACACAGATACAATGACAATTGCAAGGAGTATAGAAGGCAACGCAAACATTATGTCTGTAGTTCTCATTATAAGATTATCAATCCAGCCACCATAGAAGCCTGAGAATATTCCTGCAAGTCCTCCAAGCAAAACCCCAATTATAACTGCAATAACGCCAACTGAAAGAGATACTCTTGCGCCATAAATAATTCTGCTTAGTATATCTCTTCCAAATTCGTCTGTGCCTAAAATATTTTTTGTATTTCCTGCCCAGAATCCTGGTTTAAGATTATTGTATAGGTCTTGCTCTATTGGGTTATGAGGCGAAATAATAGGTGCAAGTACTGCGGTTATAATTAGGATGAGTACAATCACTAATCCGAATATTGCAGACTTATTTTTCTTTAAACTTTTCAAACTTTCACTTAAGAATGTTTCATGTAATTGAATTTCTTCTTCCATGTTTTCACCTTTTAATAATGAATTCTCGGGTCTATATATGCGTAAAGGACATCTACTATGAGATTAACAATCGCAACAACAAAAGCAACGAAAATTACAGCACCTTGAATCGCAGGATAATCTCTTGCGTTTACTGCCTGAACTATATAAGTGCCTAATCCTGGCCAGTAAAATATAGTCTCTGTGAGTACTGCACCACCCATTAGCATTGCAAATTCCGTTCCAGCGGATGTTAAAATTGGAATGAGTGCGTTTCTCAAGGCATGCTTAACAATTACAGTTTTTTCTGGAAGTCCTTTTGCCCTCGCCGTCCTTATGTAATCCTGGCTTATTACATTTAGCATACTAGATCGCGTTATCCTTGCAATGAATGCCATCGGAATTGTACCAAGCGCAATTGATGGTAAAATAAGATGCTTTAAAGCATCAAAAAAAGCACCAAAGTTCAATGTAATTAAGCTATCAATAAGATATAAATGTGTAATTGGCTTAATGGAGTAAAAGACTGAGAGGCGTCCACCTGTAGGAAGCAAATTTAGTTTTATACTGAAAAGCAACACGAGCATTATTGCAAGCCAGAATATAGGCATAGAAACTCCAAATAATGCGATAAACATAACCGTATAGTCAAAAACTGTGTATCTTTTAATTGCTGAAATGACACCTGCTAAAATTCCAAATGAACTTGCAAACAGCATCGCAAAAATGGAAAGTTCAAGTGTATTCGGGAATCTCTGCATGATTTCAGTAAGAACATTCTCATGAGTCATTATTGACCTTCCAAAGTCTCCTCTAATAGCGTACTTAAGCCAGATAATATATTGCTCCCAAACGGGTTTATCCAGCCCCCACTTTTTTCGCATTTCTTCAAGTATCTCTTTTGAGGCGTGCTCTCCTGCCATTGTCCTTGCAGGATCTCCAGGGATAAAACGAACAAGCAAAAATATAATAATAGAGACCGCAAAAAGCATAATTAAAATATTAAGAAGTCTTTTAATTATGTAGTTTCTCACTTTTCTACACCCTTTCTTTTTTAAAAGGAAGGGGGCTTTAAGCCCCCTTTAAACTATTTAGTTATAGTAACTGTTTCGAAGTGGTAATCTCCTGTTGGATACAACACAAATCCTTTAACATTCTTGTTGAATACAAGAATCTGTTTTGCGTGCGCAAGAGGAACCCATGGCGCATCGTTATGGACAATTTCCTGTACTTTCTTGTAGAGTTCTGCTCTCTTTGCCTGGTCTGTTTCTCTTTGAGCCTGGATGTTTAGATTGTGAACCTCTGGGTTTCTATAGAATGCAATGTTTCCAGCGCTTCCAACGGTTGCAGAGTCTGAGTCAAGCAGAACATAAAGGAAGTCGTCTGGATCTGCATAATCTGCAGTCCAACCTAAAAGTGCCATTGGATGTTCCCCGTTTTCTGTTTTCTGTAAATATGTTCCCCAATCATAGGTTACAATCTCTGCATCAATTCCTACTGCCTTCAAATCTGCTTGTATTGCAGTTGCAATCTTCTGTGGGTCAAACATATAAGGTCGTGAAACTGGCATTGCCCAAAGTTTAGTCTTAAATCCGTTAGGATATCCTGCTTCTTTAAGAAGCTCTTTTGCCTTTTCAGGGTTGTATTCATAGTCCTGAATTGCATCGTTATATCCCCAAAGTGTTGGAGGAATTGGATTCTTTGCAACAACTGCTGTTCCTTTGTAAAGTTGGTCAACAATTGCTTTTTTGTTAATGGCATAGTTGATTGCCTGTCTTACTCTCACATCACCAAAAGGTTTTTCGAAACCTGGGGTATCCGTTCCCATGTTCATTGCAAGATAACCTACATTAAGTCCTGGTTCGCTAAGAATCTGAAGATTTGCATCTTGCTCGATTTTTGCTAAGTCGTCTGGGTTGGGGAATTCTATACCCTGGACTTCACCTTTTTGAAGAGAAAGAAGCCTTTGTGATGCATCAGGGATAACTTTGAAGATTAACTTATCAATTTTTGCCTTTTCTCCCCAGTAATCAGGATTCTTCTCAAGGGTAATGTGGTCTCCTTTAACCCATTCGACAAATTTGAAAGGACCAGTTCCTACTGGGTGTGCAAACCATTGGTCTCCCCATTTCTCGCAATTTGTAGGACTCACGATGTATGCTGTAAACATCGCCATTGTGCTCAAGAATGGTGCAAATGGGTGATCAAGAGTAATTTTTACAGTGTAATCATCGACTTTCTCAGTCTTCTTGATTTCGCTAAAGCACCACTGCCAGTACTCCCACTTGCCATACTTGTGGAACGGATGATTTGGATCTCTCTGTCTTTCAAATGAGAAAACTACAGCATCAGCGTTGAACGGTGTTCCATCGTGGAATTTTACACCTTGCCTGAGATAGAAAGTCCATACAAGCCCATCGGGTGAAACATCCCACTTTGTTGCAAGCCAGGGTTCAACTTCTGTTGTGCCTGGTTTGTAGCGCACAAGTCCTTCAAAAATGTTGTTCATAACTGTTACGGATTCACCATCAGTAACATCTGCCGGGTCAAGTTCTACAGCGTCACCACCTTTTGCAAAGACAAGTGTGACAGGTTGTGCTGCTTGCTTACAACCTGCAAATAGGCTTACTACCATCAGTGTGGTAATAAGCAGTACCAATACTTTTTTCATCCTTTCGCCTCCTTTGTTTAGTTTTTTCTTTTCTTATTTCTTAGAGGTAATTATATGAAAAAAGTCTTTGAAGTCAAGATTTTAATTTAAATTTCTTTGATTTTAGAACGATATTTGTGCCGATTGAATGTCCGATTGACCTTGCGATAGGAGCACATTTTATTTTCAGGAGAAAAAATATCGGGAGGCTTTCTTCTGATAGAGTTTCATAATTTGCTTGTCCTTTTGCTATTATTAAATCTGAATTTTCTAACTCTTTTAAGAAATCTTCATTTACAGTGTATAGTATTGTCCCAGCCATACTTGATCCTGTTTCAATAACATTTGTAATACCCGATTTTAGTGCATCCTCTTTTGTTGCATCATTGATGATTGGTTTACTTTTAACTGCATATTTTACATTCCTTCCGAGTTCGGCGAGAGTTTCAATAAGAACTCTATCGAAAACAGTTTCCCCTGCGTTGTCCCCTATAAAAAGAATATTTCTTGAGTTTTTAACTGCATTTTTCAAATCTTCAAAGTCGTTCAGATTGAAATTACTCTTCAAGAACTCATTGAGGTCTATTTCAATGCTGTCAAATGTACTTCCGAGGTCAATTGCATTTCCCATTATCGAAATTTTTACACTCTCGAGAAGTTTATCGCTACTCTTCTTTACCATCTCTTTTAGCATTGGATAAAGATTAAGAGCTGTTTTAATATGAGCCTCTTTAATTTCTTTGTATGGATCATTATTTCCAGTTATTTTATAGACGAGTTTATAGGGATTGTCTGCTAATTCTGGCGGAGTAAGATTAAGATTTGCAAGGCTCAAGTGTTTTGCGCTTTCCTTTAGAATTATTTCTATTTTTTCATTATCTTTGGTTGCAACTCTTGCAATTCTTAGCATCTGATTATAGATGCATACAAGGCATTCTGTTTCGCATTTCATACAATATTTTACAACAAACTCAAGTAAATTTTGCTAAAAATCTTCGAAAATCTTGTAAAATGTATTGGAGGTGTTATTGAAGATGATTAAAAATATAGTTGCATTAATTACTCCGTTTAGAAGTGATGGTTCGATTGATTACGAAGGATACGGAGAGTTTTTAAAGTTTCTTCTAAGGAAAAATCCAGATGGTTTGTTTGCAAATGCAACAACAGGTGAATTTACGAATCTTACTCTTGAAGAGAAAAAAGAGATTGCTATATTTGTAAAAGAAAATTCTGAAACAACTCCGGTATATGTCAATGTCAATTCCACTGTATTTAGTGAAACGATAGAACTCTGTAAGTTTGCAAATTTAAATAATTTCTATGCAATTGTTTCACCGCCACCGTTCTTTCTTGTCCCTTCGCAAAAAGGGTTATATGATTATTTTATTCGTATAGCGGAGACTTCAGGGCTTCCCACTTATATTTACAATATTCCGGCGTTGACTGGTTATTCTCTCTCTATAGAACTTATTAGGGAACTTTCAAAACATCCACTTATAAAAGGAATAAAGGTTACCTACGATAATATGGGTTATCTTGTGAGGCTCGTTAATGAAGTTAAAAGTGAAAGAAGCGATTTTGAAATTTTCACCGGGACAGAGCAACTCTATGTGCCTTTGTTATTAACAGGTGGAGATGGTGGAGTAATGGCTCTTGCAAATATAGCACTCGACATATTTAATCGGGCAAAAGTCGCTTTTGAAAATGGTAATCTAAATGAGTTACTTGAACTACATAGATCAATAACAAAACTTACATATATTTACAATCTTACCACCTCTTTTGGTTATGCAATTAAGTTAGCGCTTGGATTTATGGGTATTCATATCAATAGGTATGTTAGAAGACCTCTTCAAGAGGATCCTTTTAACGAAGAAGAGTTCAAGAAAATTCTTGAAGGAGTTGGGCTTATATGAACGATTTAGAGAAAAAAGTAGTGGAGGCTCTTAAAAAAGTTAAAGACCCTGAAACAAACATGGATATACTGTCAGAAAACCTTGTTTATGGTTTTACAATTAATGATAAACATATAAAAGTTTTTGTTTCTTTTGAAGCCTCCACTTCAACATGCAATTTTTGCAGAGCTTTATCCTGGATAATTGTTGATAAAATTTCCGAACAAATTGTAAGAGCCCTCAAGGAAATAGGCTTTGAAGGTGTAGAGATAGTAGAGGAACTCAATCCTAAAATAGTTTATAAAATCGGATAATTAAGGCTGGAGCACCTCTTCCGTATTTCCGTTTGCTGAAATGATAATTTCGTATCCTGGGTAAAATTGTTTCAAAGTTTGTGTTATTTCTGCTCTAATTGCGCTAACCTTACATGAGCCACCACCTGCATCAAGAAGTTCTTTCCCGAAATCAATTTGGACTTTATTAGATGCTATTTGCTCAATCTTGTTTATCGTTAGGTTTTTGGGTGTCGACATTATGTATCCATCCCTCTCTTCTTGCTTGGTTGGACCAAGTAGAAACACCTTCATCGTATCCATCGGAGGGTTTTTAGAACTTGAAGCGATGCGTCTTTCAACGGGAAAGACTTTTGTGCAGTCGAGCATCTCTGGATTTAGTTTTGTATTTCCATAAAACACATAAACGGTTTTATATGGCATACCGTAAGTTATTAGTTTCTCATCCGAACTTGTTATTGAATCATCCTTAGGTGATTTAACATTTGCTACAACTCTTATCTTATCAGTTTGAGGAAATGCGTTTAATTTTAAATCTTCTTTGAAATTTCCAAATTTACCCGAATCTATCGCATCGGTAACGGTTGAACCTTCAAATAAAACGAAACCATTTTCGTCAGTAACTTTTAATCCTATAGTGCTTTCAAAAGCACGCCCTCTTCCCTCAATATGAATTGTGCCATCTGTATTTACGCTTACAGCTTTAATCGATACTTCCTTCTCTTTAAAAACGCTACATCCAGAAATAAGAAGCATTAAAACAAAAAACAAAATTAAAATACTTTTTTTCATATTCTTTCCTCCTTCCTTTAATTAGATACTTTAAATACTAAAAAAGTTCCATAACTTTTTTATCAATGTCTGAGTAGTCGTAGGCAAGTTCGTAAATCTTTAAGATTTCATCTCTATAAAGAGGTCTTTTTGCCCTTATGAAATCTTTGTTTCCGTCATCTCTTAAAGCAGATTCTGTAAATAGTTCGAAGGAATCTCTTTTCACGCCAAGGTCTTTTAATCCATTCAGAGCCTCAACTTTTTTAAGCCACTCGACAATTTTAAGTATCGTTTCGCGTGGGTTTGCTACCCCAAAAACCATTTCGCCAAAAGTTGCAAGCCTATCTTTATGGATGTCAAATGTGTATATTAAATAAGCAGGCATAATTGCTGAAAGTCCCCTTCCGTGCGCTATACCATATATTCCCGAAATTGGATGCTCTAATCTGTGCATTGGATGCGGCCCTCGCCTTCCTGCATTTGGTATCCCGGAAAGGGCAAGTGCTGCAATCCAGGACAGAGATTCTCTTGCATCTATGTTCTGCAAATCGTTAAAAACTATTTCTCCCTGTTTCATGCATTCCTTTAGAAGCCCTTCAGAAATTCTATCTGATACGGGGGCATAGGCGTTTGATGAAAGATAACTTTCAAATATATGAGTGAACATATCTACTACACCATCGATTGTAGGTTTTTTAGGAACTGATAGGGTAAGAAGTGGATCTATTATCGATATCGCAGGGAATAACTCGTTATTAAAAATTCCTCTTTTATCTCTGGTTGTGCTGTTTGTAATAACTGCCGCATTATCAAGTTCGGAGCCAGTTGCTGCAAATGTAACAACAGCAAGCAGGGGTAGTGTATTTGTTGGGATAGCCTCTTTTGCTGGCCTTTCAAAATAACTCCAGCACGGGACATTCGTTTTTGCAACAATCTTAATTATCTTTGCAGCATCAATTACACTTCCACCACCAATTGCAATAATGAAATCAACAGACTCCTTTCTTGCAATTTCTCCACCTTTATCAACTGTTTCTGATTCAGGATTTGGCTCTATTTCAGAAAAGACAACATACTGAATTCCTGCATCATCTAACTGCTTTAATGCTTTATCAAGAAGTCCTGATTCCTTTGCAAAACGTTTTCCTGTTACAACAAGTGCCTTTCTTCCTAATTCAGAAGCATACTTACCTAAAGAATTGAATTCACCTTTTCCAAACACAACTTTTGTTGGAATATGCAATACAAAATTATCCATAGTTTAGCACCTCCTTCTTTTAATTATACCTTAAAAGTGTATATAATAATATCGAATGGAGAAAATAATTCTTGTCGATGGAAGTAGCATAATTTTCAGAGCATACTATGCATTGCCTAAGTTTTCAACATCAACCGGCATTCCTACATCTGCTGTTTATGGATTCATAAGAATGCTTTTGCGAATATTAAAAGATGAAAAGCCAAACTACCTTGCAGTTGCATTTGATAAAAAAGCGCTTACCTTTAGACACATAGAATACAAAGAATATAAATCCCAAAGACCAAAAATGCCAGATGATCTTTCCATCCAGTTTGATATAGTAAAAGAAGTACTCGGTGCCTTTAACATAAAATACTTTGAACTTGATGGTTTCGAGGCGGATGACATTATTGCGACATTTGTTGAAAAATTAAAAGACAAAAACCTTGAAATTTCTATAATATCCTCCGATTTTGATTTAGCGCAACTAATTGATGAGAATGTTCGTCTACTTGTTACAAGAAAAGGGGTTACTAAAATTGAAACATATGATAAAAAAAAGTTTATAGAGGAATTTGGTTTCGATCCACAATATCTTGTTGACTACAAAGCGTTGTTAGGCGATGTATCGGATAATATAGAAGGTATAAAAGGAATCGGTGAGAAAACTGCATCCAAACTTATAGCAAATTACAAAACAGTGGAAAACATACTTAATGATCCAAATTTAGTTGAGAAATATAGTCTGAGTGGTTTTGAAGAGAAAGTCCTTAGGAACAAGTCTCTTTGCATGCTTGTAAGAAATGTTCCGATAGAATTTAATCTTGAAGAGTTGAGGGTCTCTAATTTCAACAATAGAAGTGTTTTAGAAATCCTGAAGAAATATGAGTTTAACTCAATAATAAAAGAATTAGGGCTTAGAGAGGAAGATTATAAGGAGAATGAAACACTTTTTGGGAAAAGCGAGGACAACAAAGACCCAGATCCTTATAAATTGGACAAGATAGAGATAAACAAAACTAATAATAATCTTGGGCAAAAGAAAGCCATAGTGTATATTCTTTCGGATGATAGAAAAGTTAACAAAGTTTATTTGCTTAAAGATAACGAAGTTTACGAATTTGATTTCTTAAATAATCTTTTCCTCGACCACAAGAATTTGCCTATTCTGAAGAGTGTCCTTTCAAGTGAGGATATAGAGAAATATACAAATAACTTAAAAATGCTTTACAAGGTTGCGGATTTTATTGATTGCGATGTAAAGAATGTTACTCTTGATTCAACTCTTGCATTCTATCTTATCGATCCTGACCTTGAATCTTTTTCTTTGAAGGATCTTTCAAAATACCTCAATATAAATTACGAATTTAAAGACATTCAAGATGAGTCTATGTTCCTAAAAGATTATGGCGGGAAAATAATTGAATACCTGAAGAAAGAAAATCTATTTTTTGTTTTTAACGATATTGAACTACCTCTTTCAAGGGTCCTTTTTGAAATGGAGAAAACTGGTATATCTGTCGATGTTGAATACTTTAAGAAGCTTGAAGAGGAAATTAACAAGAGGATACAAGAACTTGAATTGGAAATTTTTAGACTTGCAGGTATTTCCTTTAATATACTTTCTTCTAAACAACTTGCATCAGTCCTGTATGATGTATTAGGGCTTGAGCGACCAAAAGGAGCAAAAGATAGCACCGGCAGTGGCATCCTTTTAGAGATTGAGGGCTTGCACCCCATAATTCCGTTAATAATCGAGTACAGGCACTTAGTAAAATTGAACAACACTTATATAAGTGCTCTTCCGCATCTTGTATCTAAAGAGACTGGAAGATTGCATACGATTTACCACCAAATTGGGACTGCAACTGGTAGGCTAAGAAGCACAAACCCAAATTTGCAAAATCTCCCGGTGAAGGATGAGTGGGGGTTTAAAATTCAAGAGGGATTTACTGCATCAGATGAAAACAATTTACTTTTAAGTGCTGATTACTCCCAAATTGAACTTCGTATTCTTGCACACCTATCTCAGGATAAAAACCTTATTGACGCATTCTTAAACGATGAGGACATCCATAAAAGGACTGCTATGGAAGTGTTTAATCTAAGTGATGTTGAAGTTTCCAAGGAAAAGAGGAATTTAGCAAAAGCGATTAACTTTGGTATTATCTACGGAATTTCTCCATACGGTTTATCAAAACAACTTGGTATATCAAAAGAAGAAGCAGGAGAATACATTGAAAGATATTTTAAAAGATATCCTGGCGTAAAGGAGTATATCGATAAGCAAATAACTGAAGCTAAGGAAAAAGGAGAAACAAGAACAATTTTTGGACGCAGGCGTTTTATAAGGGGACTTGATGATAAAAACTCAATTGTTAGAGAAAACGCTAAAAGGGTTGCAATTAATAGCCCAATCCAGGGAAGTGCAGCAGACATAATAAAGCTTGCAATGGTTGAAATATTCAGTAGCGTTCCTGATGCAAAGATTTTGCTTCAGATTCACGACGAACTTGTTTTTGAAGTCCATAAAGATGTGATTAACGAGCGAATGAACGAGATAAAAAAGATTATGGAAGGAGTTTGTAAATTGAGTGTGCCTCTTAAAGTTGATGTTGCTTACGGAAAGAATTTGAAGGAAGCACGTCTATGAAAGTGATTGGTTTAACGGGGAATATTGCTTCTGGTAAAAGTTCTGTTTCTAAGATACTTAAGAGCCTCGGTGCGAAGGTAATCGATATGGACTCACTTGCAAAGGACATTCAAAAAGAGAATTATAAAGGAGTACTCGATAAAATAAGAGAGACTTTTGGAGATAATGTTTTTCTTGAAGGAAACATCTTAAACAGACGTGCTCTGGGTGAATTGGTATTCAGGGACAAAAATTTACTTCAAAAATTGAATGATATTATGATTCCCGTTATGACTGAAAAGCTTTTAGAGGAGTTGGAAAAAGCAAAAAAAGACAACCCCAAGGTTATTGTTGTGGATGCTGCTATACTGATTGAGGCAAACTGGGATAGATTTGTTGATGAAGTGTGGGTGGTTTATATACCGTTGGAGTTGCAATTAGAAAGATTAATGGAACGTGAAAATATAGAAAGAGACTTAGCTTTAGAGCGTATTAACTCTCAGATGCCTATTGAAGAGAAGATAAAAAAGGCTGATGTTGTTATTGATAATAGCGGTAATTTAGAGGAGTTGGAGAAAAAAGTATTGGAACTATGGAAAGAAAGAATACTTCCTTTTATTTAAGTTACTCAAAAATTTCAACTTACATTAAGTGCCCCTTGCGTTACAAGTTTCTCTATATCGACAATCTACCTACTGCCCCAAAATCATATTTTAGCCTTGGAAATTCTATTCATAAGGTACTTGAGAAATTTTATAGCCCAAACGAAAACTTTAAGGTGCTTAAGAAAGACCCTTATAAATATCTTTTAGAATTGCTCGACACACATTGGATAAGTGAAGGATATAGAACAAAGGAAGAAGAGTTAAAGGCAAAACAGGAAGCAAAAGAGATGTTAATCACATACTACAGGAAGAATATTTTTGGTTTTACCCCTGCATATGAAGTTGAATCTGAATTTTCTGTCCCATTTTTAGGACTTGAACTCAAGGGGAGGTTTGACAGAGTTGACAAAGTCAACAATGACTTTATTATTATCGACTACAAGACAAACTCTTTTGTGGGAGAATCTTTTAGAGAAGAAGAGATTTTACAGCCTGTTCTGTATAAGATTGCAGGTGATTATAAATATGGGTCTCAAAGCATAAAGGAAGTAAGTTTTCATTACCTTAGAAAAGGTAAGAATATTACTTTTGAAGTAACAACATACCTTGTAGAAAGAAGCAAAAAAAGAATTGAGGAAGTAACGGAAAACATTTTTAAAGGTCACTTTCCTGCAAATGTTAATGGCACCTGTAACTCTTGCGAATTTAAAGACCGGTGCGAAGCTTACGCTCTCTCAAAATTATCTCGTAGATCTCTTTAACAGTATTTTCAAGGACATCATTTACAACGATGTAGTCGTATAGATACCTCTCTTCTATTTCTTCCTTTGCCCTTTTTGTTCTTTTCTCGATTTCTGCAATGTTTTCTGTTCCCCTTTTGTTGAGTCTTTCAAGCAGCACCTCAATGCTCGGTGGCATAAGGAATATTAGAAGGGCTTCATCATATTTGTTCTTAATCTTTTTTGCTCCTTGAACATCAATTTGGAATATTACATCCTTCTTACTACTCAACCCTAAATCTATATATTTTTGAGGTGTGCCGTATAGATTACCATGGACAATTGAATATTCTGCAAGTTTGCCTTCTTCTATCATTTTTTTGAAGGTTTCTTCATCTAAAAAGAAATAATCTACACCGTCTACTTCGTTCTCCCTTGGCTTTCGCGTTGTGCAGGTTATAGCAATTTCAAACCGAGGGTCGAGTTTTACAAGTTCTTTTGAAACAGCTCCTTTGCCAACGCCTGATGGTCCCGAAATAACAATAATCATGGTTTTTTTAGCAGTTCAATAGCCTTGTTTAATTGCTCGTCTTCTTTTGTATCTGGGTTATCTTTAATTACAATATCCGGAGTAATTCCCACACCATTAATACTTGTCTTATCTGGTAAAAGATACTCTTCTACTGTAACCTTAAGAGAATAAGAATCAGGTAAAG
>Ga0315298_1006954_pt1 | contig 15133 bp, 13 predicted proteins | sample WHS_1_MG_FD_203077 | JGI IMG/M metagenome (GOLD analysis project Ga0315298, IMG submission 203077) | Extremophilic microbial mat communities from Washburn Hot Springs, YNP, Wyoming, USA - WHS_1_MG | ecosystem: Environmental > Aquatic > Thermal springs > Hot (42-90C) | place: USA: Wyoming... | reverse complement strand
AAGCTGGAATCGCTAGTAACCGTGGGTCAGCCATACCACGGTGAATACGTTCTCGAGCCTTGTACACACCGCCCGTCAAGTGAGCCGAGTCGGCAATACCCGAAATCTTGCTTTTTGCGGGATGAAGGTAGGGTCGGCGAGGAGCGCTAAGTCGTAACAAGGTATCCGTAGGGGAATCTGCGGATGGAATACCTCCTTTCTAAGGAGACTTGGTTCTTTTCAGCCTTGCTGGAAAGAACAAGGTCGATCATCGAGTTTTCTCGATGCACACTTCCGGCCACCTCCAATTGCTCAAGGACCCTTTTCAAAAAGGGGTCTTTTTATTATACTGGAAACGAGAAAGCGGTTTGATTACCTTCTAATTTTCAGATTTGCTTTTTGAAAATTGATTTTGGTGGGCGGCTAGTTCATCGGTTAGAACGCCTCTCTGATAAAGAGGAGGTGCGTGGTTCGACTCCACGGCCGCCCACTTGTAGTTTCAGACACAAACTTAATTCGGTAGAGAGAATTAAATTTTCTTGATTATCGGACGGGATTTCTGCCCTGCGTGCTGAAAGTCCGCCCTCGGCGAACAAGTCCAAAACATTCCACTCGCCCACCCGCCTTCGGCAGGCGGGCTCGCTCTTTAAATTTTCAGTTTTTGGAATTAAAAAATTTAATGAATGAGGTATAAAAAATTGACAGGGGTAAAAATTTGGCGTATTATAGAATATCAATTCCAATCATAGTTGGAATTGAAAAAAGCACCTTTAAAATTTGAAAAATGGATGATAAACTCAATAAGGAGGTGAAACTATGAGAATCGATATCGATTTACATTGCCATTCTAATTATTCGCCGAGCGTATTTAATGTCTCTCTAGAGAAACTGGCATTGGCGATGGGTTTAAAAGGAATTGATATTATGGGTACGGGTGATTGTCTTTCCCCCCAATGGTTAGAAACGTTAAGAAATACTTTAACAGAAATCGAGGAAGGAATTTTCGCTCTCCAAAAGATTAAACGAAGTGACTCTAAAGCGAGTCTAGAAGAGATTAAAAAAGCAAAGTTCATTCTCCAAACAGAGTTAATCTTCACTTTTGCTAAAAAAGGAGGGAAGGGAAGAAAAAGAATGGATGTAGTATGTCTTTTTCCTTCTTTCGAAATAGCAGAGAAAGCAATTGAACTTCTGAACAAATGGAAGGTAAAAAATACGACTGGCAGGCCATTTATTGTATGTTCAGAGCCAACAGAGGTGGAGAGGAAAATCAAAGAAATCGTTGATTTAGACGAGTGGATAGAAGTAATTCCCGCCCATATAATGACGCCCGAAGGGATTTTTGGTAGCCGCAACAATATAAATTCGCTGAGAGAAGTTTTTGAAGATGCTTCTAAACTCTTTCACACTGTTGAAACCGGCCTAAGCGCAGATGGAGAAATCTTAAGCCTGATTCCGGAATTAAACAATTTTACCTTTATTTCTAGCAGCGACCTTCACAGTGCTAGTTTCGATGCGGTAGGAAGAGAATCAACGGTGTTAGGTATAAAAGAGTTGAAATATAAAGAGATAATCAGAGCCATCAGAGAAAACCGCGTACTGTTCACAATTGAATTTCCACCTTCGGAAGGTAAATATTTCTTTACAGGACATCGGGGTGATAGACCAGGACACCAAGGGATACCGTGTTATTACTCACCTAAACATTCTCCTCCTTTAGGGATATGTCCGATCTGTAAGAAAAAACTAAATATAGGTGTTCTTGAAAGAGCTTTCCAATTGCAAAAAGTTCAAGGAGGAAAAAGAAAACTTGGAGAACTTAAGTCAGAAGCTAAACCCTTTATTCGAGTTATTCCTTTATTTGAAGTGCTTAAAGCTCAAATGGTCGGAGAAAGAGAGTACATTATGATTTGCAAAGAGTTTGGAAATGAACTAAAGTTTTGGGAGGCAGACGTAAAAGAAGTAGAACAAAAATTGAGCCTCTTGCATTTAGAACCCAAACTTATAGAAGCTATCTTGAAAGTAAAACAGGGCGAATATTGCTTCAATCCTCCAGGCTACGATGGTGTATTTGGAACGCTTCGAATAGGCGAAAAGATCGACCTGCTAAACATTAAAGTGGGACCAAAATCAGAAGAACAATTGAACCTTCTTTAGAGGCTATCTTTTAGGATAGCCCTTTTTCTTTAGAAATGATGTTTCTCGCAGCAATTATTCCACTCACACTCCCAGCGATAATTCCTTGAGTTAAACCACTTCCATCACCTACAACATAAAAATTTTTTAATTTGGTCTCCATTTCTTTATTAACTTTTATTTGGTAAGTATTCCATTCGATTACTGGAGCGTATATAAGGTTATCACTATCTTGAAAACCTGGGCAGATTTTATCAAATTGAATAATAAATTTTTTAATAGCTAAAACTAATTTTTTTGGAAATATGTTATTAATGTTCTTTCTGTAATCCAAAAGTGAAAATAAAGTTGTGGCTCCCAATTTATTTTTTATAATCTTTTCTTTTCTTGTTAGTCGATTTTTAAAGAAATTTTCCATCCTTTGAACAATCGGTCTTTTTATTTTTAAATCAAAAATTTTTTTATTCTCTTGAGAATGATAGAGCAGATTTACATGAGCATTTCCCCCTTCTCTATGATTTGCATGTCCATCAACTGCAAAAATTTTGCCAAATTTGTAAACAATAATTTCTCCACCAATGCAAAGACAATGGGTTTTAACATAACTTTTCCCTATCGGTAATTCTATCCGGGGATTTTTAACTAAGGTATAAACTGGGAGAAGAACATTTTTAGGGCATTCAATTCTAATGCCGATGTCAGGAGTATTTAATTCAAATGGAATTTTTAAACTTTCGCATACTTGTTTCAACCATTCGTTTCCACTCCGTCCTACAGCGTTCACTAAATATTTACATTTTACTATTTTTATTCTCCCCCTTTGTTTTAATAAAACTTTATAACCTTCTGGTATTTTTATAGCTTTCTTTGCTTGAGTATATGTCCAAATATCCACTTTATTTCTTTTTAAAAAATTCGTGAAATTCTCTACAACATTTTTCCCATTCGGAAATCCTAAATGTCTAACAGGATATGCCATTTTTAATTTAAAACCATGCTTTTTGCAAATATTTCGAAGCTTTTTAATTTTAAAAATAGATGGCATGTCTTTTTTAGTTCTATTTTTATCAAATCTTTTAAAAATCCCATCTGCATAATTTGCTAATTGATTAAGAAAATTTTCTGAAAAAAATTTAGTGAGTTTTGTACCAGCCCGGCCATAAATACAAAATTTAGCATCCCCATACAATCCTGGCCCGCCGACTCCTTCGGTATAATCTTTTAGAGAAACTTTATGATCTCTTGCGGCTATATTACAGCCCTTTTCTACAATTAAAATAGGGCCAACTTTATTCTTTACAAGTTCGTAGGCGCAACAAAGTCCACTTGGCCCAGCTCCGATAATTATCACTTGAAAGAAATTTTTTCTTGATTTATCTTTCTCGTTCATTTTTCTATTGTTTTCAATAAAATTAATCCTTTCTCAAATCCTCCTCGTTCTTTGTTTTTATGTTTTCGGATCTTTTCGATTTCCTTCTTCGAGATACCAAGTGTTTTTATTAAGCAATTAGTTACTTCTATAAGATCAGCAATTTCTTCTTCTAGCTCTTTAATTTTTGTTTTTTTTGCGATTTCTAATGCTTCTTCAAGAACTTTTCTTTGTAAATAAGTAAGATATTGCTTTTTATTTTTTGCAATTTTAACTTTAGGTATCGCCCCGTTTTTTAAGCAAATTTCTGGAATTTTATCACGAACTAATTTATTATACTTTTTGATTTTCATACTTTTGAAAAAGAGGTCGTAATTTTTTATAAGCCCATGTTAATCTCCACCATCCAGGAAAGCGTTCCCAATCGAATAAATGAGGCCTCCCAATTTTATAAGCTACACATCTTCGAAGAAACTGACGAGGCAGCTTTAAACCTTCAGCGGGAAACACAAATTTTTCTTCCTTTTTGTTTTCGTAAAACAGATAAGCCCCGCCACGGAATTTTTTATTCCTCAGTTCTATTAATTCTTGAAAGTTAGTAATTTTAATGCAATTTGGCATCTTTTCTTTGATTAAATCGAAAATATCAACTTCGCAAGGCAAACAATGTAAATGAGCATGATAACAATGATTTTGCATATTATCAATAAGATGACGCATACAAACACCTGTTTGTCCGTGCTCATAAAAAATTGTTTTTGAATGATATAGTTTCTCGAACACTTTTTTAACTAAATTTTTGATTTTTATAAACTCATCGAGTTGTTCAATTGGTATATCTCCACAACAAGAACGATGGAGTTTTGAACAAATAAGCGAATATCCTTCTACTATTTGGCCCAGAGATAAAACAGTATAAAAATTTTGTGTAGTATATAAAACAATTGGTTCGAGAGGAACACAAAAACCACATTTCCCTTGAATTTTTTCTAAAAATGGTGCACACTGTTTTTGGAGAGTAAGCATAAATTTTAAATAAATTTTACGTGATTTTTCAATATGAAGCAAGTATATCTTGATTACGCCGCCGCAACTCCTTGTGATAGAAAAATTCTTAAACTAATGGAAAAGATTTATTTTGAATTTGGCAATCCTTCTTCGATTCATTTATTAGGTGAAAAGGCAAAACAATATTTAGAAATCGCCAGAAATAAAGTTGCTAAAGTTTTAAATGCGGACTCAAAAGAAATTATTTTTGTGAGTGGTGGTACAGAAAGTGTAAATTTGGCTCTTCAGGGAGTGGCACGAGCTTTTATGAATTCTCCTAAACGACATATTATTAGCACAAAAATTGAACATCATGCCGTTCTGAATACGTTAAAATATTTAGAAAAAGAAACAAATCTAAAAGTTACTTATTTAAAACCAAACAACAAAGGAATAATAAATCCTTTGGATGTCAAAAAGGCAATAAGAAAAGATACGCTCTTAATAAGTATAATGTACGCAAACAATGAAATCGGAACCATTCAACCTGTTAAAGAAATAGGGAAGCTAGCAAAAAGAAGAAATATTATTTTTCACACTGATGCTTGCCAAGCAGCCGGATTTCGCGAATTAAATGTTAAAAAATTGAATGTAGATTTAATGAGCCTGAACGGAAGCAAAATTTATGGTCCGAGGGGAGTAGGTTGTTTGTATGTAAAAAAGGATACTCCTATAAAACCGTTAATTTTTGGTGGTGGACAAGAAAAGGGAATAAGAAGCGGTACAGAAAATGTCCCTGCTATTTGTGGTTTTGCCTCCTCCTTAGAACTCGTTCAAAGAAATAAGATCAAAGAAAGTAAAAGATTGATAAAGATTAGAGATTATTTTATAAAAGAGATTAAGAAAAAAGTGCCGGAAGCCATATCGGTAGGCGACGAGAAATTAAGATTGCCAAATAATGTTTATTTCATATTTCCGGGCACAAGAGGAGAAGTTTTAATTAGACTCTTGAGCAAAAATTTTAGTATCTATTGTTCAACCGCTTCTGCTTGTTCTAATATCAATCCCGAACCTTCGCATGTTCTATTATCTTTAGGATATCCTCCTCAGTTATCTCAATGCGGAATAAGGTTTTCTTTAGGTAAAAATACAACCTTTAATGAAATTAATTATGTTTTAAAAATTTTACCAAAAGCTTTAAGAGAGGCGAAGGAAATTTCCCCAATTTTAATATGAAGTATTGGAAATCAAAAAATTTCAAAAAAATTTTGGAAACGAAAGATAAAAAACAAATATTTGAACACACAGTAATCGAATTGTGTTCAAAGATTTTAGCGGTTAATAAAAAGCGATTTCCTTATGTAGTTTCTGAAGTAGGGACAGATGATTCAGCAATATTACAATTTAATAAAAAGAAATATCTTGTAGTTACTACTGATGCTATCTCCTCTCGTCCTTTAGCTTACGCTTTAGGATTAATAGGTCCGAGGGAATTAGGTCATTACGTAGTTTACGCTAACATTAGTGATGTCGCCTCTAATTGTGCAAGACCGCTGGGTTTGATGCTTTTTATAGGAGTACCAAAAGATTATGGAATTAATAATTTAAGGGAACTTATTTTAGGAATAAGAGAAGCCTGCGAGGAATATGAAACCTGTATTTTAGGTGGTGATACTAAGTACACTACTAAACTCCAGTTATTAGCCACAGCCTTAGGAGAAGCGGAAAAAGATAGCTTAGCTACACGATATGGAGCAAAGCCTGAAGATATTATTGTTGTCACAGGGTATGTAGGCACTTTCACAGCTGCAGGTTATGCCTTTATTAAAAAATACCCTCTCCCACCTCATATTAAAAAAGTTTTTATTAATGCTTTAAAATATCCTAAAGCAAGTCTAAGAGAATCTAGATTGATTGCTAAATATAAAGCTGGGCACGGTGGCATTGATATTAGCGATGGATTAATTATAGATTTATATAAATTAACTCAAGAAAGTGAGGTGGGAGCTCTAATATACCAAGAGAAAATTCCTATTCACCCTGCGGTTAAGAAATTCAGCAAATTAATCAAAATAGATCCGTTAAAATTTGCTTTTGGGATTGGAGGGGATTGGAAAATTATTTTTACAGTAGACCCGAAAAAATGGAAGAAAATTCAAAAGGTTGCAGAAAGAGAGAAATTAAATATTTTCAAAATAGGAGAGATTACTAAAACAAAAGGAGTAAAATTAATTACTAAAAAAGGCGAAAAAATTCCTTTAAAACGCAGAGGACATATCGATGACCTTCGCTACAATAGTTTTGAAGAAGAAATAATTAAATTAGTCGAGGAATAAATTTATTAATCAAAGCTCATAAGATAATTTTTTAATTCCAAAAACTGAAAATTTAAAGAGCGAGCCTACCTGCCTAGGCAGGTAGGCTCGCTCTTAACCTTTATAGTTTGAAATAACTTATTTAAAAATAATTTTTGAAATATATTAAAAATATCACATTATTAAAATTTGACAAAAATTTACATCTTGCTATATACTGAAGTATTCAGTCTAAAAAGACTAAATGCACTTTAAAATCAAAAAGGAGGTGAAGAATATGAAAAATAATCAAATATCTCCAACTCCATGGTATACCGAGGAAGCAGGTTTCTTTGGATTAGAATATCTCGAAGAGTATGAATCTTATCTTACTCAAGAGAGAACTCTGAATGAAGTTAATTTTATTGAGAAAATCCTCTCGCTTAAATCCGGTATTAAGATCTTAGATTGCCCTTGCGGTTATGGTCGCCATTCAATTGAATTGGCGCGTCGAGGTTACAATGTAACGGGATTAGACCTTAATTCATTCTTTCTTAAAAAAGCAAAAAAGGCAGCTGAATCTATTGGAGTATCGATATGTTGGATCCAGGCTGACATGCGTAAAATTCTTTTTGAGGATGAATTTGATGTTGTGCTCAACTTGTTTACCTCTTTTGGTTATTTAGAAAATGATAATGAAGATCAAAAAGTACTTAATCAAGTCGTGAAAGCACTTAAACAAAAAGGTAAATTTCTTCTCGATGTCATTAATAGAGATTATGTTTTACGGCATTACCGCGAGAAAGATTGGCAACAACTCTCCGATAATTCCATAGTTCTTATAGAAAGACACTTTGATTACATAACTGGACGTAATTTTGAAAAACGAACAAGGATCTGCGAGAACGAAGAACGTAAGGAGTATCAAATCTCTCTCCGTCTTTACACAGTCGCAGAATTAGTAGCGATGCTACGTAAATCAAGATTTACCATTGTGAGAATATATGGAGATTACGATGGAAGTCCTTTTACGCTTGATTCCGAACGATGCATTCTCATTAGTGAAAAAAGTTAGTTAACTTTTTGCCTGTTATAGGATTATAAGGTAAAGCCCAGAGTGCTTTGCCTTTTTTATTTTAAAGGACCTTGTTTATTATTTAAAATGGGTATAATATTAATAATAAAAATTTCAATAATTAATAAAAACAAAATCTATGATGGGACCATATTACATAAAAAATAATAAACTCGTATATGTTGGTAATAAGTTATTTAAACCGCTTGAAGAAGTAAGAAAGGTAAGACCATCTGATTTAAGTAAGAGACATATTGAAATAAGAAAAGATAACCGAAAGTGGGGAGCCATTATAAAAATTTGGAATGAAATTTTTAGAGCGACTACTAAATTTATGGAGAAGAGGCGGGTTATTTTGTTTGATCTTCCTATTACTACGAGGATGATTTCTTCTCCAGGCGCTTTAACCGGAACTATTCCTTCCGATGTCGATCCATTTGAAATTAAATTCTTCAATAAAACAACATATCTTACTCAATCATCTCAGCTTTATCTTGAATTTGCGATTACAAACCCCAAAATTAATAGTGTGTATTGCTGGGAAAAAAGTTTTCGAAGAGAAAAAGCTGATTTCCGCCATTTACCTGAGTTCACCCATGTTGAATTTGAAAGCAATATTAATTTTGAAAAAAATTTACAATTCCAAAAAGATTATCTCCAATTTTTGGTTAATTCTTTAATCAAAAATTGTGAAAAAGAAATTTCGGTATTTTTAACTGAAAAAGAAATTGCAGAATTAGATAAATTTTCTAAATTAGGGGTTTTTGAAAGAATAACATTTCATGATGCGTTTAAATTATTAAAGAAAAAAACGGAAAATCCTAAGTACGATAAAATAACAATCAAAAATTTCAGCGCTTACGAAGAAGTATTACTTACCGAGATTATAAATAAACCGGTTTTTGTCACCCATTACATAGGCGATGAAGTTGCCTTTTACCATGCGATAGATCCTAAAAACCCAAAATTAGTAATAAATGCCGATTTTCTATTCCCTGGATATGGTGAATTAATTGGTAGTGGTGAAAGGGTTCATACTCGAGAAGAGACAAAAGAAAAAGCAAAACATTTCAAACTAAATATGAAAGATTACCAACCCTATATTGAATCAAGAGGTCCAAAAAGACCTAAAATTCATTCAGGTTGGGGTATGGGTATTGAAAGATTCATTCAAGTTATATTAAAATTACCTTTTATTTGGGAGACAAAACCATTTCCGCGTGTAAACGGACAAATGCATCCATAATTTTAAAGATAATTATTATGCGTTTAATAAAACCAAAAAAATTAGAAAAAGGAGACACTGTTGGTTTGGTAAGTCCTTCTGCGCCCCTTGCCGGTTTAGTCCCTCATCGAACCCAAAAAGCAGTTAAGATGTTAGAAGAATTAGGGTTTAAAGTCAAAATTGGGAAAAACGCTTTAAAAGTTAGAGGTTACACTGCGGGTTCACTCAAAGAAAGAGCAGAAGATATTAATACTTTTTTTAAAAATAAAGAGATAAAGGCAATTATTTGTTTTATAGGAGGAAATCACTCAAACCAAATTTTGAAGTATTTAAATTTCCGATTGATTAAGAAACATCCTAAAATTTTTGTTGGTTATTCTGATGCTACTGTTTTACATTTTGCATTTTATACTCAATGTAATTTAGTAACATTTTATGGCCCTGCAGCTCTTACTCAATTTGCTGAAAATCCAAAAATCCTTTCCTATACCGAAGAATATTTTAAAAAAGCATTAATGGAAACAAGGCCTATTGGTAAAATTAAACCATCTTCATATTGGACAGACGAAATTCTTGATTGGTTTAAAAAAGAAGATTTAAAAAGACCAAGAAAAATGAAAAAGAATAAAGGCTGGCAATGGCTAAAAAAAGGTAAAGCTGAAGGTCCGATATTAGGAGGTTGTATTACATCAATGATGCATCTAAGAGGAACAAAATATTGGCCAGATTTTTCTGGTTCTATTTTCTTTTGGGAAATATCTGAAAGTGATGCTGATTTTACCAAAGGTGAAAGGGTAGAGAATATGGATTCTTGTTTAACAGATCTTGAATTATCAGGAGTTTTCAAAAAAATTAAAGGAATGATTATTGGAAGATTTTTTAGATATTCTAAACAAGAAGAGAACGAGATGATAAAGATAATTAAACAAAGAACAGCCGATTATAATCTCCCTATCCTTATCAATGTTGATATAGGTCATACTGATCCAATGATTACCGTGCCGCTAAGTGTTAGGGCCAAGATCGATTCCTCAAAAAATTCTTTTGAGATTATAGAAAATGGAGTAATTTAAATAAAGATCAAAATATGAATAAAAATAAAAAACCATTTACTGGATTACATATTTTAGGAGAAATTACCACAAATAAAGTGGAAAAATTAAGATCTTTAACTCAAGCAAAAAAGCACATCCAGGGTGTTATAAGAAGACATAATCTCCATGAGTTAGGTTCTTTTTATTACAAATTTTCGTGCAAGGGTTATTTTTTGACACATTTTTAGAATTTTTTTTTAAAAAAATTGTCTCCAAACTACAGATTTTCAAAAAGCGAGCCCGCCCCGAAGGGGCGGGCGAGCGAAACAATTATCCTTATTTCTTTAGATTCTTTTTTCTTGATTTGTGAATTAAATTTAGTAAAATAATAGAGAAAGTTTGAATTGATTTAATTTGAGTAGGGTAGGGCGGGATTGTCTGAAAATAAAAAATCCGCTCAAATTGAATCGATTCTGAAAGACAAGCGCCTCAAGGAATTAATTTATTATGTTGTGTACACCCCATCTTTTGACCGGAGCAGCGATTGTGATGGCTGTTCCTCAACCAGAGCTTTCTTTGCCTTTGGCTTTTTTGAGTCACTTTGTTTTGGATACAATCCCCCACACCGAACCAGGCACCTTTTTGTCTCAGACCAGAACAGAACCGACAGTTCCGAGTAAAATAGAAATGAAGTGGGCGGCTTTGGATTTTTTTCTTGGTTTTTTGATTTTGGTTTTTTTATTTTTGCGCTTGAGGAATCCTTTTCTTTTGTACGGCGGCTTTCTGGCTGTTTTACCTGATTTCATTAACAACGTGCCTTACCGGCACCAACTGAAAAGATTCTTTGGTTTGAAACAAATTCACTGGCTTCACTGTCGAGCGCATTTTACCTTGGAGAAAAAATACTGGCCGTTGGGCGTTTTTACTCAACTCATTCTTCTCTTGGCGGTTTTTTCAGGTATAATATTGAAGAAATGAGTATTTTGGTGAGAGTTTTAATCTTTTTTGGCTCCTTGATTGTTGGTTTGGCTATCTTAAAGTATACTCACCCCTTGATTAATCTGACCGGCTCCATCAGTTGGGCAGAAAAGTATTTCAGCCTGGGTGCTGCTGGCGGAACCTATAATTTTTGGAAATTGGTAGGGGTGCTTATTATTATTTTGGGTCTGGTTGTGGCGGTTAGAGGCGGGTTTCCATTTCTTTAATCAGCATCCTGAGGAGTTAATTTTAAAACTGGGTCATAATCTCAAGTTTTTTTGAGCTAACGATTTCTTTGACTCAAAACAATCGAGCATCTTTTTTGGTTCGATTCGCCTTTTTGGGCAGCCTCAATGTAGTTAACATCCCAAGATTGGAGGTTGGAGTAGTTGGTAATTTGGGTGGATTCGCCAGTAGCGACAACCGCGCGATGGAAGGTTTGGGTATTGTTGTTTTGTTCTGTCATCTTTTTTCCTGCTTTTAAATTATCTTATCGCTTGAGACAAACAAAAGGAGGCTGTAAGATTTTCCCAGAGTCCAGAGCGAGATGGATGGTGATTATCAGGCCGATACTATTTTGATAAAATAAGTAGAGTTTGATAGACTATAAGCAAAATCCGGGCCGAAATATCAGTAGAAAGCAGGCAACCCCTCTTAATAAAATCATCAACAAGGAGGCAAAATGAATGCTCAAAAAGGTTCTATTTGGGGGCTCGTTTTGGTCATTTTTTTGGGTGTGGCTACTTTAGGAACTGGGATTTGGTATTATTTCTATCTGACCAAAAAAACCGCTACTGCACCCGCTGTTCAGAAGACAATTACCTGGTTGACTCCTGAGAAAATTCCCGACCTCAAAATTTTTTCGCTTGAAGTGAGACCGAAGGGCGGACGCTATTATAAAGTGGGCATTATTAATAAGGGTCAATACGCCGGTGGAGAAATCATTTTAGCCTTTGCGGAACCGGCTACTTTGGGTCTTACCGACGATCTCTATCGTTTCATAAGAAAAGATGACAAACTTTACCTTCTCACCAAATACTCCACCCAACTTTACCAGGATGACGGTTTGGACCGTTCAATGTTTACCCAAGATCAGAGTTATACTCTTCCTGATTTAGACGCTTTTGCGACCACCATCACTTATGGTCAACTTCAATTAATCCCTCACCCCTCAGAAATTAATCTCCTATTTGACTCCAACGGGTTGAAGAAATTGTTCACTGATAGCAAGTTGGGGGATGTTTATACCAATGCTTCTCTTGAGAACCTCGGTAGTTATGAGGTGGCTAAAAACTGTTTTTTTGTCAAGGCTCCAGACGGAACGGTTAAATTTTACAGATATACCCCTCCTTTTTTGGGTGACCAAGAATGGCCTGATATTACTTGGCAAGATGGCACCAAGGCAGATGGCGCTTACACCTTCCGCTCGCCCAGCGGCTGTGGGTTTGATGATTGTGCCAATGTGGTTAATTTATCTACCAGCGAAATTAAAAAAGCAGGCACCACCTCGACAGGTGATCCGGTTTATATCTACAAAGATTCCAATCATCCTGTGCTGAAAAAAATTTACCAAGAAGACTACGTTGTTCCTAGTGGAGGGACCAAAGAATCCTACAGTCAATTCATTGATTCTTACCCTGTTTTCTTTTGGGAAGATCCTTTTGGTCGTTGGGTGCAATTTGCCAATAACACATACCTTCCGCCTGCTGAATGTGCTAAACCAGTAATTTACCTTTACCCCCGCGTACCCTCAGTGGTTTCTGTAAAACTGACTCCTTTGGGTGGAATTGATGCTTCTTTGCCATCATATTTAGATGGTTGGCGCGTTATTGCTTTTCCGAATGGGAAACTGCTTGATTTCCAGACCAACAAAATTTACCCCTACCTTTTTTGGGAAGGAAAATCAGATTTGTATCAGACCCCTCAAAAAGGCTTTGTGGTTAAAAACAAAGAGTTAGACCAATTTTTCAACTACAAATTGAAGGAATTAGGATTGCTCGAAAAGGAAATCGCGGATTTTAAAGCATTCTGGATCCCCCAGATGCTCGCCAAGGATGCTCCTTATTATTTCATCACCTTTCTTGCTCAAAGCGAAATTAACCGCCTGGCTCCTTTATCTGTCCAGCCCGCTCCTGATACGGTGATTCGGGTCTTAATGGATTTTAAACCGCTTCGTCAGCCGATTACCGTTTCCGAACCCCGACTGATTACCCCTAAAAGAGAGGGCTTTACGGTTGTGGAGTGGGGTGGTGTCCGGCGGTAAGAGAAGAAGACAGTATTATTTTCTTTTCTTGGGATTGATTCTGGTGCTGGGGTTAGGTTTTCTGTTGTTTGTTCTTTCGATGAATTTTCAAAAAAGACCAGAACACCTGGCTAATTATCAGAAAGATGAATTTTATCAGAACTTTTTCTCAAGAAGGAATACTCAAGCAGAAGCCTGCATCGGCGGACTGATTGTTCCTCATCATCTTTTTGCTGCTTCTTTAATTGAAAAAGCCTTTGCCTTGACTCAAAGCAAAAGGGTGAAACAGGTCATTGTCATCGGTCCGAACCATGGAGAACAGGGGCACGGTTTGATTATCACTTCTTTAGCCACTTGGAAAACGAATTTCGGTTTTCTCAAGCCCGCCCAAAACTCAATTAGGCAGTTGACCAAAGATGGTCTTGTTCTCGTTGAGGAAGCACCCTTTCAAACAGAACACAGTATTTACAACCTACTACCTTACATCAAGCTCTCTTTTCCAAACGCAAAAGTTGTCCCTTTGATTTTAAAAGCCAGGACAAACCAGAAGATGGCCGAATATTTAGCCCAGAGACTATTGGAAATTAGTGACCAAGAGACAATCGTCATTGCCAGTTTAGATTTTTCTCATTTTCAAACGCCTTTGGTCGCTGCCCAACATGACCAAAAGAGTATCAAGGTGATTAGCGGGTTCCAATTTGAAGAAATTTACTCTTTAGATGTCGATTCGCCGCCGACCCTCTATGCATTTTTAAAGTATTTGCAGCTTAAAAAAGAGACACAATTTAATCTTTTAGAAAACACCAACTCAGGCTTTTTGGTCCATCGTCCTGAGATAAAGGAAACAACAAGTTATATTACCGGCTACTTTCGCTGCGCAAAAAACTAAACCCACCAGTTAGCCCAGACTGTATTAGACTAAGACTCCTTGTAGAGTTTTAAGGTTGTTAATATATGTCAAAAAGTATTGGCAAGGGGTAAGATTGTTTAGGGCTTTGTGGGGTCTGAATGTGTTATAGGTCTTAAGGTTCTGTTTTCAAAGATGGGGGGTTGTCTGTGAGGTTATCTGAAGAATAGAAGCCTTCCTCAGCTGTTCTGTGAGCCCCTTCTACCTCGCCATTCTCTTATGGGCCGCGGACCAAGGTATAGTAGTGGGATAGCTCATTTTCCTCCAAAGGTCTATAAAAGGTCCTGAAATTTTACAAACCCTTGACAAAGACAATAAATGTGGTAAAGTAAAGATTGTGTGAAGGCGGTTGTGGATAAAATAAGTGCTTCAGAAACAAAAGTCGAAGTAGGAAGTGGTTGAGTCGCAGGACTTCTTTTGGGTTGGGAACAGGTTCGCCTTCGGCGGACTTTTTTTGTAACTGGACCTTAACAATTTGCTACAGACAAAGATATGGTTACTCAAGGGGATAAGGGCATTTGGTGGATGTCTTGGCAAGAGAGGCCGATGAAGGACGTGGCAGGCTGCGATAAGCCTCGGGGAGGAGCCGAGCATCCTTAGATCCGGGGATTTCCGAATGGGGTAACCCCATCGTGTCAACCACGATGAGTCGCGCCTTCGGCGCGACGGGGAACCTGGCGAACTGAAACATCTTAGTAGCCAGAGGAAAAGAAAACAAAAAAGCTTCGCTTTAAACAATCAACAATTAATAGTTAAATGTTAACTGTTAAAAGTTAATTGTTCGCGAAGCGTGTGATTCCCAAAGTAGTGGCGAGCGAAATGGGAAGAGTCTAAACCTGGTTCTGAGCTTAGATTCGCCGACTACAACCTATAGTTTCTATAAGTTGTGGGAGGCTAATCTGCTAGTCCA
>Ga0315298_1006953_pt1 | contig 15134 bp, 11 predicted proteins | sample WHS_1_MG_FD_203077 | JGI IMG/M metagenome (GOLD analysis project Ga0315298, IMG submission 203077) | Extremophilic microbial mat communities from Washburn Hot Springs, YNP, Wyoming, USA - WHS_1_MG | ecosystem: Environmental > Aquatic > Thermal springs > Hot (42-90C) | place: USA: Wyoming... | reverse complement strand
GGCGGGTTTCCCCACCCCACCGCCACCACCCCGCCAAAAACCCGCCGCTACGTCACTCACGCAACCAATCCTACGCCATCCGCCATCCATAGATGTCTGCCGGACGCAGAAACTTGACGCGCACCCGCCAGTGAAAGCAGAAGAGTTGCGTCTTGTCGGAGCAGTTGACACAGACTAAGGTGCCTGGTATATGTTTCTTGATGGAGGCGCAACGTGGCGTACAGGGCTTTGCCAGGGAAACCGTATCCCCTGGGAGCAACATGGGACGAGGAAGGAGCAAATTTCGCCATCTACTCAGAGCGGGCGACGAAGGTGGAACTTTGTCTGTTCGACTCAGTTGAAGCGAGGACCGAGACGGAGCGAGTTCCTCTACTCGAGACGACTGCACACGTCTGGCACGCCTACCTTCCGGACGTGCAGCTGGGACAGCTTTATGGCTACCGAGTCGATGGGCCTTATGAACCAGCGCGTGGTCTGAGGTTCAATCCTGCAAAACTCTTGATCGATCCGTACGCGAAAGCAATCGCAGGGAAAGTGAACTGGAAGGCCCCCTTGTTTGGGTATAAACTGGGGCATCCCGATGCGGATTTATCAAAGGACGAGGCGGATGATGCTTGGGGCGTGCCCAAAGGCGTGCTGATAGACACGTCCTTCAACTGGCAGGGCGACCGCCCTCCTCAAACGCCGTGGCAGGACTCAGTCATCTACGAGGTTCACGTCAAGGGATTCACGGCAGTCCATCCCGAGGTACCTCGGGAGCTACAAGGCACTTACGCCGGGCTGGCATCCCCTCCAGCCCTGAACCATCTGAAGAAGTTGGGAATCACGGCGGTCGAGCTTATGCCTGTGCACGAGTTCCTGGACGACAAGCGCCTGGTTGACTCGGGGCTGAACAACTACTGGGGTTACAACACCATCAACTACTTTTCGCCGGCAGCCCGCTATGCTAGTGGTGACAAAGGCGAACAGGTCGTGGAGTTCAAGAAGATGGTGAAGACGCTCCATCGGGCTGGGATAGAGGTAATCCTAGACGTCGTGTATAACCACACGGCCGAGGGCAATGAGCTTGGCCCTACTTTGAGCTTCCGTGGCATAGATAACACCACTTATTACCGTCTAGTCCCCGGCGAGGAACGGCGGTACGTGGATTACACTGCCACCGGCAACACCCTGAACGCGCGGCATCCACAAGTGCTCAAGCTAATAATGGACAGCCTGCGCTACTGGGTGCAGGAAATGCACGTGGATGGCTTCAGGTTCGATCTAGCCCCCACGCTCGCTCGTGGCGAGCACCACGTGGACCGGTTATCCCCCTTCTTCAGTGCCATCCATCAAGACCCGGTGCTGTCGAAGGTCAAGTTGATCGCAGAACCCTGGGACGTCGGAGAGGGTGGTTACCAGATCGGCAACTTCCCTGTGCTTTGGGCTGAATGGAATGGCAAGTTCCGAGATACCATTCGCCGCTACTGGCGTGGTGATGATGGACAGATCGCAGAGTTGGGCTTCCGTCTCACGGGCAGTAGTGACCTCTACCAAAGCAATGGTCGCCGGCCGTATGCTAGCATCAACTTTGTAACTGCCCACGATGGCTTTACGCTTCACGATCTCGTCAGCTATAGCCAAAAGCACAACGAGGCCAACGGCGAGGATAATCACGATGGAAGCGACGGCAATTTCTCGTCAAACTACGGAGTCGAGGGGGAGACCAACGATCCGGGTGTCGTGGAGACACGAGAGCAGCAAAAGCGAAACTTTCTGGCCACGCTGCTGCTCTCACAAGGGGTGCCGATGCTCTGTGGGGGCGACGAGATGGGGCGTACACAGCACGGCAACAACAATGCCTACTGCCAGGATAACCAATTGACTTGGCACGACTGGCAACTGGACGCCCGACGACAGGCATTGCTCGCGTGCACTCGGCGACTGATCCGGATTCGACGCGAGCATCCCAACCTGCGCAGGCCTCAGTTCTTACGGGGAAGCCATACCAGCAGCTCAGGCATTCGTGACATCACCTGGTTGCGACCCGATGGTAACGAAATGAGCGACGAGGAATGGAAAGCGGGCGATGCGCACTGCCTGGGCATGCTGCTTAGTGGTGAAGCACTGGCTGGGGCGGACGAAAAGGGTGCGCCTGTGGCGGATGACACGCTGCTGATTATTCTTAACGCTCACCTCAGGGTAGTGCAGTTCGTGCTGCCCGCCTCGCAGGCTAAAACGCGCTGGGAGGTGATATTGAACACCAGGAGGTCTGGCTCGGCAAGATGCCGACAGGTAGTCGCGGGTGGAGAGATGCTGAGGATGTATGCTCGTTCGCTCGTGCTGCTGCGGCAGGTGAATTCAAACGTGGATGCTTCGGGCATCGCACCACAGGAGGATGAACCGTGTGAAGAATTGGGAGGATCGAGTGAAGTCTGAGCGAACAGGACTTGTGCAAGTATACACTGGGAACGGCAAAGGCAAGACCACCGCGGCGTTGGGTTTGGCCCTTAGAGCGGCAGGGCAGGGTCTTCGGGTATGCATGATTCAGTTTATGAAGGGCAAGGCAGACTGCGGGGAGCACCAGTTTGTAAAACGTTTTCCCGCGTTTACAGTGCTTCAACCAAACGATGCCAGCTACTTTGGCCAGCCCACTCAAGGAAGGAAAGCAGCAGCGAACGATGCCCTGGCTTTGGCTAAGGATCTGCTGAGCAGCGAGAGGTACGACATACTCATTCTGGACGAGGCGCTCACCGCCATCTGGCAGGGTCTTATTTCGACAGGTGACGTGCTGGCATTGATACGCGCGAAGCCAAGGGAGATAGAACTCGTGCTAACGGGCAGGGGAGCTCCCCCCGAGGTGATCGAGGCCGCAGACTTGGTCACAGAGATGGTCCTCATCAAGCATCCCTACGACCGCGGAATTCCGGCGCGAGAAGGAATCGAATACTAACGTCGCTGAAGTTCCTCCTGACAGAAAGCCATTTGCAGTCCCTGACAACAGCTGCCTCAACGCGAAGTCGCCCGGCGCCAGTTTGACGCCGTTCCCACTCGTAAAGTACAATTGGAACGCAACGATAAACCGCCAATTATAGCATCGACAGGCTACATTCGTGAAGATGCCATGACATTGGTTAACAGGCGGACACGCAACTTGGACGGAAGATAGCATGGAAGAAGAAAGAATTTCCCTGACAAGCATGAGCCACGGCGCCGGTTGAGCCTGCAAGATAGGTCCCAAGGACCTGGCACAGGTTCTGTGCTACTTGCCTCCAGTGACAGATCCAAACGTTATCGTGGGTATGGATACTTCCGATGACGCGGCGGTGTACAAACTGACCGATGAACTGGCTCTAATTCTCACGGTAGACTACTTCACCCCCATCGTCGATGATCCCTACCAGTTCGGCAGCATCGCGGCGGCAAACGCCTTCAGCGACGTCTATGCCATGGGTGGCAAGCCGTTCATTGCGCTGAACATCGCGGGGTTCCCCCCCGACAAGCTTCCCATGAGTTACCTGGTTGAAATCTTGCGGGGCGGAGCTAACAAGGCTGCTGAAGCAGGTGTATCCATCGTGGGCGGCCACACTATCGACGATCCCGAGCCAAAGTACGGTCTTTGCGTGGCAGGACTGATTCACCCTCAAGAAGTCATTCGCAACGGCGGGGCAAGACCTGGTGACGAGCTTGTGCTGACCAAGCCTCTAGGCTCTGGGATCATCACTACCGGCATAAAGCGGGGGAAGGTCGACAAATGGCTCGTGGAGAAGGTAGTCGAAGTTATGTCGACGCTGAACAAGGCTGCCTCAGAGGCAATGATCAGCGTCGGCGTGAATGCCTGCACCGACGTGACAGGATTTGGCCTGCTGGGGCACCTTAACGAGATGGTCCTTTCCAGTGGCGTAGGAGCAGTGCTGTACGCCGACAGAGTGCCGCTCCTTCCCCAGGTTCGCGATCTCGCTGCCCAAGGAGTAGTGCCCGGAGGAACGCGCAGAAACCTGAGCGCTGTCAGTGACGCCGTTATGTGGGCGCCTGAAATAACCGAGGACGAGAAGCTTATCCTAGCTGACGCGCAAACATCGGGCGGACTTATCATTGCTGTGCCCCGCGACAAGACCAGCCGACTGGTGAGCGAACTGGGGAACCGCGGGGTGAAAGATGCGGCCGTCATTGGCGAGATCGTAAAGGAAAGCACGGCACGGATTTACGTGCGAGCACACTAGTGGTGGACCATAGTGATTACGATGCAATTGTCACCCTGAACGTAGCGAAGTGTCTCGACCCCAACCGGCGCGATTTTTCGCCTCGGCTGCACCGTGGGTCGGATGACGTTGTTTCAAATTGCCTGTGGTTGACTGCTAGGCCTCCTCTTGTCTATGCTGTACGCGAAGGATACCTGCTCCAAAAGGCTACCTAACAGGCCCCAGCCTGCCTTTCGTAGCGTAGTCCTCCACAACAGATAGCTGATTGCCGACGGCCATTCAGCCGTTTCTTTTCTTTGCTGAATCAACAGACAGGTATCGTATTCCCCATTGCCGTCGTGCCCTCCAACTTCAGGAAAGCAGGAGAGAAATGCCAACCATCGAATCGTCGGAGCAACGTTTTGCGGAGAGTACCTTGGAAGGCTAGTGGCGAGAAGCAGCCACTACCGCAGAGCAGCCTCCATAACTTTCTTGGCAATGGGTCCCGCCTGCGTTCCACCAGCGCCGGCGTTCTCTTTGATGACTGCCACAGCTATCTTAGGGTCGTTGGCAGGCGCAAAGCCGATAAACCATGCGTGCGGGGTCTCATCTGCCCGAACCTCGGCTGTGCCCGTCTTGCCGGCCACGTCGACACCTTCGATGCTAGCAGGAGATGCCCAACCCTGCCGAACGCCGGCTACCATCATATCCTTGACAATCCTCGCCGTCTCTGGACTCACGGCCTGCTTCCAGGGCTTCGGCTGCGAGACAAAAATCAGCCCTCGCGCGGCTCTTACCTCCTGCACAATGTGAGGAGTAGGCACAGTTCCTTCGTTGGCAATTGCCGCTGCTACTAGAGCCAGTTGCAGCGGGGTGGCTAGCAGCTCCCCTTGTCCGAAAGCGGTAGAGGCCACGGCGACTCTGTCCTGAAGGAACGTCGGGGAGGAAGCTATATGACTAGCTTCCGAAGGTATCTCAATAGGAGGAGTTGACTCGAAACCGAACCTTTTGGCGTACTCGGCGAGGCGATCAGGCCCCAGACGGAGACCGAGTCGAGCAAAGGCGACGTTGCAACTGGCAGCGTACACGTCGGACAGAGTCATCACCGCCTTCCCCGGCGAAGTCATACCGTGGTTGGCGCAGACAACTGGAAAGCCGCCTACCATCTCAACGTGATACGGTTTACCCTCATTATCTGTGCTCATGTCGAACTCAAACACTTCGTCCGGACTGGCCACGCCTTCCTCCAGCGCGGCTGCAAGAGTGATAGTCTTGAACGTCGACCCAGGGACGTACAGCCCCTGCGTAGCGCGATTGAGCAGTGGATCGCCAGGGTCCTCCTTCAGTTTGTCCCAGTCCTTCTCAAGACGGTTGGGATCGAAGTACGGATGGCTAACCATCGCGAGAACCGAGCCTGTTCTGGGCTCTACGGCCACCACAGCCCCCTTCGCCGGGCCGAGCGCCTCTTCTGCAGCACGCTGTATCTCGGAATCGATCGTGAGGACTACATCGGCACCTTTTGGTGGCTGACCTAGAGCACCGCTGACTAGCGCGGAGATGGGGTCCACTCCGACGTCCCCGCGAAGGTATGCGTCGAAAGACTGCTCCACATTGGTATTGCCGAACATAAGGCTGTGAAACCCAGTAACGTGTGACAAATACGGTTGGGAGTACACGCGAGTTCCCACACCATCTTTCATTTCGGTCCAAGCAAGCTCTCCCCCGCTGCGATCCAGAATTCGGCCCCGGGCAATTCTCTTCTCCTGTTCCAGTAAACGGTACCGATTGAGCCGAAAATCGCTAGTGAGGTCACTCGCTCGCACTACCTGCCAGTATCCGAGCGTCACAGCGACGATGACAAATCCAACAACGATGGTTGTCGCCAGGTTCTGAATGCTCTTGTTCACGGCGCGCCGGCGCTTTCTTGAGAAATGCGTAGAAGCAGACCGACGATGATGAAGTTGGTCACCAGGGAGCTTCCACCATAGCTAATAAACGGCAGGGTGATGCCCGTGAGTGGGATGAGCTTGATATTTCCGGCAGCTATGATCAGCGTCTGGATACCGACGCTGGCTGTCACACCTGCTGCCAGCATCTGCGAGAATGTGTTTCGGGCCTCCAGTGCTATCTTGAATCCTCGGTAGACGAACAGGAGGTATAGAGCAAGTACTCCCAACGTGCCCAACAGGCCTAGTTCTTCCCCGATCGCGGCCAGCGGAAAATCCGTGTGAACTGCGGGCACAGTTTTGGGATAGCCTTTGGCCAGGCCAGTGCCGAATATTCCACCAGAAGCGAAGGCCAGTAGAGACTGAATAATCTGGTAGCCCTTGCCGTCCGAGTCGACCCAAGGATTCAGCCATACATCGACCCTGGTCGCCACGTGGTTGGAAACATGATAGGCGCCATACGCCGCTACCAGGAACATCGCCAGTCCTCCCCACACGTATATCAGACGCGAACTGGCCATGTAAAGAACGGCGAGAAAGGCCGCGAAGAGAAGGAAAGTAGCTCCAAGGTCTTTTTGCCCCAGCAACAACAAGATCGATAGACCCCACATAGCCAGCATAGGAGCGAGATAAGGCAGCGCCGGCAACTGTAATGGACCCAGTCGGTATGTGCCATACGAGATGATCTCTCGTTTGTCATCGACGTACCCGGCCAAGAACACCACTAGAAGAACCTTGAGCATCTCCGAGGGCTGGAAAACGTTTTCCCCAAACCCCAACCACAGCCTAGCTCCGCTCCCGTTTGGGTCAACCCCAAAGACGAGGGTCAGCGCTACCAGGCCTATACCAGCAATCATCCAGGTGTATTTGTACCGCTTAAGCCAACCCAGAAGGCGAGGAAACGAAGCTGTCGCTAGCATCAAAGTAATTCCAGTCACCATCCAGATCAGTTGGTGCACCGACGAATCAGGTTCCAACCTGAAGACAAGAATGATACCCATAGCTGAGAGAATGCCGGCGAGAGGAAACAACACCTGGTCGGCCTTGCCGCATCGTATGCGAAGCCAGAGCCATCCGATCAGCAGCGAAGCGGCGAGCACGACGGCCGGTAGTAGACTCGTGGGCGAAACTACTCCGCGACTCCCCAGGCTCACCAAAGAGACTCCCAACGCTGCCAGCAGGCAGGCAGCAAGTATCAGTCTTAGTTCGTCAAGCCGCCACGCGTTAGCCCTCAACGTACTTCCTAACCAGAGGGAATACCCTCTCTCTCGTCCCAGGTGGAACCAAGTTCCAGTCCGTGACTATTGCCGTGCGTAGCGCATCGAAACAAGAGCAATCTCGTGACCCACAAACCTGCGGAACGGCACGCTTGATAATGTCTTTGGCCACTTCCACGTTACGCAGCAAATTGAGTATTATCATTTCTACTGTGACCTCTTCCTCACCCTCGTGCCAGACATCGTAGTCTGTGACCATAGCCAGCGTGGCGTAGCACATCTCCGCCTCCCGTGCTAACCTTGCCTCGGGCACTGCGGTCATTCCAATTATGTCAACACCCCACTGTCGGTAGATGCGCGACTCCGCCCGCGTCGAGAAGGCAGGGCCTTCGATGCACAGATACGTGCCTCCTCGGTGGACATTGGCAGATGATAACCTTGCTGCCTCGTAGAGAAGGCCACTGAGCCGCGGGCAAAAAGGGTCGGCAAACCCGATGTGTGCCACTATGCCCTCCTCAAAGAAGGACCTGGGTCTGGACTTCGTGTGATCGTAGAGTTGATCGGGAATTACGACATCGAGAGGAGCGAAATCCTCACGCATGCTCCCAACAGCGCTAACCGAGATTACCTGCTCGACACCAAGGAGCTTCAGGGCGAAAATGTTCGCTCGCGAGTTGACTTCCGTGGGGCTGATGCGATGTCCCTTACCGTGGCGAGGGAGAAACGCGACGCGAACGCCCTCCAATGTTCCAACCATGATACTGTCGCTCGGCGAGCCGAAAGGAGTCGTCAGATTTACTTCCTGGACATCGGCAAACCCATCGATTTGGTAAAGGCCGGTCCCGCCGATTATCGCAATCTGAGCCTCAGCCATCCCTTCCCTCCATACCCTCAGCAGGCATTACGCCCGCATAAACTTTAATCTAGTCCTGCCGATCTGAATTACGTCCCCGTGTGTGAGTTCGACCTCACCCCGTACTGGCTTGCGATTCACGTAGGTGCCGTTGGTGCTGTTGAGGTCTTGCACCAGCCAGGTTTCATCCCGAGAAGACAGCAGCGCATGCTCGCCCGACACGTAGGAATCCTGAAGCACTATGTCGTTCGTCGGAGCACGGCCAATCGTAGTGATGGGGCGCAGTTGAAATGTCTGCTTTTGAATGATGCCTTCGAATTCGCTGTCTAGCACCATCAGGCGCGCTGAGCCTTTCATTGAGAACGCCGGGGTCTCATCAGGAACCGACCGCAGGTCCCGAACGATGATCCGCACAACAGCCAGCACGAATCCGTAGAGGACCAGCACAAAGGCTACTCGCAAAAGCAACACAATTACGTCTGCACTCACGTCTCCCTGACTCCGAGCATGTCAGCTAGCTCTCTTCCTCGAAAAGGAATTCAAGCCCCCCCACCGACACAGTGTCGCCGTGGCTGAGCACATACTCGGCCACGCGCTTTCCGTTCACCCAAGTGCCATTGGTGCTCTTGAGATCAAGTATGCGCACCTTTCCGCCAACCAGTTGAAGTTCCGCATGGTGTCGCGAAACCCGCTGGTCCTCAAGGACCAGATCGTTATCCAGGCCACGCCCGATGGTCAGCGTCGGCTTGTCGATCAAGATTCTTGTCCCAGCGAAGGCTCCAGTAATCCCAACCAGCGCTGCCCTCCGCGAGTATATGGTAGAGGACTGATAGCGCAGTTGGCTCAGCTGCAACGGTTGAGTATGTTGTGGATGCGAGATAGGGATCTCGTCTTCCGGTCTACGCACAACAGTGGGCTGATCCACCAGTCTCGCCCGAATGTGAACCTGTCTCGGCGAAAGCGTGTCGTCGCTCGCCAAGACTACGACAGGCCTGCTCACGAACGAGAAACGCTTGTCACGAGCGACTCCCTCCAAGTATTCTCCAAGTTCGCGCTCCAAGGTAACGCGAATTGACTCGAGCCGCTGGAAATCGCGTGGACAGAGTGAGACTCTGTACTCGTTGGGAACGAAAACGTGGCCCACTCCGACCATCTGGTTGCTTTCCATAACGCGCGATATCCTCCTAGCGATTTCCACCGGCTGGAGCTGCCCGCGAAGGAAACGCGTCAAGGTGCCATCTAAGATGTTCTCTATGAATGTTTCGAACCTGGCCAGGGCTCCCACGACGTCTTCACCGTGCCAAGGAGAATCGCGCTAGAGAAGGATCTTGGGCTACCATTATAGCCCAAGGCTGGAGAAAAGGCCAACCTAGCATTACTCCACTCACCAGCATGCCCGGCTGCATTCATTGCTTCCCTCAGTACATAATGACGTGGTATAATCACTACAGGTTGCGGAGACGATGTAGAAGAAAGACTTTCCGCGAAGGTTTCACATTTAAGAGAAGCACGTCCGAGCGGCTAAAAGAATAGGACCAGACAGGGAGAACTCGGGGTTGGCAGGGGACGAGAAGCAAAGCAACGACGAAGGGATTCAGAAGAACGGGAAACGGGTCGTCTTTGCAAACGATAGTGAGAGAGAGTTTGCCAATATCCTGGACTTCTACCAGATCGAATGGCAGTACGAGCCGCGCACCTTTCCCTTGCGCTGGGACAGCGAGGGAAGAATACTGGAAAGTTTCACTCCGGACTTCTACCTGCGAGAACTGGACCTTTACGTGGAGCTCACCACCTTGAAGCAAAGCCTGGTCACCAAGAAGAACCGCAAGGTGAGACGTCTCCGTGAGCTTTATCCCGATATAAACATCAAGCTGTTCTACGGGCACGACTACCGGAGTCTGATGGCCAAGTACGGATTAGCTCTCGTCAAATAGAGCTCCTATCGACCCCCCATCGTGGATCCGCTTGATAGTCTCCGCGAAAAGCGGCGCCACACTCAGTACGCGTATCTTGTCCAACCGCTTCCACTCGGGAAGAGGAATTGTGTCGGTAGTCACCAGTTCCACGATTTTGCTGTTGCGAATTCTGTCCACTGCCGGTCCCGAGAGAACCGGATGGGTGCAACAAGCGTAGATTTCGGATATGCCGCGATCTTCGAGAACTCGGCAAGCATCTATGATAGACCCAGCGGTGTCGACCTCGTCATCTATGATCACGGCCTGACGTCCAGCTACCTCTCCAATGACGTTCAGAACTTGCGATTTCGACTCGTTGCCGATGCGCCGCTTCTCGATTACAGCCAAACCAGCTCCCAGTTTCTCTGCGAAGTTACGCGCCCTCTTGGCACTGCCGAGGTCCGGGGCAACAACCACTGCGTCCTCCAACCGCTTTTCCGAGAAGTATCTAGCCATTATGTTCAGGGCTGTCAATTCATCTGCAGGAATGCTGAAGAAACCTTGAATCTGGCCTGCGTGCAGGTCCATACTTAGAAAGCGGTGTGCCCCTGCGACCGTAATAAGGTCAGCCATAAGGCGCGCAGTTATTGGAACCCGAGGCTGGTCCTTCTTATCCGTTCGGCCGTAGCCAAAGTAGGGGACTACGGCGGTAATACGCGCGGCCGATGCCCTTTTCAGGGCATCGATCATGATCAGCAGCTCCATCGTGCTCTTGCTAACGGGGGAGCAGGTGGGCTGTATTACGAAAACGTCCTGTTCGCGGACGAGGTCCCAGATTCGTACGAATATGTTCTCATTACTAAACTCGAACACGTCGGCGCGTCCGAGAGGAACTCCAAGATACTCGGCCATTGCTCTGGCGAAGTTGGGGTTGGCGTTTCCGGTAAATATGCTCAGCTTTCCGTACAACCACATCACCTCCTTGAACTGGTGCATAATAAGACTGTGAGCTTGGATGTGGCTCGGGGCGATGATCTGCCGTGATGCCGCATAGAGAGTAGCAATCTCGGGAACTGCGCCCAGAGGCTTGGCCTTGTATTGGACAAGGCCATAGCGACTGCAAATATAGCACAAAAGGACCGAGTTGAGAAGCAATCAGAGTGGTTTATTGGGCTATCGCTCCTGCGATTGCCGTTCGGCTTTCTGGCTTTCGGGTCATTGCGAAGGATCAGTTGCATATGCTAAACTGTTAAGAGGCATCTTGCCTTCTCAGGGGTGATGTGGCGTGTTCAATTGGGTCGTGAAAATGCTCGCGGGGGACGCGAGTGAGAAGGAAATCAAGAGACTTCAGCCTATTGTGGAGCAGATAAACGGGCTGGAGGCAGAATACTCGCAGTTTTCGGATGTTCAGCTCCGTGACAAGACAGTAGAGTTCCAGGGACGCCATCTGGCCGGCGAGGAGCTTGATAGTCTGCTGCCTGAGGCGTTCGCCGCTGTGCGCGAGGCATCAAAGAGATCGATTGGTCTGCGACATTTCGACGTGCAGTTGCTAGGCGGCATAGTGCTGCACGAGGGAAAGGTCGCCGAGATGCGTACCGGTGAAGGCAAGACGCTGGTCGCCACACTCCCCCTGTATCTAAACGCCCTTGCGGGCAAAGGTGTTCACCTGGTAACTGTGAACGATTACCTGGCTAGGCGCGACGCCCAATGGATGGGGCCCATCTACGATCTGCTAGGTCTCTCGGTCGGCGTGATCCAGCACGAGAGCGCATTTGTGTATGATAGGTCGTACAAGAACGAGGACCCGCGGCTGTCATTCCTTCGCCCGGTCCCACGAAAAGAAGCCTACCTCGCCGACATCACCTACGGAACCAACAACGAGTTCGGCTTTGACTACCTGCGTGACAATATGGTGGTTTCTCTCGATCAGTGTGTGCAGCGCGACCTCTACTATGCTATCGTCGACGAGGTGGACAATATCCTTATTGACGAGGCGCGGACTCCGTTGATCATCTCCGGCCAGGCCGAGGAATCGACCAACTACTACTACATGTTCGCTCGGCTGGTTCCGAGACTGCGCCGCGACGAGGACTACGCCATCGACGAAAAGCTCAAGGTTATCACTCTGACCGAAGAGGGAATAGCCAAAATGGAAAAATGGCTGGGCGTGTCCAATCTATACGACCCCGCCAACTACGAACTCACGCACTACCTCGAGCAAGCACTGAAGGCCGAATACATATTCAAACGAGAACGAGACTATGTTCTGGTGAAGAACCAGCAGGTTATCAACCACCACGACCGCGACGCCGAGGTGGTTATAGTCGACGAGTTCACCGGCCGCCTGATGTTTGGCCGGCGTTACAGCGAAGGGCTGCACCAGGCCATTGAAGCCAAGGAAGGGGTTAAGATTCAGCGTGAAAGCCAGACATTGGCGACGATCACGTTCCAGAACTACTTCCGTATGTACAAGAAGCTGGCCGGGATGACTGGTACCGCTGCTACCGAACAGGAGGAGTTCCACAAGATATATAACCTCGACGTTGTGGTGATTCCCACGCACCGTCCTATGATACGCCAGGATTATCCCGACCTCGTGTACAAGACAGAGGAGGCGAAATTCGCGGCGGTTGTAGCAGAGATTCAGAAAGACTACGAATCTGGAAGACCTGTTCTGGTTGGAACAACCTCCATCGAGAAATCTGAGTATTTGAGTGGACTCTTGTCGCGGCGTGGAATTCCCCACCAGGTGCTGAACGCGAAGTACCACGAGAAGGAAGCAGCGATTATTGCCCAGGCAGGGCGGCCCAAAGCGGTGACTATTGCCACGAACATGGCCGGTAGAGGGGTCGACATATTGCTGGGTGGAAACCCCGCTGGCCTGGTAGACGAAGTTCTGCGACGAAAGAACATCGATACACGGTTCGCCTCGGAGGAGCAGATCGCCCAAGCGCGAGCGGAGGCCGAGGAGATATGCCGTCGCGACAAGGAAAAGGTATTGAGCCTAGGGGGACTGCATATAATCGGTACGGAGCGCCACGAAGCCCGTCGGATCGACAACCAGCTTAGAGGACGTTCCGGGCGCCAAGGTGATCCAGGATCATCCCGCTTCTACGTTTCGCTGCAAGATGAATTGATGCGCCGGTTCGGTGGAAGCAGCATCGCCGGCATCATGGATAGACTCGGCCTCGAAGACGATGTGCCCATAGAGCACTCAATGGTCTCCAAGTCCATAGAGAACTCCCAGGTGAAGGTTGAAGGGCACAACTTCGACATTCGTAAGCACGTCGTTCAATACGACGATGTGATGAACAAACAGAGGGAAGTCATATACGCCGAGCGCAGGAAGGTGCTCAGCAAAGAAGACCTCAAACCGATCATCACGAAGATGATCGAAGACGAGATAGACAAGGTAGTCGGGCTGTACGCGTCATCGGAGGATGCCGAGGAGCGCGACCTGGAAAGTCTTGTGAACACCATTCGGGCGATGATGCCCGTGCCGGAAGGATTCGCCGCCGATTCGCTCGAAAAGCTGAGCCAGGATGAGTTGAGGGAAGCACTGCAGTCGATCGCCTCGAGCGCCTATGAGGAAAAGGAACGCCAGATCGGAAGCGAGATGATGAGGCAGCTCGAGCGGCTAGTGATGCTTCACGTGATCGATAGACTCTGGGTTCAGCACCTGACCGCACTTGATGAACTGCGCGAGGGAATAGGGCTGCGCGCCTATGGCCAGAGGGATCCGCTGGTCGAATTCAAGAACGAAGCATACGGGATGTTCCAGGCGCTTCTGGCCAACATCCAACGAGGAATCGTGCAAACCATCTTCCACGCCTCTATACAGCAAGAGGCTCCTCGACGTCAACAGCCAGTGCGTACCAATCGCGAGGAGACAGAGACTTCCCGAGAGCCTGTTCGAGCAGGGAAGAAGGTTGGACGAAATGATCCTTGCCCCTGCGGAAGCGGGCGCAAGTACAAGAAGTGTTGCGGGAAGTGAGGACTGCTGACTTGTCTCGTGGCGTAGGCCAAGCCTTGGAACCGACGGCCTGCGCCATTTTTATCGTGTCCTCAGGCAACCGATCCGAGTGAGAAACACTCCAGTGGTTGGCATGGTTCACAGATGCGGTAGGAATCGGGCCAATGGTGGAGGCGAAGCATTCGAGGATACCCCAAGGTGTTCCTATGCACAAGCGCGAATGCTTCGCCCCAACAGCCAAGGGGAAACACTTAACCCAGTTCACGTTGCTACCCTATGCCCTTTCTTCTGTAAACCATCCCCAATGGCTCCCTTAATGGAGCGCTTCTCGAGACGATTCGGTGAAGCCACTATCTACAGGGAGACGCCAGACCCCACGTCTCCCGGCACAGCCGTGTCCAGTCGCCAGCGCGCGACTCTAGCCACAAATCCGGGAGGCTTCCCCAATGAAAGACGTCCAGCAGTTCGGTGAGAGAATCATCAGCAACATTGAAACGGTCATAGTGGGCAAGCGGAGCGAGATAGAGCTTGCTCTGATTGGACTAATGTGCCAGGGGCACGTCCTGATCGAAGACGTCCCGGGCGTGGGCAAGACCATGCTGGCCAAATCCGTTGCCAAATCCATAGGATGTGTCTTTAGGCGCATCCAGTTCACGCCGGACTTGCTTCCCAGTGATGTGACTGGAGTGTCGATTTATAATCAGAAGACTGGAGAGTTCGAATTCCGTCCGGGGCCAATTCTTGGGCAGATAGTGCTCGCCGATGAGATCAACCGTGCTACGCCGAAAACGCAGTCTGCCTTGCTCGAGTGCATGGAGGAGCGACAGCTTAGCGTCGACGGGTTCACCAGACCGATGCCTGTCCCTTTTCTGGTGCTGGCAACACAGAATCCAATCGAGTATGAGGGAACTTTTCCGCTCCCTGAAGCCCAGCTTGACCGTTTTCTGGTGCGCCTAAGCCTCGGATACCCATCAGTGAGCAGTGAACTCAAGATTCTCGAACTCCAGCAAGTCACTCACCCCGTTGATGAGCTGAAGCAAGTAGCTGACGCCGCCGAACTGGTGAGGATCCAGGAGGAGATTCGCCGAGA
>Ga0315298_1006949_pt1 | contig 15141 bp, 13 predicted proteins | sample WHS_1_MG_FD_203077 | JGI IMG/M metagenome (GOLD analysis project Ga0315298, IMG submission 203077) | Extremophilic microbial mat communities from Washburn Hot Springs, YNP, Wyoming, USA - WHS_1_MG | ecosystem: Environmental > Aquatic > Thermal springs > Hot (42-90C) | place: USA: Wyoming... | reverse complement strand
CAATCTTGACAATAAAAATTCGTCTTTGATAAAATTTAAAAATGAGTTTGTTAAATTTTTTTGATAAATTAAATAAAATTTCTCTGTATTTGCTTTTAATTTTTATTCCTCTTTTGTACTTGCCCCTTACCCAAAATTATCTAGATTTTCCCAAAGAAATTTTAGCTCAAATTTTGATTGCTTTAAGTTTTATAGGTTGGGTTGGAAAGTCATCTTTAAAAGGAGAATTAATTTTAAGAGGTTCAAAAATTTTTTATTTTTCTTTATTTTTTATCATCTTTTCTCTTTTTATTTCTTCTATTTTCTCAATTTCTAAAAAATCTTCATTTTTGGGTCTTTCTTTAGATTATGTTGACAGTTTTGTTAATTTTGTTTTGTTGATTTTATTTGTATTTCTTGTCATAAACTCTTTTGAAGAGAAGTTAGATGTTATTTCTTTGATTACCACCTTCATTATTTCAGGTTTCATAGCAGGGGTTATCAATCTTTTTCAAATTTATAAAATTTTTCTTTTGCCAGGTCAAATTACAAAAACAATTACTTTTAATACTCTTGGCAACCCAAACGCTTTTTCAATTTTTTCTCTTTTACTTTTACCCATTTCTTTATTTTTTGCATTCAGAATAAAAGAAATTTCAAAACCATTTTTTGCTTTATTTATGATTTCTTCTTTAGTCTTTTTTCTTAATATTCTTTTTGTGAATTTTAAAACTGTTTGGGGAGCCTTAATCATTACAATTTTATTTTTCTTTACTTTAAGAACTCAAGACAAAAAAATGAGTTCAGTTTTAATTATGCTTTCAATGTTAGGTCTTATCATTTCTGTGTTTTTTTACTTTTTTTCTGTTCCCTTGAGAGGATTTCCCAACCTCCCTCCAGAAATTTCTCTTGGCTTTATTTCAGAAATAGAAATTATTAAAGGAGCCTTTTCCAACAATCTTAAGAATTTAATTTTGGGTACAGGGCCTGCTACTTTTATTTTAGACTATTCTCAGTATCATTCTCCTCTTTTAAACCAAACCATCTTTTGGGGTACAAGATTTTTAAGAGGTCATTCAGCAACTTTTGATTGGCTTTTGACAAAAGGGATCTTGGGATTTTTGGGATTAATTTTTCTTTATTTGATAGCGTTTTATTATCTTTTCAAAAATTTACAAAAAGAAAATTTCTTTGAAATAAAATTGGGTGTAGGATTGACTTTTATATCTTTAATTTATGTTTCTTTGTTTTATTCTTTTAATTTTGCTTTGTGGTTTTCTTTCTTTTTTATTTTAGGAGTTTTCTTTTTATTTTTTTCTGAAAAAGAAACAAAAATTTTTGTGAACACTTCTTCAAAAACAATGATTCTGAACTTTATTTTGGCTATTTCTTTATTCTTGAGTATTTTATTGATCGTTTTTAACGTCAGATGGTATTTGGCAGAAGTGAATTTTTTAAAATCCTTGAATTTAACAGATGTGAATAAATCTATCGAAGCCTTAGAAAACACAGTAAGGTTGAACCCTTTAATAGATAATTATTGGAGAAATCTTTCTCAATTGTATTTGGTTCAAGCCAATGCAATTTCTCAAGACTCAAAAATTCCTTTGGAAGAGAAAAGAAGCAAAGTAAATTTTGCCATCGCCAAAGGGGGAGGAGCCATTAATCAAGCAATAAGTATTGAACCGATGAACGTTGCTAATTGGAATGTAAGAGGGTTTTTCTATCAAAATTTAATTGGAATTGAAGGAGCAGAAAATTTAGCCTTACAATCTTACCGAAGAGCGATTCAATTGGAGCCTTCTTCTCCTTTTGCTTTTGCCGAGATTGGGAGAGTTTATATTTTATTGGCCCAAAACTTTTCTCAAAAAGATGAACAAAAAAAGAATGAAAATTTGAATTCAGCAATAGAGGTTTTGAATAAAGCTTTAAAATTAAAACCAGACTATCCAGTGGCAAATTATCTTTTGGCCGTGGCTTTAGACCAGCAAGGGAAATTAGAAGAAGCGATCGATAAATTAGAAAAAGCAAAAGTTTCAGCTCCTCAAGATTTTGGGTTAAGGTTTCAATTAGGAATGCTTTATTGGAGGAAAGGAGATTTGGATAAAGCCCAAGCAGAATTTGAAGAAACTTTAGGAATAAACCCAGACTATTCTAACGCAATTTACATGTTAGGTTTGATCTATGATAAAAAAGGTGAAAAAGAAATGGCTAAAAAAGAGTTTGAAAAAGTCTTAAAGTTGAATCCGGAAAATCAAGAATTGAAAAAAATTTTAGAAAACCTCGAAAAAGGATTGCCTGCTTTGGAAGGATTAACCTCAAAAGAACCTCAAACCCAGCTTCCTCCAGAGATTAGGAAAAGGTAAACCCTCTTTATTTTAAAGGCAATTCAATCCAAAAAGTAGTTCCTTTTCCAAAACCCTCAGATTTTGCAAATATTTTTCCTCCGTGAGCTTCTACAAATTGAATTGCCAAAGAAAGCCCAATTCCTTTACCCGATCCATACATTTTTTTAGCTTCTATTCCTCTTTCAAAAAGGGTGCCTTTCAAAAATTTTTCTATTTCTTCTTTTTCCATTCCAATTCCTGTGTCTGAAATTTCAATTTTCAATTTTTTATTTTCAATTTTAGTTTTAATTTTTACTCCTCCTGTTCGGGTATACTTTATTGCATTATCTACTAAATTAAAAATTGCTTCTTTGATTTTTTTTCTGTCAATTTCAACAGACGGCAAGGGAATTTTTTCATATTCCAAATATAAACCCTTATCTTGGGCCGAAGATAAAAGTTCATTAACTACGCTTTCTATTATTTCTTCAATTTGACATTTTTCTAACTTTATACTATCTCTTTTGGTTTTATATCTTTGAATTTCGATTAACTGTTCTACTAAGTAATAAACATCGTCTGCTAATTTTTTAACTTCCACGAGTCTTTTTTTAATCACAGGATTATCTAAATTTCCATAAAATCCTTGTAAAATTCTATTTAAATATTCTCTTATCGGTCCCAAAGGAGTCCTTAAGTGGTGTTGAATTGATAAAATAAATTGTTCCTTTGCTTCCAAAAGTTCTTTTTGTTCTTTTAAAATTTTTTCAATTTCTTTTTTTCTTTTTGTTTCAAAAAATATATTTTTTTCAAACTGCCAAGCAAGAATTAAAAACAATAACAAAGAGAAAAAAGTCAAAATTTTAGAAAAATTATCTGTTAGAGAAGTAAATAAAAAAGAAAACAAAGCTAAAAAGATAACGATTCCAATTTGAGTCAAGAAAAATTTAATTTCAAAAAAAGAACTTTTTAATGTGAAAATTGACCAAACAATTAATAAAAAAGAAAGGATGGGGCCCAAAAAGATTTGTTTTTCATTTAAAAAATTATTAACGATTAAAAAATAAAAAATTACATTAAAAACAATAAAGATTCCGAGAACAATTAAAAAGTAAATCGCATTTAAATTTCTATAATTTAAAAAAGAAATTCCATAAATTAAAGTAATCAACCATAAAAAAAACATAAAAAAAAGAGAAAGAATTAAAGTTAACAAAAAGGAAAAAGAAAAAATTTTAAAAAAAGAAATTAAAAATAAAATTAAAAAGAAGATTAACAAAAATATTGTCTTTTTAAAATGAGTCCCTTCCAAGAGAGAAATTAGTACTAATACCGCGGTCAAAAAAAAGAAAGTAGAAACAAAATTTACCTTGGACCAGAAATTAATATTAAAGAAAGAAGGATAAAAGCAAAAGTAAAAAGAAAATATCCAAAAAAAAGAGAGAACAAAAAGCAATGGTTCAAAAAAAACTTTTAGTTTTTCCATTTTTATTTTAATTTCTCTCTTATTATTTCTACCAATTGATCCAAAGAGACATCAACTTTTAACAAGATTTCATCGATTTTTTCTTGAATTAATTTTTGATTTAGTTCAGGGTCGCTAAAATTCGTAAAAGCAAAAACTTTAATATCTTTGGTTTCGGGATTTTTTCTAATTTCTTTTAAAATTTCAATTCCGCTAATATCTGGCAAAAGAATATCTAACAAAATTAAATCTGGTTTTTCTCTATTTCCTTTTTTAATCTCTTCAATTTTTTCTAAAGCTTCTTTTCCAGAAGTGGCACTGTCTGTTTGAAAATTTTTCATTCTTAACCCTTCCTCCAAAAGTGTCAGAGTGGGAAAGTCGTCTTCAACGATTAAAATTTTTTCATTCATAGTCCCAAAAATATTTTAACTTTATTTTCGCTCACTTTCAACACTCCTCTTTCGAACTTATAAACGATTTTCTTTTTTTCTAAAGTTTCAATTATTAATTCTTCAAAAATTAGAGTAATAAAATTGATATGTTTTGATAAAATGTCAAAATTGCCCAATTTGTTTTTTGAGGAAACCGACCTTACTAATCCTGAAAAATTTTCACTTTTCAAAGTTGGAGAACAAAAAACTTTTACTTCCAAAGCTTCTTCCATAAAATTTTTATAATTTTAAATCTTTCAACCCTCCTACAAACAAAAAAGCTTCATCTGGAAGTTTATCGTACTTTCCATCCAAAATTGCTTTTACTCCTTCAATGGTTTCAGATTTGGGTACGTATTTTCCTGGTAGACCTGTTTGGTCCTGAGCGGTAAAGAAATTTTGAGTCATAAAATTTAAAATTTTTTTTGCTCGATGATAAATCTTTCTGTTTTCTAAAGATAGTTCTGTTTCTCCAATGATAGTTACAATTTGTTCTAAATTTTTATATTGTTCCAAAACTCTTTTTGCTTCGAGTAAGAGTTCATAATGTTCTTTTCCCAAAATAGAAGGATTAATAGCAGAGGAAGAAGAAGCCAAAATATCAACCGCAGGCAACCTTCCTTCTTGGTAAACATCTCGAGACAAAATTATTATAGAGTCAAAATAAGGCAGGATGGCCTGAACCCCAGAATCTGTAATGTCGTCTGCTGGTACATAAACAGCTTGAATGCTTGTTATGGCTCCATTTTTGGTTGAAACCAATCTTTCTTCGAGGGACGAAATTTCGCTATAGAGAGTGGGTTGATAACCATCTTCCGAAGGAATTTCTTCAAGCATTACCGAAATTTCATTTCCCGCCTGCAAGAATCTGTAAACGTTATCGACAAAAAAGAAAACGTTCTTTTTTAATTTATCCCTAAAATATTCAGCTAAAGTAATTCCAACAAAACCCACTTTAGACCTTATTGTGGCAGCTTCGTTCATTTGTCCAAAAACCAAACTTATCCAAGGTAAAATATTTGTTTTTTTCAAAGTTTCATAAAGTTCTTGTCCTTCTCTTATTCTTTCTCCGATTCCTGCGAAAACCGCATACTCTTTTTTTAAAAAAGAAAGATTGTGCATTAATTCCAAAAGCAAAACAGTTTTTCCCACTCCCGCCCCTCCAAAAATTCCCAATTCTTCACCTTTTATTAAGGGGACAAAAAAATCGATTACTTTTATTCCCGTTTCAATTATTTCCCTTCCTGGGACAATATCTTGATACGATGGAGGAGAGCCCCAAATTTCTTTTTTTTCTTTGGTTTCAATTTTAGCTCCTCCGTCTAAAGGGTTTCCAAAAATATCAATTACTCTTCCTAACAATTCTTCTCCTACCGGAATTTCAAAAAATTTTTTAGTTCTTTCTACCTTATCTCCTCTTGAAATTTTTGAAACATCGGAAAGACAAAAACAGTAAAAACTATTTTCTCTGGAAGACTTGCAAACCTCAAAAAAGACAGAAGGGTTTTTTTCTAAAACCAAGATTTCTTTTATAAACGGAACGCTTCTATAAAATTCTACTTCTACTATCTCTCCTTTTACTGCTACTATTTTTCCTTTTTCTAAATCCATAATTTTTGTCCAAAAACTTGCTCGATTTGTTTTTTATTATAAATTTTTCTTTTAATTTTTTCTTGTTCTTTTTTTATTATCTCTTTTAATTTTTGAGCATTTTCTTGAGCTTGATGCATTGCGATCATTCTTGTGGCATATCTTGAAAGTTGGTGTTCCCAAAGAGTTTGATAGAAAAAAGAGAACAACAATTCTTCTTCGAAAAAATTTAAAATTTCCTCGGGAGAAGGTTCAAAGAGATAAGGTTTTTCTTTTGTTGATTTTTCTTTTTCAATTTCTATTCCAGAAATGTTTGTGATTACTACTTGTTGAGTTAATACTGTTTTAAACTTTCCATGAAAAACTAAAATTTTTTCATAATTTTTTATAAAATCAAAAATTTTTCTAATATCTTTAACGTCAGGATTTTCATCGTTTAATTCAAAATAATGAAACTTTAAATTAAAAGAACTTTTTTCTGCTAAATTTTTTCCCATTCTTCCTACTACTACCAAATCTGATTTTTTTTCTGATAAATATTTTTCAACCTCTTTCCAAATGTCAAAGATCAATTTTCCATAAAACCTTTCGTTTGAAGAAAGAAAAACTACAACCTCCTCCTTTTTTCGAAAAGATATTTTGAATGGATAAACTGATTTTATCGTGCCATAAACTTCCAAAAGTTCTTCTATAAATTCTCTCGTTTTTAAAACGCTTTCTCTGATTTCATTCATTTTCGTTTTTGCTGCTTCTTGGTAAACTTGAGCAATCGTTTCGATATAAAATATTGTTTTTAAGGTTTCTTTAATTTTTTTTAAGACCAACATGAAATTTATTAAAAGCTTTCCAAAAGCCTTTTAATTTTTGGCAAAATAATTTCAATAAAGGAATTTAATTCTTTTAAACTTTCCATCGTTCTAATTTCTTCTATTTCTTTTAATTTTCCTTCTTGATACTTTTTTATTATTTCTTGTTTTTCTAATTTTACTAAATCTTCAGGTTTTCCTTCAAAAAAACCAGCAAACAAAAGACCAAAAAGAAAAATTCTTAAAGAATAAGAAATTAAAGTTTCTGGATCTTGGTCGAATAAAATTTCTATTTTTTTTCCAGTTTCTAAAATCTTTTTTGTTTTAGCAGAAAGTTCAACTCCAAACTGGGCCACGGTAGAGGCTTTTTGATATTCAATTAGATTCTTCCTTATTAAATCTGCCATTTCTTTTTCAATTTTGGTTTTCGTTTGTTTTCCCACTCTTGAAACCGACAAAAAAGGATTGATCGCAGGTCTTTTTCCTTTTTTAAATTCGTCGCTATCAAAAAAAATGTGCCCGTCTGTCATTGCCATAAGATTTGTCTGAATGTATCCTGAAATATCATTTTCCAAAGTTTCTGCGATTGATAAGGCAGTAATGCTTACTTGTCCAAATTCATTTTCAACGTTTCCTGCTCTTTCTAAAAGTTGGGCGTGAACATGAAAAACGTCACTTGGATAACAAGCCCTTCCAGGAATTTTTTTTGCTAAAAGAGAAATTTCTCTATAATATTTGGCGTGAGAAGTTAAATCATCAAAAATTAAAAGAACTTTTTTTCCATTATCTCTAAAATATTCTGCAACCGTCATTCCAGAAAAAGGAGCTAAATAATTTAAAATAGGGGAGTCTCTTCCAAAGCCTGAAATCATTATTACTTTTTCAAAAACATTTTTTTCTTTTAAATATTCTTCAACAAATTTCACCGCAGAAATTTCTTTTCCAATTCCAACATAGATACAAATCGTTCCTTCTCTCGATTGATTTACCATAGTTTGCAATAAAAAAGTAGTTTTACCTGTCTTTGGGTCTCCGATTACCAATTCTCTTTGGCCGTGGCCTATGGGAACTAAAAAATCTACAATCATCACTCCTGTTTCCAAAGGCCTTTTTACTCTTTTTCTTTTTACAATTCCAGGCGCTTCTCTATAAATTTCTAAATGTTTTTTTTCTCCAAGTACGGGTCCCAAATCATCTATCGGTTGTAAAAGAGGGTTTAAAATCCTTCCCAAAAGTTTATTTGAAACCGGAACTTTAAAAGTTTCTCCTGTTCTCACTACCAATTCTCCAGGTTTTAATAATTTCTCCTCAAAGATTAAAATTTTGGCCGTTTCTCTTTCCAAAGAAAAAGCAATTCCTTTGGCTCCGCTTTCCGTGATTATCGTTTCGTTTATTTTTAAAGAGGGCAAACCCGAAACTTCCAAAAGAAAATTTGAAACTTTTATTATTTTTCCGATTTCTTCTGTTTTTTCTAAATATTCTTGAAACTCATTCATAAATTTTTTCAATTTTTTTTGCTAAAGAATAATCTTTCCATTTTCCTTGGTATTCTATTTTTGCTCCCCCAACAATTTTTGAATTAACAAAAATATCCAAAATTACCCTTTTACCTAAATTTTTTTTGAACCATTCCCGCATTTCTAAAATGAAGCTTTCTCTGGGTTCAAAAGCAATTTCCAATTTTACTATTGGAGTTTTCAAAAGAGTTTCTTTTAAACGATCAAAAAATTCTGAAAACTCGGCTACAGAAATATATTTTTCTTTTTTTTCTAAATTTTCAATTTCTCTTTTGAAACCTTCGCTTACTTTGCCTTTTAATTTTTCTGAAAGAAAAATTTCAGGTTGTTTAAAAAGAAGGTCCTTTGCAATTTCTATTTGTTCTAGAATAAAAATTAAATCTTCTTTTGTAATTATTTTTTCTGCCAATTTTTCTAAAATTTTTTCCATTTTTTAAAAAAGTTTATCTTCTTTTGCTTTTTCTAAAGCTTCCATAACCAATTTTTCATGGGTGCTAATGTCTATCGATTTTCCGATGGTTTTTTTTGACACATCGATTATTATTCGATAAATTTCTTTGTCAATTTCTGCTAATTTTCTTTTTTTGTAATTTTCAATTTCGTCTTCTTTTTTAAAAATTTTTAATTTAACCTCTTCAAAGAGAGAATTTAAAACTTGAGAAATTTTTCTGCTAAATTCTTCTACTAAACTTTCACCCTTCAACCTTACTTCTTTTACTATTTCCTCTTTTTCTTCTTCCAAAGCTTTATTAATTTGGTTAATTTTTTCTGAAATTGTTTCTTTTTCTTTGAGCAAAGAATAAATAAAATCTTCAACTTCTTTTTTTATTGCTTTTTCAAGGTTTTCTCTTTTTTCTTTTAGTGTTTGATAAAAAACAGAAATTTCTTTTTCTTGTTCATCCATTATTTCTGAAGCTTTTTGGTAAATTACATTTATTTGCTCTTTTTGTTGTTGTGAAAATTCATCAAGAATTTTCTTTTTAATCTCTGTCAAAAGATTTTTAACTTCTTCTTTTACTGTTTCTTTGAGAAAGCTTTCTAATTTTTGCGAAATTTCTGAATCAGAATTTTTTATTTCAACTTTTTCTTTTTTTGAAATTTTTATCAAAATTAAAATTATTAAAAGATTCAAAAAACTTAGAATAAGATAAAATAAAATCTGATTTTCTTGCATACTTTTTCTTTAAAAAAATATAACAAATAAAGCCAAGCCAATTCCAGCTAAGGTTAGAATAGAAATCCCAATTAAATTTAAAATCATCGCAGTTTGAATGCTTTCTTTTGCCAAAGGGTTTCTACTAATACCAGAAATTCCTTCTCTTAGAACGCGCGCAAAAAACAAAAAACCAAACGAGAAACTCATTATCGCTAAAATTATCGCAAAAACATAACGTAAAACTTCTGGGATATTTTTTTCAATTTTTATTCCAGAAAGTATTTCTTGAATTATTTGTCCAATCCCCGTTTTTTTTTGGAAAGAAGAAAAGGTAATCGGTTGCGGATTTACAAAAACCAAAATTAATCCTTCTTCTTTGTCAAAATCTTGCAAAGCTTTTCCCAAAGCAAATCCAGATTGAGTTGCTTTTTGCCCTACACCGGGTTTGTTAGAAGAAGTAATAAAATCTCCTCTTTTGATTTTTCCGTTTTGAGTTGATACTTTTACTAAGGCTTCTCCATATGATATTACTGGCAAAGATGTAGTAGTTTTTTTGCCAAAAACTAAAATTGGTTTTTCACCCAAAACTCCAACGATGTTTTCGTCATAAGCCGTATCACAACGAAAAATTTCTTCTTTTTTTGCGCAAACAATTTCTCCATTTTGGGCGTTTTCATCTTTAATTTCTAAATTTTGCGCGATCGAAGGAACCGTTTGAGAAAAAGAAATTTGGAAAATCAAAGTTAAAAAGAAAATAAAAAATAAATTCCACTTTTCCATTAAAAAATTTTAACAAATAACAAAAATTTTTCAAATTGTATTATTCAAAGAAAAATTTTTCCAAATTTAATCTTACATTCAAAAATCAAGAGGCCTTTAAATATATTCCTTTAAACTTTCCGACCAATTCGAGCAAACTTTATAATTTGTCTTACAAGAGGGTGAAATTGACAAATTTTGTTGTAAAATAAATTAAAAGTTCCGTCACGGAAATTTAAAAAATTTAAAATTTTAATAACTTTTAAATTTTCCAAGAAATTCACACTTGACAAAAAATTTTGACTAACTTAAAATTAAGTAATATCCATTAAAATTTCCGTCACGGAAATTATAAAAATTTAAATGGAAAACAACAAAGAAAAATTAATAAGTATTAGTGAATTAATCGAAAGAGCGAAAAAATTAGGAGTTGATTTTGGAAATACAGATCCTAAAAATCGGTTGAGATACTACGTTAAAATTGGCCTTTTGCCCCACGCCAAAAGAAAAATTTTCAAGAAAAATGGAAAACCTGAAGGAGCCTATCCTGAAGAGATAGTCTGGAAACTTTTTGAAATCGACCGAAAGATAAAAGAAGGGAAAACAATCTTGGAGATTAAAAAAGAGATAGAAGAGATAAAAAGCGAGAAAGAAGAAATTTTTGAATCAAAGGAGAAAAAAGACCAGAAAGAAGAAATTTTTGAATCAAAAGAAAAAAATACTGAAACTCCCCAAACGATTGAGCTTCCCAAAATTGAATTAGAAGAAAAAACTATTGAACTGCCCAAAATTGAAATTGAACCTTCAAAAGAAATTGAAAAAAAATATTTTGTAAAAATGCCTTTGGGAATTTTTACAATTTTCATTTTTTTATTCATTTCATTTTTTCTTTTAAAAAGTATGGATTTTAAAAAAACATTTTTATACTTTTCCTCTTTGACCAACTCAATGAGTTCTTTGGCGCAATTGACAGAAGGATTTCAAGGCAGTAATGAGAAAAATTCAATCGAAGGAATGTTTCCAAGTTTTTTAAATATAGAACCTTATTTGACAATTAATGCTGAAACTGCAATCGAGGGTTCGCTGAATGTTTCAAAAGAAATTTTATCTCCAATCTTTAGAGCTTCAGATTCAGTGCAAGCTCCAAATTTTGTGATTACAAAAGAGGAGTTTGCGGCAACCCTTTCCACGCAAGCTTTAACTGCCAACCGAACTTATACTTTTCCAAACGAATCTGGGATAGTTTGTCTTTCTACTGGAAATTGTGTTGGATTGAGAGGAGAAGTAACAAGCACAGGAGGGAGCGCAAACAGATTGGCAAAATTTTTAGGACCAAACACTCTTTCGAATTCTTCAATTTCAGATTTGTTTACTGGAATAGCAATTACCATTGACGCTGCGGGGAACGTTGGAATTGGTACTCAAGCTCCGAGAGGAAAATTAGAAGTTGGAGGAAATTTAATCACTACTGGAAACTTGGGAATTGGAATTTCCAATCCGCAATATTCTCTTCATGTTGGAGGAAAAATTCAGGCCACGGGAGACATTTGTACCGATCTGGGAGGGGGCAAATGTTTAAGTCAATTAGTTCCTTCTTCTTCCGTAATCACTCCTCCTACAGTAGTTCTTGGAAGGGGAGGGGGAATAGGCGGTTCTGGTACTCCAAACTACATTCCCATTTGGACCACAGCAAACACTCTCTCAAATTCAATTTTAAGCCAAATAAATTCAACCTTAACCTTGACTGGAGATTTAAACGTTACTGGGTTGTTGACAACTTCGGGTTTGAAAACTTCAACTTTCCAGCTCGCAACCACGACAAAAGCAGGATATTTATTGACAGCAGCGGACGAATACGGAAACATTATTTTTGCTCCTCCACCACAAGGAACCATTCCTGGAGGCACTAAAGTTTTGAGAGCGGCGCTTCCAATTTTTGACTATTCGTCGCCAGCTCAAACTGCAAGTACTTCTTTTGTGGCCGTCACAAAAAAAATTTCTGCATCAAATTTGTTAGAAGTTTTGCCACCAAAAATTCCAAATTCCCAAAGAAAATTTGCCTTGTTAATAAAATTTTCAGACAACATCCCAGACATAGCCTCTTCGAGCTGGATGATAGATTTTGATAACCTTTCAGATTTAACTTTCGAATTTCAAGGTCAAAACCTTCCTTCTTTAGATTCTGGAATTTTACACTTAAAAGAGAACATTGAAAATTTAACCCAAGACAATTGGACATTAAAAGTGAGGGTGCCAAGTTATGAATACGCAATAAGAATATTTAATATTTTTTTAATTTGTTATGATGAAGTTCAATAAAAATTATTCAATAAAAATTATTTTGAGGTTGAAAGGAATGCGTTTTAAAGGTCGAACATTCCAAAAAAGAAAATAAAGCAAATAGTTTTAATGAGGATAAAAGAAAAAATTAGAGAAATTTTCAGGCCAAGACTGAAATTAGAGAAAGGAACGAGATTTGTTTCGTTCTTGTTTATTGCGGTTTCGATTGCAATTTCCGGTTTAATTTTGTGGGCAGCGAATATGTATTACAACATCGATACCGGGGAAGTAGTGGTTGATGAATTTCAAAGAGTGACAAATATTTTAAGAGCCACTGCAGGATTGATCGTTGGGGGAACAGCTACTCAGAATCCAAGCGCAGGTTATGTTTTCGAAGTGGTTGGTTCATCGAAATTAGCGAGTACAACATTAGCGACTACAACAATTGCCACAGGACCTTTAACTTTATCTGCAGCCAATCAGGAATTAAGGTTTACTGGTGGAACGAGCTATTATGTTGGAATTAAAGCACCCACGAGCTTATCAACAACTTCAGTTTATACTTTGCCAGCAAATTATCCTGGAGGTACAGGATATATTTTGACTTCAGACACTTCTGGTAACTTATCTTGGACTCAAGCTGGAACAGGAGGAATTGGTGATATCACTGCAGTCGGCGATTGCGCAAGCGGTGATTGTTTCACTCAAACAGGAGGTAGCGGAAATAATCTCTGGTTCATAACCGGAGGTGGCGGAAGGATTCAATTAACGGGTGCTTCAACTGCATCCAATTACACCGTGACCTTGCCAGCTGCAAACGGAACGATTGCTTTGGGAAGTGGTGCCACAAACTATGTAGCCTATTGGACAGGAGCTAACACTTTAGGCGCTGAACAGTATTTATCAACAAGCAGAGGTGGTATCGGTACCAGTTCCGCTACCTGGACAGGTTTGGTCAGAGTTTCAGGAGGTTCTTGGTCACCATTGACTGGAACGACTAGTTCCTTAGCTTACTGGTCAACCTACTCTCAGATTGGATCTTTCCCATTTGGAACTGCGGGCCAATTACTTGTGAGTCAGGGTTCTGGAAATGTGGCAACCTGGACAGTGGCTACTTATCCTACTACTGTTGCCGCTGCTAATCAAGCAATATACTCAAGTGGCGCCAATGCTTTTACTGTCGGAACCTTGCCAGTGGCAGCAGGTGGTACTGGAAGGACTTCTTGGACTCAATGGGGAGTTTTGTATGCTGATGGAAGCACAAGTCTTAACAATGTTGCTACCTCGACTACTTATGCAATTTTGACCGCTAACTCATCAGCAACACCAAGTTGGAGAACAATTTCAGAATTGATTTCTGCAACTAACGGTCTAACAGCAACTGGAACTACCCAACTCACGCTAAAACTCGGTGGAACATTGAGTGAACCTACTACGATTGCCTTATCAAGCTATGACCTAATTTTCAAGTTGACTGGAACTGGTAATTTCAGAGTTCAAAATGCTGCTGGAACCGATACTTTAGTTGTTAACGATAGCGGGCAAATTTTATACAAGACCTATCCTTTGGCTCAAACAGGAAAGCAGGTTTTAAGGGAAATGGCTCCAATTATGGGATTTGATTTACCGTTTAGATGCGCGAACGCATGCAATACCGCCACTACTGTTTCAAGGACGATTGAAGATTATCCATTCTCAGCAGCAGAAACTGGAGCAACCAGAGTTCACAAATTCGTGATCAGGTACGCAGACACTGGAACCACTACTCCTTCAACCTGGATAGTTTACAACGAAACCGATGCAATAACGACTGCTACCTTCACTGTTCCAGCAACCAATTCTGATTTGGCAAAAGGAAAAGTTTATATCACTAGTAATGTCTCAATTCCAGGATCTGGAAAGAGATGGCACTTGAGATTACAAACTCCTTCTGGAATGACAATTCAGGTTTACGAGATTTACTTGGCAGCATACGACCAGCTTCCATAATTCGTAGAGCCGTAATTCGTAAATCGTAATCCGTAATCCGTAAATCGAAGTTTTATGGAAAGGGAAATTAAGCATTTTTCGGATTTGGATGCTTGGAAAGTTAATCATGAATTGGTTTTGATGATTTATAAGACCACAAAGAATTTCCCAAAAGAAGAAAAATTTGGATTGATTGACCAATTGAGAAGGGCAGCGAGTTCAATAACCGCTAACATTGCTGAAGGTTGGGGAAGATATCATTATGCTGATAAAATTAGATTTTACTATCAAGCCAGAGGTTCCAATTGCGAAGTCCAGAATTTTATCATACTGGCAAAGGATTTAGGTTATCTCGACTCAGAAGATTACAAGGAATTAAATGAAAAAGCTTTTCAGGGTTTTAAAGTAATTAATGGCCTGATTCGTTCGACTGAGAAAGCTCGTAAATCGTAATTCGCAAACCGCAAATCGCAAATCGTAATTCGTAATTTACGATTTACGATTGTCCATTTACGATTTACGGTTAGCGCAATATGAATTTCAAATCATTAAAAAAGGTATTCATCGCGATTTTACCGAGTTTAATCGTGGGAGGTTTGATATTTGGTGCCAATCTCTATTACGATTTGGATTTGGGAAAGGTAATTGTTGAGCAAATCACAAGGATTGTTGGAATGTTTGAGACGACTGCGACAACTACTTTGGCAACTCTTTCAGGTTATGTCGGTATTAAAACCGCAACTCCCACAGAGGCATTAACAGTTGCGGGAAACATTGGAATTCAAGCAGGAGCGAATGCCTTTATTGGTACATTAGATAATTATGCTTTAAGTTTAAGAACAAATAACACAGATAGAGTTTTC
>Ga0315298_1006948_pt1 | contig 15143 bp, 10 predicted proteins | sample WHS_1_MG_FD_203077 | JGI IMG/M metagenome (GOLD analysis project Ga0315298, IMG submission 203077) | Extremophilic microbial mat communities from Washburn Hot Springs, YNP, Wyoming, USA - WHS_1_MG | ecosystem: Environmental > Aquatic > Thermal springs > Hot (42-90C) | place: USA: Wyoming... | reverse complement strand
TCCAGTGGGATGATTAAGTATCTTGACATATTTGTTTTCAAGTGCTTTCGCAATTCTCTTTGTCATCTCCTCTTTGCTTGACTTAAATCTTGAATGCACTGATACACTTACAATATCAAGCTTTTTCAGAATCTCATCTTCAAAATCCAGGCTTCCATCTGGTTTTATATCTACTTCGCAGCCCTGCAGAATAGTGATTTTGCTTTTGTATTTTCTTTTCATCTCTTTTATTGCTTCTATCTGTTTAAGCATTCTCTCTTCGTCCATTCCATTTGCGATTCTCTGTGATTTCGAATGATCTGATATGCAGATATATTCATATCCCATATTAATCGCTGCATTTATCATTTCTTCTATGCTGTTTATTCCATCACTCCAATCGGTATGCATGTGCAGGTCTCCTTTTATATCGCTTAGTTCAACAAGATTAGGAAGCTTGTTCTCAATAGCTGCCTTGATCTCGCCTTGATTTTCTCTTAATTCTGGCGGCATCCATTTCATTCCGAGCTTTTTATACACTTCTTCCTCATTCTCTCCAGCTACCATCCTACCTTGTTTATCAAATATTCCATATTCGTTCAGCTTCCATCCCTTCTGTATTGCAATCTTCCTGAGCTCGATGTTATGATCTTTGTTGCCTGTGAAGTATTGTAGTGCAGCACCAAATGATTCCTTTTCTATTATCCTCAAATCCACCTGTATTTGATACTCTCCTTCCTTTATAAGCACCATCGATTTCTTTGCTCCCTTCGCAATCACTTCTTTCACGCTGGGCATGCCTGCAAATCTGTCCATGATATCTTTGCTGTCGCTCCCTATCTCAGCAAGTATGTCAATATCTCCCACTGTTTCCTTTCTTCTTCTCAAAGAGCCTGCGATTTCTATTCTTTTAACTCCATTGCTCTTTTTTAATTCTTTCACTATCTCTTCTGCTATAGGGAGTGCCACACTTAAAAGAAGCCTCTCTTTCTTCATTTTCGCAAGTTCAATTGTTTTCAATATGTTTCCTTCGCTCTTTTCTCCGAAGCCCTCCAATTTCGCTATCCTTCCCTCTCTTGCAGCCTTTTCTAAGCTTTCAATTGAATTGATATTTAATTCCTTGTATAACCTTATTGCTTTCTTCGGCCCCAGTCCAGGAAGATTTATCAGCTCATTCAATCCTTTAGGGATTTCAGCCTTTAATCTTTCATGCTCCTTGACCCTTCCTGTTCTGATGTACTCCTCTATTTTCTTGGCAAGTGCCTCTCCTATGCCAGGTATTTCCATGAGGGATTCGATTCCTCCTTTTTCATAAATCTCCTCTATGGCTGTAGAAAGAGTTTCTATCTGCCTTGCTGCCTTCCTGTATGCTTCAGGCTTCCACTTGACATTTTGCAGCTCAAGTATATCAGCCATCTCATAGAATATTGTAGCAATCTCCAAGTTCTTCATAATCCTATTTAATAGCTACTCTTTTTTAATTTTATGCTACATATGATATTAAAAAGTGAGTAATCAAAGTGAGAGATATGAAAGCAAAATTACCTGATGGTTCAAATTTGGATTTTAATCCAGGAGAGACAGCACTAGATTTGGCAAAGAAGATAGGAGCAAGATTAGCTGATGCAGCAGTCGCATGCATGATTGACGGAGAGGTAAAGGATTTGACAACCAAATTAACAAAGGACTGCGATTTCAAGATACTAACATGGAATGATAAAGAAGGAAAAGAGGTATTCTGGCACAGCGCAAGCCACGTAATGGCAAAGGCAGTCAAGACTCTCTTTCCTGATGCAAAGCTTGCAATAGGTCCTGCAATAGAGGAGGGTTTCTATTATGATTTTGACCTGGACCATGCATTCACGCCAGAGGACTTCACAGCCATCGAAAATGAATTCAAGAGGATTGTGGAAAAGGATCAGAAATTCGAAAGAAAGGAAATTCCTATTGCAGAGGCAAAGAAAATCTTTTCAGAAAAGAGAGAGCATTACAAGCTTGAATTAATAGAGGAATTAGAGCAGATAGGAGAAAGGACTGTTTCTGTTTACTACACAGATTCTGATTTTGTAGATTTGTGCAGAGGGCCTCATCTCTCATCCACTAAGAAGCTGAAGGCATTCAAGATAATGAAATCTGCAGGTGCTTACTGGAGAGGGGATTCCAAGAATAAAATGCTTCAAAGGCTTTATGCGGTCGCGTATCCTGAACAAAAGATGCTTGACGACTACTTGAAGTTTTTAGAGGAAGCTGAGAAAAGAGATCACAGAAAGTTAGGAAGGGAATTAGGACTTTTCATGACTCACGAGTATTCGTTGGCAGGAAGTCCATTCTTCCTTAATGGAGGAGTAGTTATCTACAACGAGCTTCAGAAATTCCTGAGAGAGGAGTATCTGAAGAGAGGATACAATGAAGTAATAACTCCACAGGTTTTCAAGAAAGTATTGTGGGAGACTTCTGGACATTGGTTCCATTATAAGGAAAACATGTTCGCATTCAAGATAGGAGAAGAGGAATATGCATTGAAGGCAATGAACTGCCCTTCTCACCTTTTGATTTATAATTCAACCTCCCACAGCTACAAAGATCTTCCTTACAGGCTGGCCGATTTCGGGCAGCTTCACAGAAATGAGCTTGGAGGCGTGCTTGGAGGCTTGACAAGAGTCACGAAATTTGCGCAGGATGACGCACATATTTTCGTAACTCCTGAGCAGCTAGAGGATGAGATTACAGACCTGCTTGGCTTTGTCAAGTATGTTTACAGCGATCTGTTCGGATTCAAGTACAGGATGAAGTTGTCCACCAAGCCAGAGGGCGCGATGGGAGATCCTAAACTATGGGAAAAGGCTGAAGAGTCGCTTGCAAATGCATTGAAGAGAAATGGAATTGAATATATAATAAACGAGGGAGACGGGGCATTCTATGGTCCAAAGATAGATGTAGATATAACCGATGCTCTCGGCAGGCCTTGGCAGTGCGCAACCATACAGCTTGATTTTCAGATGCCGTTGAGGTTCAATGCAACCTATGTAGACAAGGATGGTTCGAGGAAGCCAGTCATCATGGTGCACAGGGCTATTCTCGGAAGCATGGAGAGGTTCATTGGAATTCTTATTGAGCATTATGCAGGGAAGTTTCCGACCTGGCTCTCTCCAGTTCAGGTGATTCTTCTTCCACTTACAGACAACGAGGTGGAGTACTGCAAGAAGCTAGACCAGGAATTCAGGAACAAAGGGATAAGGTCTGAACTGGATTCAAGGAACGAAAAGCTCCAAGCCAAGATAAGGGATGCGCAGCTCAGAAAAATCCCATACATAGTGGTTATAGGAAAGAAGGAAGCATCATCCAATTCATTGTCTGTCAGAAAGAGGACAGGTGAGGTCGCAAGCCTTCCAGTTAATGAGTTCACTGAAAAAATAAAAAGAGAAATAGAATCAAGGGCAAAGGAGCTTTCAGTCTTCTGAATTCTTCTAAGCTTGTATTACAAACTCTTTTCTAAATATTTCTTTAATTTGTGTCTTTTTTGTTTTTCTTTTTTCTTTTTCTGTTTTTCCTTTCTATTTTCTCTCCTTTTTTCCCTTGGTCTTCTTTTTAATCTTTTAAATTCTCATTTCTTCTCTTTCTTGACTATCATCGGATAGACAAAAGAGAACGCAACCAGTATCACTCCTGCTGCTATCAGGATTATTGCCTGAGTCATTATGCTTCCGAATATTGGGGACAGGAAGTCCATAACGTTTGTCATTGTAATCACATTCTGCGATTCAGTCATTCCTGTTCCCTTAACAGCATCCTTTACCATGCCTGGAAGCATGAAGGATGCAACAAAGAGAATTATTCCAGTCACTATGAATGGAATTCCGATTGTTCTTGCGAATTTGTCAAGGCTTAGAGTCAGGAGAAAGATTAGTACGAGAATTATGATTATTCCTATGAGCAGCTGCCCGCTGAATGACTTGAACATCATCACATTCTCTTTAAGTCCTTTCAATGCATTAGTGGTGCCAGGTGCAACGCTCTCCAGTGTTATTGGATCAGGAATGCTGTCCAATGAAACAGTTGACTTGAGTAAAGTTAGTGCTGTATCCTTGTCCACACCTATCTTCTCTGATATTAAAATTGCACCTCCCTCCTCCACTTTAGGTCTTAGAGAAATTGAGAGGTTCACTCCCTTGGTTTGGTCGTTTAGATACCACAGCACCTGCTTGATGTTTTTGTTGGTTTCGTTTTTAACCCAGTCAACGGTAATTGCCTTAGACATTGCATTCTTGACGTCTGTCTTTGTAATTCCGTACTTGCTGAGTTCAGATTCTGGAAACTGACTGACGATATTGTCAATCATCAATCCTTGGAGTTTAATGTACAAACCTGTCTCCTGCAGCTGCTGCTCGTAGAACGACTGCTGGAGAACAGTGCTCTGCAGAGAATTAGATATTATGTATACAGGCAAAGCAGCCATTAAAATCAAGATTAATATTCCAGTCACAAATCCCTTTAAAATATCAACCAAACCCATTTTCTTCACCTTTTTCTTCTTTATCTTTTTATCTTTTTGTTAGATATGATTCAATTCTGCATTTGTTTTTTTTTACATGCATTACATGTATTTCATTTTGTCAGTTATAATCACTTTTGTTCTATCCTTTGTAAATGTAAATTTATATAGTTTTCTTTTCAATATTTCTTTATGGATGAAGAGGAATCAAAGAAGGAAATACTGGATGCAAATAGCTATTATGAAAAAGGTAATTTCTATTATGAGCAGGGCGACTACGACAGGGCTATTGAGAACTACAACATGGCTATAGTGCTAAATCCAAAGTTCCTTGAATGCTATTTCAATCGTGCTTTGTGCTACTACAACAAGAAGAACTACGACAAGGCTATAGAAGACTATACTAAGGCAATAGAGATAGACCCTGACAATCCTTTGATTTATAATAATCGTGGCGATGCGTTCTACAGAAAGCAGGATTTCGAAAAAGCAATAGCAGACTACAACAAGGCTATAACACTTAATCCACAGTACCTGAAGGCCTACTACAACCGAGGTCTTGCCTATGCATCCATGCAGGACTACGAATCAGGAGTTGAAAACTTCACCAAGGTCATAGAGCTTGATCCTAATTTTGCAGAGGCTTACAATGCAAGAGGACTTGCCTACGAGTTCCTTGAAAAATATGATGAAGCTATTGCAGATTACCAGAAGGCATTGGAGATAAACCCTGGTTTCACAGAGGCGCAGGAGCACCTTGCTGCTGCACAAAAGAAAAAGTCAGAGAAAGAGGCCGCAAGTGGTGAAGGAGTAAGCGCAGTCAAGTTCATGGCAAAGCCAAAAGTCACTTTCAAGGATGTAGTGGGAATGGACCAGGTAAAGGAACTGATCAGAGAATATATCGTTTATCCGTTGAAAGATCCAGAGTTGGCAAGGAAGTATGGAAAGCTTGGTGGTGGAGGAGTTCTATTCTATGGCCCGCCAGGATGTGGTAAGTGCGTTTCTCCAGACACTCCTGTCCTATTGTCGTCAGGACTGATTGAGGAGATAAGCTCTATTTACGAAGATGCAAAGTCGAATGCAGAAGAGATTAAGATAAGCGAGAACGAATTGATAATAGAAAATCCAGGCATTGAGGTCTTGTCATTGAATCTGGAGAGCCTTAAAATAGAAAAGAAGCAGGTCCAATTTCTGTACAGGCAGAGATACAAAGGCAGGATGTATGAAATAGTGACATCTTCTGGGAGAAAGATTAAGGTGACACCAGACCATCCATTCATTTCATTCGACAACGGAGTGGTCAAGCTGCCAGCCAAAAACCTTTCGGCAGGCATGCACATTGCGATACCAAGGGAATTGAAACTTAACAGCCAGGAGGTTTTCACTCCTGAAATTGTAGATCAACTATTTAATGGAGCTGAACTTGAATTCTCAGATAGATTCATAAGGTTTGAATCAAACGGAGAGAACTTAATAAGATACAAGGCATACAGAAGACCTGCAAAGACATTCAAGGAGATAAAGCAGGTGGATGAAGATCTTGCTGAAATGTTCGGATATCTCCTTTCAGAAGGCTCTTCCAATGGAGGCACTTTGTTCTTCTTCAATTCAGACAACAATCTCATTGAAAGAGTGAACTCACTTTCAACAGTCCTGTTCGGAATATCTCCTTCAATAAGGGATGACACTTCTCCGAATGTAAAGAGGTTGGAGATAAGATCTACTGGGCTTATAAAGTATTTGAAATCAATTTTCGGATTCAAACTCAATGGTTCAAGGAACACCAATGTGCCGAAAGTGATTTTCTTATCTGACAACAAGGTTGTATCTTCATTCCTTTCTGCTGTTTTCGAATGCGAAGCGAACGTAAGGACAGACGTTCCTGAAATAGAGTTCACAACTGCAAGCAGGGATTTTGCAAATGAGCTCAGTTATCTGCTTTTGAGGTTCGGAATAGTTGCAACAATAAAGCCGAAATTCATTCCTTCTTATAATCATACCTATTGGAGATTATACATAACAGGAATAGACCAGCTCAGGCTATTTGAAAGATCAATAGGGTTCAAGAGCAGAAGAAAGATTGATAGGCTGAAGCATTTTACATCAAAGAGAATCAATTCAAGCACAAACGTGGATGTTGTTCCAAACATCTCTGGATTACTGCAAAATGCCAGAGAGGGTTTAGGTTTCTCAAAACTCAAATTCTATGGCCATGGGGCAAAGCATGCAAAGGATTACGAACAAGGCAAATTCATGAGCAGGAATTATCTCAATAATCTCATAAATTACGAGTTGAAAGAAACTGGAAGAAATGGTAGGAAACATAAATCTAATAAATCAACAACAGCGGATGAGACAAGGCAGTTGAAAATCCTTGCTGAATCAGAAGTGCTGTGGGACAGGGTGATTGAGGTTAACGAATTCGATTACGACAGTTACATCTATGATTTGACAGTGAAAGACAACCACAACTTCATAGCCGGATTCGGAGGTTTGTTTGTCCACAACACATTCATCATGAAAGCAGCAGCAGGAGAGGTAGGTGCAAACTTCTTGAACGTCAAGCTCAGCGATGTCCTTGATATGTATGTAGGTAACACTGAAAAGAATATCAAGAATATATTCGAAGCAGCCAGAAAAGCATCTCCATGTATCATATTCATAGATGAAATCGATGGTCTTGGAGGAAGAAGAGAGCAAATGAAAGAATCAGGCCAGTACATGAGAATGGCAGTAAACCAATTGCTTTATGAAATGGATGGTGTGGAGGCAAGAAACGAAAACGTACTGGTGGTCGCAGCAACAAACGCGCCATGGGACGTAGACCCTGCATTAAGAAGAGCAGGAAGATTCACCAAGATGATTTACGTCGGCGAGCCTGATTATTCATCAAGGAAGGCGATGTTCCAGTATTATGCAAAGGGAAGGCCAGTAGCAAAGAACGTGGATTGGGACAGGCTGGCAAGGGCTACAGAGGGATATTCGTCATCTGATATGAAGGCAATCAGCGACGATGCAGCAGCAATACCATGGATAGAGGCTTTAAAGACAGGAAAGCAGAGAGAGATTACAATGAAGGATTATCTTTCTGTTCTAGATCCGTTTGCAGCAGATCCCATTGCCTATCTGACTGCAGCAAAGAAGCCGAAAGGCAAGAAATCCTCGCTTCCGCCATGGTACGAAAGCGCAAAGAAAGAAATCGGAAAGCAGGAAGAAGTGGAAACCGTGGACGGCAAGGAGATAAAAAGAATCAAGGAGCCTAAGATGCCGCCAGGCGAAAGGGAATACTTCAAGGAGCTTATAGATCTCATAGAGAGCAGGAACAAACCTCACAACAAATTCTTCCTCTGGGCATGGAGAAAGATTGCGATATACCAGGATTATCTCATGCCTGTTTTCTTAGGTTTGACGCTCCTTCTGCTGTATACTTTATTCCAGCAGGTGGTATTTTAACTTTTTTTGATCGTCTCATCCCTGCATCATGCACGGTCATCGGTTGTTCGTATAGAGATTTGAACAAGGTGGAAAAATGGTTGAAACAAACATAACTGTCGAAGTTAATAGGCTTGAATCAGTCCCGATCAACAGAAGGAATTTTGAGATAGTGGAGAGAAAGGGTTTAGGGCATCCAGATACATTAATAGATGGAATAATAGAGGAGATAAGCAGGCAGCTTTCAATTGAATATATAGATAATTTCGGCAAGATTCTTCATCACAATGTAGACAAAGGAATGATAACAGGCGGAGCCACTCACGTTGAATTCGGAGGAGGCCATTTCCTAAAGCCGATAGAGATAACGCTGAGCGGGAGGGCAACCTCCATGGTCGGAAATACGATAATACCTGTAACCCAGATTGCAATCAAGGCAACTCACGATTACATAAAAAAGAGCACAAGATATCTTGGTGACTATGATTACACGGTTGAATCAAAGATATCCCATGGTTCTCGTTCGTTGACCTCTCTGGTCGGGCCAAAGATGCCAAGGTCAAACGACACTTCAATCTGTGTAGGATACGCGCCTCTCTCTGACTTGGAGAGGATTGTTCTCAAGACAGAGCAGGAACTGAATTCAAGGGCATTCAAGAAGAAATATCCAGAAGTCGGAGAGGACATAAAAGTAATGGGATGCAGGACAAGAACAGGAAGCAAGAATGTTATCGAATTGACAGTGGCATGTGCATTTGTATCCAAGCATGTTTCTTCTCTCCAAGACTACATTCAGAAGAGGGAAAGATTAAGGGAGAATGTACAGAGGATTGCAGAGAGAATTGCTGGAAGCGAGTATGAGCTAATTGTCAATGTCAATACAGCTGACAAGGGAGACAACGTTTATCTGACGCTCACAGGCCTTAGCTGCGAGATGGGAGATGATGGAAGCGCAGGCAGGGGCAACAGGGGAAACGGGCTCATTTCTCCGATGAGAATCATGACTATGGAGGCGATTGCAGGAAAGAATCCAGTCAGTCACATAGGTAAGATTTATTCGGTCCTCGCATTCAGGATTGCAGAAGACGTCTGCGATTTGGGGGCGGATGAATGCAACGTCTATCTGCAGTCAAAGATAGGTCATCCGATAAATAAGCCGGCTGCAGCGATAGCAGACATCATCTGGGATAATGAAAAAATAAAGGAGAACAGAACCAGAATAGAAAGGATATTCAAGGAGCATCTTGATTCCATACCAGAGTTGACCACTGAGTTCATAAAAGGGAACGTATTTACGTTGTGAACATCTTTTTTTTCAGAAACATGAACGGATCGAAACCAAAGCGAAAGATTTATATATCTCTTTTGTTTCTTTATTCTCATGAATAGACAGAAATACAAAATTTCAATAAACCCGCTTGGTTATGAAAACATAGATTTTGAAATAAGCAATCCGAAGAAGGAAGAGATTCTGCTGCCTACTGGAAAGTATGTAAAAGTAGAAGATGAAAATGCAATTTTCGTGATTAAAAAAGACATGTATGTTCCGTTTTTAGATGGAAGTCATGTATACAAGGGACATATCGCTCTTTCACCAAAGACCATGAACATTGTGCAGAAGGTTGACCTGATCTGCAGGAAGTGTAATCAATACAAGCGTTTTTCCTACGTCATTAAGTCGGGTGTCCCAAGAAAAGTGGAGAAAGAGTTCTACAATTACGTGAATCTCCACGCTATAAATGGGATAGATACTCTGTCTCCGCTCGGCTATGTTACATTCAAGAACAGGAACTCTCAGCGCGATGGATTTCATTTCACAAGATTAGAAGACAATGTTATACCTCTTTCGGCACTGGAATTCAACACCATTCTTGACCAGGAAAGGATCGGATACATATCTAGCTGTGCTTCAATCCTTGCAACTTTACATTCGAATGGCTACACTCATAACGATCCGAAGCTGAAGAACTTCCTTCTGAAGAAGAGCAAAATCCTATTGATAGACCTCGTCAAGATGAATTACTCTAACAATCTCATCAGATTCAACTGGTCTGATTCAATATATTCTACTCAAATGCAGTCTTTGAGGTACGATTTCTTGAACTTCCTTGGAAATGCAGCATACTCCGGAATGATAAGGTCAAGTGCTGAAATTGAGCTTTTCTTTAAGGAATACATAAAGGCACAGAAGAAGTTCACAGATTCAAAGGTAGTTAGGAAAGGGAAGCCTCATGAATTAAGGGCATTAATAAGAGACTTGCTTACTGCAGTTTCACTTCACAAGTCAGATAAGAACATTCTTAATTTAATAAAGGTAATAAAAAATGAAAATCAAGAAGAGCCTGAGAAATTAGAAATAGATGGTAGCGGCATGTTCCAGCCTTCTTTCAATTTCTCTACAACAGAGCCCGATAAACAGATAGCTGAAGAGAACGTGAATAACAGAGTGAAGGAGTGAGAAGATGGGAGAATTTAAGGATAAGAATTTAAATAACAGGAATAGGAGCCAAAAAAAACAAGGCCAAAGCAATGAAATCCAGCGCAACGAATTCGTAGGGAAAATAGATGATGAAGAGATAATGAATTCAGAAATCTCAAGCTCTGACAACGACAAGGTAGCGAATCTAATAAAGAATGCGTTCCATTTCGATGCAGAAACAAGGTTTACCTCTTATGAAAAGATAGTGAACTTAGGCAGACGGGCCCTGCCGTCTCTATATTCAATCCTCTCAGATGATGAAACTGCAAAAAGAATTGCAGCAAAAACACTTGGAATAAAGATGAAGAACTTTGTAAAAGGTAACATTGATGACAACCTCAAGCATAAAATAGATCTCAGAGCAGTTATCATCAAAAATGTTGCATGCTCATGCTCTTCAAAGATCGTAAAGGATCTTGATTACGAAGAAAAAAGCAAACTGGCTTCTATATTCCAGGAACTGCTTGACATGAATTTAGATAAAGACAAATGCTCTGAAAGCATCCTTCAGTCATACGATGATCTTAAGCACAACATTCTTCTTTCGGTACCTTCGCTTTCAGATGCAGCTATCTCTCTTTCTGCTGCAATCAACAACATACTAAAGCAGAGTGACGTAAGCATAAAAGTTAAGACTCAAGCCATAATTGCAATGGCTTACATCTCTGAGCTTAACAGCAGAAATTCTGCAAACATCCTAATCAACATATTTGCAGATAAAAACGAACAGCAGCTTATCAGAACAAATGCGTTATTTGCTCTTGGAGAAGTAGGGGATTCATTATCAATCGAGCAGGTTGATGAAATACTTAACCTTTTGATAAGCGAGTTAGAGGAGGACGAAAACAATCCAGATAAGAACAGGTATATAGAAGCTGCATTAGGATTCGGAAAGAGAAGAATAAATAGAATAATTGATCTAATAAAAGATTCAACCAAAAAATTGGCAACAAGGGAGTTCGCATGCTATGTCTGCTTCGGAATAGCTAAAAAGAATATCGAGGTATATGATTTCATAGTGGGCTCGCTTAACGACATAAGAAACAGCCTCAAAAGAGATTCAAATATAATGTATGAGTCAGACAACAAAAGTGTATTGAATATGGTTGAACAGATTTTGAAGATGCTGTCATATTAGTTTCATTTGAGTTTATTTTACAGTTTACATTCATTTTACGGAGGTAAGAATATGAAACAAAAAAGAAAAAGAGTAGAAAAATCTACCTTGGGAATTATTATACAGCACGAGGATCCTTCTAAGATTGGAAGAGTTATAAGGATACCCAAAAAGCAGATGGAGGAACTGGATAAAATCAACAGCAAGAAAAAGAAAAAGAATGTTTTTTTGAATCCAGACCATGAGGAAATAATGAAGCACTATGATAAATACGAAAAAAGGAATAAAAGATAAAAGATAAACTATTTAAAACAAGAAAAGATAAAAACATAAAAAAATAAGATAAGATGAACAGTGATTAGAAATTAACAAACAACTATCAGAACCATCCATCTAATTTTGTTTGTGTTTTCCCACCTTCTTTTTTTACTATTCTTCCCATCGCGCTTTCCACCCTTTCAATCATAAAATCGTGTTCCCCGCAAAGGAAATCCATTATTTTATCGACCTGTGGTTCAGTGAAGACTATCTCTGTTTCTTTTTCAGGCAGCGGAGGATTCAGGAAGAAGTTTTCAATTTCCAACAACTCGTTCTCGTTGTTTTTATATTCTTCCAACGCTTTTGCTTTTTCAAATGCTTCTTTCAGCGAATGCGATTCCTTCACTATCGCAAGGCCTTTCTTTGGTCCTATCCCCTTTATTCCTTCGTAATAATCAGTTCCTATCATGATTGCAGCCCATATGAGCTGGTTCCTTGTTATTCCAAGGTTATCGAAATTCTCTTTCGCATCTATTATTTCCGGCTCAACTTCTACCCAAACTCCCTTGCCTGGAAGCTTCCTTCTTCCGCTCAAGGTTATATTCCTAACAAGCCTGCTCGCTCCAAAAAGAATCGAGTCATAGTCCTGCGACCCGACCGCATAGGCATGCCCTTCCTGCACCAGTCTCGCAGCCTCAGCTTCTCCCTCGCTCCTGGCTTGGATAACAGGTATGCCCATCAAGCCGAGCAGTTTTTTTGATTCGCTTATTATCTCATCAGTTATCTTTACTGTGGCCTGAGCATATGTTTTCAGTTCTGTTTCTCCTCTAGCAGCCGCTTCCTCTAATCTTTTCTGTGCCTGTGCTTTCAGCTCCATTCTCTTTTCTATTGTCTTCCTCTTGAATTTCGGCGGTTCTCCGTCAAAAACAAAAATAGGCCTTATATCCATTTCAAGAAGCTTCGATCCTCTGTAGAGAATTCCAGAGAGATGACTAGTTATCCTTCCCTTATTGTCCATCAGCGGCGTGCCATCCTTCTGTCTGATCGTAGACAGGAACTGGTATATCGTATTGTACGCGTCTATCGCCACTCTCCTACCAGCAAGGTTTTCTATTCTTATCTCTCTCTTAATCAGTATTCCGCCTAAGTCTACTCCCATTCTATTCACATCCTAGCAGCGTAAGACAATTCATGCATAATTGCCTGTTTCATTCCTTTTTATTTTTCTTCTTTATCTCGATAATATCGCCAAGGGTTATGGCTTCGTCACCTTTCAATTCAATCCCACTTGAACCTGCAACTTCTTCTTCCAGCAGCTTTATATTGAAGAATTTTTCAAGCTTCCTTGCGACCTTTTCGCTTGGCACCACATCTTCATTTTCTATTCTATCTATATAGGATTCTTTTTCTGCGATCGCGGCTGCAAGTTGCTTTATAGTCATTCCTTTCTTCTGCCTTTCGTTCTTTATTTTTTCTCCGTAATCATCAACTAGCTCTAATTCAATTTCTTTTTTACCTTCCACATCCGTCGCTTTCTTCTCCATTTCTTTTCTATCCTTCAATACCCCAATTACTTTTCCGTGCTTGGAGCATCTTTCGCAAACAGTCATCTTTATTCCTTCTACAATGGCAATTGTTTTTGCATCTGGTCTTCCGCAGAGTTCGCAATCCATTCAACGCACCTTGGCTTATTCAATTAAATGTATTTGAATTAATTTAACGCAGTTATGATCAATTGAATTAAATATAATATTAATCTTAATAAATTTAATCGTTCAATATTATTTCATGTTCTCGCTTAAAAAAGAATCTTGCCAGCTTGCATTGCTGATCATACTGAGCATCGTGCTTTTTGTTTTCATAGTTTCATCTGAGCTTTCCGGTTTTATGAAAGGAGTGATATCCATACTTCTGCTTTTAGCCACCGGAATGGCGATAAGAAAAATAACCAATGCTGACGGATGGAGCGGTTTTGTGATGTTGAAGGTGAAGGAAGGGATAGGGTTCATAAATTGGTTCGACAAGGCAATTGGAAGATGGATGGATAGGATCGCTGATTTCGGGTTGGTATTCGGGTTCGGTTTGCTCTCTCTGAAGCTTTTCAGGCATATCGAAAAGAAATTCATGCTATTTTCAGTTTTGCTTCTTGTTGTTTTCACGGTTTTCATCTCTCCATACTTAACCTTGATTGCGCTCACCACCATGAATATTCCGGGAGTTGATGCAAAGACAGCTTCCGAAACAGGTTTCATTCCGTTCGCGTCGCTTTTGATTCTAATTATCGGCGGCTATGTCGGTTTGTTGTTTTTTGGTCTTGTTGTAAAATCTATTTCAATTCTGGTTTCATTGCTGTCTTTTGTATTCGGTGCTTCACAGGTTATTGATTCCACTCCTGGGGTTTCATTTGTAATCCCTGGCCTTACAATTCCATTGTTCGAGGGTGCTATTGCTCTTCTTATTCTTTTAGTGGTGCATGAAGGCGCGCATGGAATCGAATCTTTAAGGTCAAAGGTAAAGTTAAAGTCAACAGGATTCCTGCTTCTGGGCTTCATCCCTGTCGGGGCATTCGTAGATATAGATGAGAATTCCCTTAAGAAAAGGAATGCAAAAGACAAACTCAGGGTTGCGGCTGCAGGTCCTGCTTCCAATCTTGCAGTCATGTTTTTATTTTTCATTCCAACGATGATTCTGCTTTATCTTATGCCAACATTCTATGTTAATCATTTGATAATTACAGGCTTCACAAGAAACATAGATGCAGTTAGTCAGGATACGTTGTCGAATCTGTCTGTTAATACAGTAATCTATTCTGTTGACGGTATTCAATTGAACTCATTGTCAGATTATTACTCTGTAAAAGACAACATCCCGGCAAATTCAACTGTGCTCTTAAAAACAGACAAGGGCGATTTTAGTGTGAAAACAGATCAAAATGGCAAGATCGGAATCCTGCTTTCGCAGCCGATAAAGCCGGAATTTCAGTGGGTTTATTCGCTTTATCTTATCTTCGCATTATCCACAGTTCTCAACTTCTTTGTAGGTGTCATTAATCTGCTTCCAGTTCAGATGTTCGACGGATATAGAATAATAGACGAATCAGTAAAAGACAAGCGAATAGTGGCATTCCTAAGTTATCTAGTGCTTGCCTTAATCCTGCTCAATCTGCTTCCTTGGGTATGGCAGCGATAGATTTAAATACTAGTTTTGTTTCATTATTATTATGAAATTTTATACTTCAGATAAAAATGAAAATGATAACCATATACAAAGCAGATTACAAACTACATTGCCAGATCGAGATTTCGAATATATAAAGAATATAAAAAAATTGGCTGAACAAAGACAAACTATGCTAAATACTTTGAAAAGAATAGCCATAGGGACAG
>Ga0315298_1006947_pt1 | contig 15150 bp, 8 predicted proteins | sample WHS_1_MG_FD_203077 | JGI IMG/M metagenome (GOLD analysis project Ga0315298, IMG submission 203077) | Extremophilic microbial mat communities from Washburn Hot Springs, YNP, Wyoming, USA - WHS_1_MG | ecosystem: Environmental > Aquatic > Thermal springs > Hot (42-90C) | place: USA: Wyoming... | reverse complement strand
ATCCGGGTGGAATATCGTGCCTGTCCCTCTATTTGCTCTGCCAGCCCCCAAACATCGTGTCTGTCCCCATATCCGGCCCAGCATGCGCCCTTCCGGTCACCCCGTTGAAAGTTGAGAGTTGAGCGTTTCACGTTGAACGTTCCTGATCGGTATATCGGACATCGTGCCTGTCCCCATATCCGGGTGGAATATCGTGCCTGTCCCTCTATTTGCTCTGCCAGCCCCCAAACATCGTGTCTGTCCCCATATCCGGCCCAGCATGCGCCCTTCCGGTCACCCCGTTGAAAGTTGAGAGTTGAGCGTTGCAAGTTGAACGTTCCTGATCGGTATATCGGACATCGTGCCTGTCCCCATATCTGGGTGGAATATCGTGTCTGTCCCTCTGTTTGCTCCGCCAGCCCCCAGACATCGTGTCTGTCCCCATATCCGGCCCAGCATGCGCCCTTCTGGTCACCCCGTTGAAAGTTGAGAGTTGAGCGCTGCACGTTGAACGTTCCTGATTGGCATACCGGACATCGTGCCTGTCCCCATATCCGGGTGGAATATCGTGTCTGTCCCCATATCGCGCCATGCATCTGTTGAAGCCCACGATTGCAGTATGTTAACGGCATGTTGTATGCTGTGGTGACTCCTGTTGGAGCCGGACTTTATGGCAAATCGGAAACTCGACGCCGATATCGGGGAATCGGAAGACATCGTTATTCGCTCCCCATCAGAAGCTCGTTTGGCGGTGTTCGCTGAACAATTTCAAACCCTTTTTGCAGTCTCATGCCAGGCACCGGCTTGCCCATGCGATGGCACCGGCGTACGGAAAAGTTCAGGAGCAGGCGTGGCCGGTTCGATGGTATTGTGCGCGTTGTTGTTGAACATGGCCGCCAATGGGCAATTGACCCTGGTCTGGACAGCTTTCAATGACCATTACGCCGGGCCGGGCACAAGCCAGTACACGACCGCATGGAACGTGTTCGGCACTGCCAGTGGCGCCCCGGGCAATGAAGGCCAGCTCATGGACAGTGTGACCGGGGCCGTGCTGCCTGTCCGGCTAACGATCTCCAGTTCAGGGGCTGTGAACCAAGGGTCCGCTTCGGGTGCGCCCGCCCCGGGAACACCAGCATACGAAGTGTTCGCGGGTTTCATTGACTGGGGCAGTGATGACAAACCTCATGCGCCCTTGGTCAATCCCGGTGCGGCCATAGACTACGTCTTCACAGGGCTTGATCCAAACAAACGCTACAGTTTTGTCGGGACCGGCGTTCGCGGCGGCTCGGGGGGAAGCTATGCGTTGCGTTGGAGTCTGGTGGAGTTGCTGGGTGCGGAATCGTTCAAGCCGGCTCATTCTACCGGTGCGGCCGCGTACACGAACGGCCTCCCCGCGACGCAGGTCGCAATCAACACGGGACAGAACAGTGCCACCGGGGACTACGCCGCGTGGGAGGAGATCGATCCTGGCGCAGACGGTTCATTCACAATTCGCTGCAGCCAATACAGTGGCCCAATCCCGACAGGCACAGCGGGCGGCCCTTACTGCTACGGCCTGATGGCGCTGCGACTCCGGGAATTCAACACTTCTCCGATTCCCGCTGCGATTCTCGCTCATCCTGCCAACCAAACTGTGCTGGAAGGCGCCACGGCGAGTTTCAAGGTTGTTGTCTCTGGCAACCCATTGCCCACCGTTCAATGGTATCGAGGTCTTTTTCAGCAAACCTGTCACCAACGTTGACGCTTCCGATCTTTTGATCAACGGATCAGAAGCCGGCAAGGTGGAAATGCTCACGCCCGCTCAATACCTGTTTAGTTTTCTTCAGCCACCGCCCGGGACCGTGCAAATCGAATGGAGCGCCGATCATCACATAACCGACCTGACGGTTTCCGCCAATCCATTCGGCGGCGGGAGTTGGACATATCGCCTCGACACCAACCGCATCTACGCTGTTCTCATCAACGAATTCATGGCTGCAAACCGCTATTTCCTCCGCGACGAAGACGGCGATTACTCGGACTGGATTGAACTTTACAACTCGGCCGACATCTCTGTGCCGCTTGACGGCTGTTATTTGACGGACAACAGCCGCAGATTGACGATGTGGCGATTCCCCACCATCACCATGCCGCCAAAAAGTTACCTGCTGGTTTGGGCTTCGGGCAAGAACCGCACCAACCCCACCTCCCCGCTCCACACCAACTTCCAGCTCGACAAGGACGGCGGTTACCTTGCGCTCGTCATGCCGGATGGCACCAACGTCGTGTCCGATTTTGCCCCAACCTACCCACCCCAACACACCGATGTGTCCTACGGACGTGACAGATCGGACCCCTCAATTCTCGGGTTTTTCACATCGCCCACACCCCGGGCGGCAAATTCAACCGCAGGTTCCAGTTTCGCCCCCGAAGTGCGGTTCTCTCGTGATTCCGGCACTTTTACGACACCCTTTGCACTGATCCTGAGCACGACGAGCACCAACGCCATAATCCGGTACACCTTTGGCACCAACGCGCCGACGACTTCGAGCCCGCTTTACCAGCAGCCCCTCTTGATCACCAACACCGTCCAGGTGCGCGCACGCGCATTCGTGGCCGGACAGTTGCCGGGCGAAATTCAATCGCGAGCATACCTGTACCTTGATCCTGCCACAACCAACGTTACGCGATTCACCTCCCCGCTGCCCATCGTGGTCTTTCACAACTACGGCAAGGGCGACGTGCCATACAGCGACCCCGGCCAATTCTCCCTGATCCAGGTTTTTGAACCAAAGAACGGTCGCAGCGCCCTCACCAATGCACCAGACCTTGCCGTCACGGGCACAATTCACCGCCGCGGCCAGGCCACGCGCTGGTTGCCCAAAATGAGCCTGCGCGTCGAGACCACCGACGAATACGGCGATAACAAGAACGTCTCGATGGCTGGATTTCCCCCGGACGACGACTGGGTGTTTTATGCGATTAATGGCTATGACAAGGTGCTGATGCACAACCCGCTCTCGCACGAGTTGTATCGCCAGCTCGGTCGGTACTCCTCACGCACACGGTTCGTGGAGGTCTTCATAAAGGACGACTCCGGCGCGCCCGGCCCCATCACCGCCGCCGACTACAACGGTCTCTATGTCCTCGAAGAAAAGGTCAAAATCAACAAGCATCGCGTGAACATCGACGAGCTTCAGGACGAAAACACAGCTCCGCCGAGTGTCACGGGTGGCTACCTGTTCAGCATCGACAAGGACGGTGACTTGCCCCGCCTGAATGCCGCCGGGTCCTCGATGTGGTATATCGATCCAAAGGCGGCAACCATCAGCACTCCGCAACGCGCACCGCAGATGAAATACATCAACGATTACCTCAACGCTTTCTACAGCGCCCTGACCGGACCATCATGGACAAACCCGGTTACCGGTTATGCAGCCTACATCGACGTGCCTGCGTTCATCGATTTCCACCTGCACCAAACGCTCGTGTTCAACGTGGACATGCTGCGTATCAGCACGTTTTATTGCAAACCCCGCAATGGCAAGCTCGCCCCTGCGGCGCTCTGGGATTTCGATCGCGCCTTTGGAATGTACTCGGCGGATGGGGACTACCGCGGGTTCAACCCGTCGCGTTGGCGATCGGCTGGCATGGACGGCGGCACCGACCCGTTCAATTCATGCAACACATTCAATAATCCATGGTACGGGCGTTTGTTCACCGACCCGGATTTCTGGCAGCGGTGGATCGATCGATACCAGGAGCTGCGACAGACCACATACAGTTCCTCGAACATCACCGCGCTGATCAATCGCTACGCCGACGAGGTGAACGAAGCCACAGCACGTGAGTACGCGAAGTGGCGTGGCTCGGGCAGCTCGGACACCACGCCCAATCAGGGCAGAATCAGCGCGGACGGCTGGACCTACACGTTCCCCACACCGGGCACATGGGCGGCACAAGTCGAGTTCATCAAGGTCTGGTTCACCAATCGCCTGACGTTCATGGACACGAATTTCCTTGCACCGCCCACGCTGAGTTCGCCGGCTGGCAAGGTTCCTTATGGCACAGTGGTCACACTGACCCCAGCCGCGAAACCGGGCAGTTCGGTGCTGTACACACTCGACGGCAAAGACCCGCGTCTGCCGGGCGGTGCCATTTCGCCCACGGCGTTGTCGAGCAGTTCTCCGGTGACGCTCACTGTCACCGGCAACGTGCGGGTTACGGCGCGCTCATACAACCCGGCACACCGCAATCTTACCGGCCCCAACAACCCGCCCATCTCGAGCCCATGGTCGGGTCCGGTCAGCGCGTCGTACTATCCGACTCTGCCGGACCTGCGCATCACGGAAATCATGTATCATCCTGCAAAAGCTGCATCGGGCGAAACCGATCCCGGCGACTTCGAGTATCTCGAGCTGGCCAACATCGGCACCAACCCTCTGAGCCTCGTCGGATTCAAGCTCACCAAAGGTATCGACTTCACATTCACCGCGGCCGGGCGGATAACCAGCCTCGACCCCGGTGAGCGCGTGCTGATCGTCCGCAACCTCGCGGCCTTCGCCTCCCGCTACCCATTCGCAACCAATCGCGTTGCCGGCGAATTCACCGGCCAACTCGACAATGCGGGCGAAGGTCTCGCCCTCGTCGGTCCCATGGGCGAACTCATCCACGATTTTGTCTTCGACAACCGCTGGTATCCGATCACCGACGGTTTCGGTTTTTCCCTTGTGGTCACCGACGAGCAAGTGCCCCCGGACCGTTGGATGGACCAATCCCAATGGCGACCAAGTACGCACGATGGTGGTTCCCCCGGCGCGCCGGATCCCCAGCCCACCGAGAACCCGACCGTGATCGTGAACGAAGTCCTCTCGAACCCCATCGCGCCGGACGACGACGCAATCGAATTGTGGAACCCAAACCCAACAGCCGTCGATTTGGGTTACTGGTATCTCACTGATGATCCCGACACGCCACGCAAATTCATGATCCCGCCCGGCACGCGCATTCCCGGAGGCGGCTTCATCGTTTTCCACCGTGCCGGGTCCTTTGGTGTTCCGGATACATTGAATGCCCTGAACCTGACCAACCATGCCTTCGGCCTGAGCGCAGACGGTGAATCAGCCTTCCTGTTTTCCGGCGATGCGCAGGGGCATCTCACGGGTTACTTCGACGGATTCGAGTTTGGCCCCGCAGCACCGGGCGTAACCTTTGGCCGCCACACCAACAGCATCGGGCAGGTTATGACCGTGCCGCTGAGTCACAACACACTTGGCAGCTCCAACGCCCCGCCACGGATTGGCCCGGTGATCATCAGCGAAATCATGTGCGCACCGCCTGACCTCGTAATCGGCGGGCTTGCCTCGCCGAATGCACGCGATGAGTTCATCGAATTGCAGAACATCAGCTCGGAAGCTGTGCCGCTCCATGACCCTGACAATCCCGCCAACACGTGGAGCATCGACGGCGGCGTGAACTTCACCTTCCCGCCGGGAATCTTGATGCCGCCGCATTCATTTCTGTTGGTCGTGAGTTTCAGCCCGGAAGCTGAGCCGGATGCACTGGCAGCATTTCGGACGGCGTATGGTCTGACTAACAACGTGCCCATCTATGGCCCATTCAGCGGGCGTCTAAACAACACCGGTGAAGGCCTCGAACTAAATCAGCCCGGCGCACCAAACCCGAACACACGGATCGCACCTTTGATTCTCATCGACAGGGTCAAGTACGACACGGCCGTCCCATGGCCCGATGGCGCCAATCGCACAGGCGCAAGTTTACAGAGAACATACCCGAACACTTTCGGAAATGATCCTGCGAATTGGATGGCTGCATGGCCAACACCAGGGCGGTCGCTTGTGCCCAGCCTGATGATTCGCGTGCAAACCCCAATGCTCCTCCTCGAGTGGGAGGATTCACCATTCAATTGGGTGCTCGAAGAAGCTGCCGAACTCGCGACACCAATCGAATGGCGCGCGTCGAGTGCGCTGCCTGTTTTCAACGAGGGAAGGTGGCATGCTCTCGTGCCCCGGTCCGCTGCGACAACGTACTTCCGGCTGAAGAGGCCATAGGCCGCGTGTTTCTCAGCGCGGCGCAGCCGCAACCGAATGATCGAGGCGTAAAAACAGCGCTGGTTGCAGGAATGCCGCTTTGCCGCGCCGCACTGAACACCGCGACTTCTTCGCCATCGGGGCAGATGAAGTTGGAATCAGCAGCCGAACAGTTCGGAAGAAGAAATCTCGAAGAATCCGCCAATTCTTTAAACTGCTGCGCAGATTTACCAGTATGGTAACATGCTGCACGCGATTATGAAACTGAGCGTTTTTTTCATTGCCATGGCGTTTGTGGCGCCGTGGTTCGACATCACAAGTCACAGCGCAGAGACCGTGAGTCATCGGAAGCTGACCTTGACTGAATACCGCAACAGGATGAAAGCGGGTTGGATCGGCCAGATTGTTGGCGTTTCATGGGGCGGTCCCACAGAGTTCAAGTGGCAGGACAAGATCATCCCCGAAGACAAAATGCCGGTGTGGAAACCGCAGATGATCAACGACGCTTTTGGCCAGGACGATCTCTACGTCGAGATGACCTTTCTGAGGACGCTAGAACAATACGGGTTGGACGTGTCAATCCGGCAAGCCGGCATCGACTTCGCAAACACCCGCTATCCGCTCTGGTGCGCGAACAATGCCGGGCGCACAAACCTTCGCAAGGGCATCGCGCCACCCGACTCGAGCCATCCCAAGTTCAACAGGTGCCCCAACGACATTGACTACCAGATCGAGGCGGATTACTCGGGGCTGATCGCGCCCGGCATCCCACAAGCCGCTGTTGATCTCGGCGAGAAATTTGGTCGTTTGATGAATTACGGCGATGGCATGTACGCAGGCCAGTTCGTCGGTGCAATGTACGCCGCCGCGTTCTTCGAAAACCAGCCGGCAAAAATAGTCGAGACGGCGCTTGCGGCAATTCCCGCTGAATGCCAGTACGCCGAAATGGTCCGGGACGTTCTCGCGTGGTACAAGGCTGCGCCTAATGACTGGCAAAAGGGATGGGAAAAATGCCAGGAGAAATACCGGCGAAACCCGGAATACCAAAAGGCGTCCAACGGCGGTATCGATTGCAAGATCAATGGCGCTTACGTGTTGCTTGGGTTGTTGTACGGCAAGGGCGATCCGGATCAGACGATCCTGATTTCCTGCCGAAGCGGTATGGATTCGGACTGCAATCCATCCACCGCAGCAGGCGTTCTTTTCACAGCGATTGGGTTTGCCGAATTGCCGGAGCGTTTCAGAACAGGGCTGGATCAGGACCGCATGTTCAGTCACACCGAATACAACTTCCCCGGCTTGATCACAGTGTGCGAGAAGCTCGCGCGACAGATTGTGACGCGCTACGGCGGACATATCGAACAATTGCCGGGAGGCGAAGAAGTGTTTGTCATACCGGTGCAATCTCCCAAGCCGAGTCCTTTGGAATTGAGCTGGGCGCCCGGGCCGATCTCAGACAGCCGGTTCACGCCGGAGGAAATGGCCAGGATAACCGTCGGCAATACGCCCGAAAAAGTCAAAGACGCTCTGGCGAAGTTCGCTCCCGGCTGGCAAATCGAGAATTGCGGGCCTGACATGGATCCGGGCCTTCGGGAAGAATGGCAGGGGCGCAAGAACGTCTTTGTTTCACATCCGCTTGATCCACAGACCGGCTGTGTGCTGAGCCGGACGATCAATGTGCCCGGCGGCCAAACAACCCAGCTCAGATTGATTGTCGGCCACGATCCACAGGGCGACTTTGATCTGATCGTTCGCGTGGCAGGCGAAGAACGATTGCGCACACCGGTCAGCGCCCGGACCGCAACGGACGGTCATTGGCTTCCGGTGACGGTGGACCTGACACCTTTTGCCGGGAAGACAGTGAAGGTCGAGCTTGTAAATGAGCCGACGGGTTGGGCTTACGAAGCCGCCTATTGGGCTGAAATCGCGATCGAAAGCAGGTAGAACTGATCACGCATTTCTGCTTTTATACTACCGTTTCGACAGACCTGTGCAGCAATCGCAAGTCTGCGGGTCGCTCGAACTTCACGTGACTGCAAAGGGCGCGTATTCTCGTCCACCCACAAATGACCTGTACCCGGCTATCCCGCCGTCCTCAGACGTCTTGATGAGGCAAAAGTCGGCTGGCATGCCCGGACTGATGTCGATGGCCAATCCAATCAATTCTGCCGGGCGCAGGCTGTAGTTCGCCCATGCCGACTGCCATGAGCAACCGAGCATTTGAGTTGCACGTAACACACCCGCAATCGGACACAGAGATGATCCGGCGTACTGCGATGTGCCGGGCATACGAACTACTCCATCAGCGCCGACGTCTGTTTCGATCTCCCGGAGTCTGTATCGGCCCGGCGGCATCCCTGCCGCAGCCATGGCGTCGGAGATGTACACGATCGAGCGGGCTTGCTTGACCCTGTGTATGATTCTGAACAACGGCGGCGCAACGTGAATTCGATCGGGAATGATCGTGACTACAAGGTCTGGTTGGTCAAGAACGCGCCATGTTATGTTATCGTGCCTGTCCCAGAGCGGTGGACAGCCATTGCCGAGGTGTGTGAATGCTGTTGCACCGGCGCGGATGGCCTCAGCGAGAGTTTCCGCTGAAGCGTCTGTGTGGCCAAGGAACACTTTTATGCCCATCGAAACTGCCAGTTTGACGGCTTCGATGGCCCCGGCGCGCTCGGGTGCAAGGGTGAGAATGACACGGTCGTTGCCGGTGGCCGCACGCAATTGACTGATGTGGGCCGGGGTGGGGTCTGCAAGGCGACCTGGATCGTGAGCACCGTAAAACCCGGGTTTGGAAGAAAGAAAAGGCCCCTCGACGTGCCAGCCGATCACAGCGTGGTTTAGGAGGGGCGATGTTGCGCGAATTTGGCGGAGGGTTGTCAGGCGTTTGATCAGACGCGGCCATTCTTCGGTTACCAACGTCAGCATGAACCTCGAACAGCCCGCCTGATGCAGACCATTTACCGCGCATTCGAGCTGTTCGCGGTCGATGACGTCGCTCTGGAAATCGATCCCGAGAAAGCCGTTGACCTGCAAGTCGATCAAACCGGGCGCGATCCACCATCCGCCGGTCTCGGCGCCGGGCGCCTTTTCTCTGTCGGTGATGATTCCGTCTTCAAACCTGAGGCGGATCGTGTCATTTGACCAACAATCCCGTGCGATTACGTCGCCTCGTGTCATATGCGGACGATATGCTCTTGAGGAAGCCAATGGCAAGTGGACACCTTGGCAGGAGCACGGCGATTCCTGGCATGCGATATGGGGACAGGCACGCAGTGGCACGTAGTTTCCGCCCCCGCAACCGGTCAACGGTCGAGCGCAAGGTTGCGTGATAGAAGCCCGTGCAAAACCGGTCTTCGGGCTGCCGTAGCCGAAAAAGACCGCGCTCCGTACCGGCGCTTGCTTTTTCCAACGCGTCGGCAGGAGCGCGGCGATTCACACAGGAATAGCTGTCTTTACGGACTCGGCCAGCCCGTCGGTGCAATAATCGCGCTAATTCTCCGCGCGATAGTATTTTGCGGCGTCACTTGCCGGAATTACGAGCGGACTGGCACTGGGAAGGGCAATGTCCCGGTACGGTCCTTGTGGTGCGTCTGCGGCTTGGAGCCAACCGGTAAAAGTAATCTTAACCTTGTCAGGAGGAACCTGGTCGATGCGCAGCGTTGGGGTGGGGATTCCTTGGGGTCCCCAAACCCGGATGTTCGACACGAGAACATATCGCGAATACTGATTGCCGTTCATCCAGCACATTATGCAATTGATGCCGCTGTTTGGATCGACTTCACCCGGGCATCGCCGCATGCCGAACTCGGGCATCCAGATTGGGTCCGCAAAACTCGGATCGCCGATGTGGGGATCTATCCATTCGGGATCGCCGTCGTGTTTGGCGGTTTGCCACACCTCCTCTTCACCGTCTCTTTGTGCGAAATTGTCGTACGTATTTGCGTAGGTTCCATTCCCATCCACGCCGTCGGCGACGTACATGATAGTTTTCATGTGCAGAACCTTCCCATCCTTGAACTCGACGCCGTGGTCGAACCAACTTCCGCCGCCTCCGCAAACGCCAACGCCATTATAACGGCAGTCTTGATACTTGGAAAGGCGCACGCCGGTGCTCAATTCGTTGTATTTCCAATTCGGGTTGCCGATATCTCCGTCTGCGGTTCTGTTTGCATAATCAGCCAGCGTAAAACCAAAGTCATAGCCGGGCAGGATATTATGGTAGGTGTTGGTTCGTGGATCGTAGTCCGCGGGAATTTCGTTCGTGCAATGGAATTGCCAGTCCCAAGTAACCGTGATTGGCCCGGTCATTTGTTTTGGAAAATCGATTTTGAAAAAGTAGGTTGCCTTGTTTGTGCCGAAGTTGCCGTCTGAGGCGACCATCATTTGACCACCGCCGATCGCTGTGGCATTCGTTACGGTGGCGATGTAGAACGGCTCGGTCTCGCCGTCGGGTATCCAGCTTTTGCCGTTGTTCAGCGGGCTGTAAGTTTCCGGTGACGGTTCATTTGCAAGAACCCAGTCCCAGTCAGCGTTGGCGTTTTCCCACTTCGCACCGGTGGCTGGTTGCCCGATCAGCCATCCGTTTGTGTACCCTTCCAAGGCCGAGAACTTTGTTTTGAAAAGAAGTTGTGCTTGTGTTTCCGAGGCGAAGAACATCAGCGAAACACACCCAAGAACCTTGAGAACAGTCAATGTTTTCATACCTTTCCGATAACTTTTGTTGTCTCCCCTTCAGCAGTTTACGATCCGGAATCGCTGGATCTGCAGAGTTGATGTTTTGGGGCGGGGCTTCGCTGGCGAAGGCGTCAGGGAAGAGTGGGCCACAAAGCATGTCGTCTGTTGATCATCAAACGATTTTGCAAATCGTCTCAGGGAACGCATTACGTGTCAATCAGAAAACTCAAGGTGGGGCGACCGACCGACGACAGAGGGCCGAGCTTGCAAGGAACGCGTTCGTCTCGGCCCGATCATTCGGTTGCGATTGCGCCGCGCTGAGGGATGCACGGTCCGGCGGCACCCGGCTCGAGCTCTGGCTGCACTTTCGCCGGCGCTACCGAGAGACATCGAGAAGCCGCTTGATTGCGTCCATCAACACATTCTCAACTTCCGGCGATACGTTTGAAGATGTGGGGCTTGTCTCGTATCCGCCCTCGGCATATGCCACCTTGGTCCCAATGTACCCCGGACCGTAATCCCCGTAAGCGGCCATTGCCACGAAACAATCCGGTCGCATCATCTTGGCCGCCAGTTGATATTCCACAAACAGTTCCCCTGGAAGATGCAGAACACGTGCCCGTCCCAAACTCAGGCAGCTTACGTCGATCTTGTGGCCGGACTTGCATCGGCGAAGCCACGCCAGCCGCGAGGCGGCTCCTGAGAGAAAAAACGCCGGGTCTGGTTTGGTGAACTGTGCCTCGAGTTCGGTTTCGGACAGGTGCGATGCGACCGGCAACGCCACCGATTCAACGGCCCATTTGACATCATCGGGCTTGATCGGTTCGTGCCGTGTCTGTTCCCATGCGCGGCGCATGCCGTCCGCCATGCGTTCCGCAAGAACGCGGCGGTTCTCGGGCGAACCGTCGTTGTATTTCCCGGCGCCAAGGTTGCCGCCCGCTCCGTTGAAATGTATGTGCAACGCCGCCGGAACGGCCAGTTGGCGCAAGAACCTTGCAACGCCCGGAAAATCCGGATTCGGAATGCCAGTGCGATAGTAACTTTGCGGATGGACAGCATAATAAGTGAGAACCGCCAAAGGGCGTTCTCCGTTCCAAAAGCTGATCATTGAAAGCTCTGGGTCGATTGTCCCTTCGGGTTCAGCGCGCAGTGCCGGATCCTTGCATGATGTGTACCGGGTCGCGCGCACCTTGCCGTCAGGCCCAAGAATACGCCTGTTTGATGCAACTTTTTCTACGATGGCCCTGCCGAGGCCAATCTCGGTGACGGGTTGTGCGCGGGGCAGGGATTCTTTTATTGCCCGATCAAGCCGATGCAGCACTTCCCGGGCAAAATCGCCATTGTAACTGCCCGGGTCCAAGCCGCGTTCTTTCAATATTTTCTCCGCGGAGAAATCGCAGTCGGGCGCGTCATGCTGGTGGACGGTGTGAACCGCAACACGGGAAGGAGTCGTGCCTGAAGCTTTCGCGAGAGCGGCGCGGAACTCGTCGTGACCTTCATTGGCGATGCCAATCCAATCCACGGCGCACAGGACAATCGGCTGACCGGCATTCATCAGGACGATTCCCCGCGCTTTCAGTGTCAGGTCCCACCAGTTTGTGACCGGGTCGTAGGCCATTCGACTTCCGATCGGCGGTGTCACATCCACGTCAAAGGTCGCAATCCGCACCAACTGGTCCTCTTTGACCAGCCCGGCCGGCGAAAGGCTTTCGAGACCGCTCGCATGTGTGAAACACATTAGGAAACAGGAAATCGCCACGCCGATTGATGCTCGGAACCACTCAAGTCTGTTGAAGGTGCCGTTCATGGGGCTTTAATATGACTACTGGTTACGAATGCCGCAAAGTGAAAAGTTGCAGCAAGGCCGAACCGCACCAACGGTTTTTTCTTTTCTGGAGCGAGGTTTTCGTGTTGCCTTTGGTCCCGCGACTGATGGGAAATTCGTTCAAACCAGAATCATTTGTCGCCCGCCACGTGGCATCAATCCCACGTTCGGGCATACGCGAGTTTTTCGATCTTGTACAGGGGCGGCCGGGGGTCATTTCGCTGGGTGTTGGCGAACCTGATTTTGTTACGCCGTGGCATATTCGTGAGGCGGCCATATACGCTCTCGAACGGGGCCGAACCAGCTACACATCCAACTTCGGGCTGTTGAAACTGCGCGAAGCCGTATCGAATTATGTGAATGACAAGTTCGGCGCGCGTTACAATCCCGTGAATGAGATTCTCATCACGGTTGGTGTGAGCGAGGCCCTTGATCTGGCATTGCGCGCGATATTGAACCCCGAGGACGAGGTCATTTACCACGAACCGTGTTATGTGAGCTACTCGCCAAGCATCGCCCTTGCCCGCGGTGTGCCGGTGGCTGTGTCGTGCCGGGCCGAAAACGGATTTGCCGTCGCGGCGGATGCGATCGACAAGGCCGTAACACCACGGACAAAGGCGGTAGTGCTCAATTTCCCAACCAACCCAACCGGCGGCACGATGACTGCGGAAGCCCTCGGCGCGGTCGCCGAAGTCATCAAACGGCACAACCTGCTTGCGATCACAGACGAAATCTACAGCGAACTCACCTTCGAGGGCACCCATACGAGCCTTGTTTCCCTGCCGGGCATGGCTGAAAGGACGATTCTGCTGCACGGGTTTTCGAAGGCATACGCGATGACCGGGTTCAGGCTCGGTTACGCATGCGGCCCGGCCCCGTTGATCGAGTCGATGATGAAAATCCACCAGTATTCAATGCTATGCGCCAGCATTGTCAGCCAAGAAGCCGCGTTTGAAGCAATTCGTAACGGCGATGCGGACGTGATCGAAATGCGCGAGCAGTACCGACTCAGGCGGAATTTCATCGTTAATGCCCTGAATGAAATGGGGCTTCCATGCCATATGCCCCGGGGGTCGTTTTATGTTTTCCCGTCAATACGCCCCACAGGCCTCTCATCCAAAGAATTTGCTGTCCGGCTGTTGAAAGAAGAGGGTGTGGCATGTGTGCCCGGCGACGCTTTTGGCCCCAGTGGTGAGGGACATCTGCGATGTTGTTTCGCGGCTTCGATGGAGAAACTATCAGAAGCCGCCTCGAGAATACGACGCTTTCTTGGAAAGCTGGGGACTTCGCCCGAGAACAGGGCTTAGCCCCGCATATTTCCCAGCCCGGCGTAGCCGGAACCAAAGTTCCCTGACGCGCAAAGACGCGGTGCTTGCGCCCGTTGATCAGAAATCTCTGCGCCGCCGGGCTGGATTCCTATATTGAGAAATCGATCATTTTTGCGAAGATTTTCAGGCTGCGATTTTTCTCAGTTTGTCACCAGAGTGCGGCCTTTGGAGTATAATATTGAATGATCTGCGCTGAAACTGCAGATCAGCAGATCCTTCGTGAGCTTTACCTTCAAATTGTTCGGCCGCTGATCCGACTTTTGCATCTCTCCCCCCGTTGGGCGACCAAGTCGCCCTTTTCAGCGCGGCGCGGCGAAGTGCCAAGTCTGGAACAAACGCGTTTGTCTCGCCGCGATCATTTGGTTGCGGCTGCGCCGCGCTGAGAAATATCTGCTTCGACTTCGTCCCCTGCCCCCGGCTCACGCCTCCTCAAAAAAATACAGGCACTGCAGATACCCACTCCACAGTACCGTCATGAAAAGCCCAGTGATACGTATCACCGTAACTCCGTGTCTGTCCCCATATCCGCGTGCCACAGCCGGCCTGGACCGCCGACCGGCGCTTGCTCAGGTCCACCGGGTCAAGAGTCCGGCCGCCCAAATTGCGTGTCTGTCCCCATATCCCGCCCGCCATCCGCCCTTTCGGTCACCCCGTTAAGAGTTGAGAGTTGAACGTTTCACGTTGAACGTTCCTGATCAGTATATCGGACATCGTGTCTGTCCCCATCTCTGGGCACCAAGGCCGGCTGGGACCACCCGACCGGCGCTTGGTCAGGTCCGCCGGCAAAACGTCCGGTCTTCCAAATTGCGTGTCTGTCCCCATATCCCGACCACCATGCGCCCTTTCGGTCACCCCGTTAAAAGTTGAGAGTTGAACGTTTCACGTTGAACTTTCCTGACCGGTATATCGGACATCGTGTCTGTCCCCATTCTGGGTGCCAAGGCCGGCTTGGACCACCCAACCGGCGCTTGGTTTGGTCCACCCTGCCAAAAGTCCGGTCGTCCAAATTCCGTGTCTGTCCCCATATCCCGGCCACCATGTGCCCTTTCGGTCACCCCGTTGAGAGTTGAGAGTTGAACGTTGGACGTTCAACGTTCCTGATCGGTATATCGGACATCGTGTCTGTCCCCATATTTGGCCCCCGGACATCGTGCCTGTCCCCATATCTCGGCGCGCCAGCCGCCTTGGACCGCCCGACGGGCGCTTGGTCAGGTCCACTGGATAAAAAACCCGGCCGCCTCAACTCCGTGTCTGTCCCCATGTCCCGCCCACCGTGCGCCATTTCGGTCACCCCGTTAAAAGTTGAGAG
>Ga0315298_1006946_pt1 | contig 15153 bp, 11 predicted proteins | sample WHS_1_MG_FD_203077 | JGI IMG/M metagenome (GOLD analysis project Ga0315298, IMG submission 203077) | Extremophilic microbial mat communities from Washburn Hot Springs, YNP, Wyoming, USA - WHS_1_MG | ecosystem: Environmental > Aquatic > Thermal springs > Hot (42-90C) | place: USA: Wyoming... | reverse complement strand
AGACAAGCACGCCGGAAAGACAAACCACGAGCCCAAAAAACCGCGACATATCTCACCTCGCGACCCAAATGCTGGACCCAAAACAGACCCAGCCGCACCGAACAGCATATCACGCCGCCTTTGTCCAGGCAAGGTGCGCGTTGCAGAGTTACACTGTTGGAATATGGTTTCGGTGCGAGTGATATGCGTGCCGCTTTTGTGCGGTCTTGCTTTCGGGCAACATGGAGTGATTCGTGAGTACGCCGCCCTTGCGCCTCGGGAGGACGCAACGCCACTCACTCCGTTGCTGGATATTCCGCTGACGGACGTCAGCATCACCGTGGGCCGGGATCAGGCTTACTACATGACGGGTTCAGCCTGTGGACCTGGAGGTCCTGCATTTTCGGACGGCATCGACATCTGGCGCTCGGCGGACCTGCGGCGATGGGAAAAGGTTCGCACGGTACGGTTGCCATCAAGCCGGTTGCGCGGTCCGGAAATTCACTATTTGGAAGGACATTTTTGGTTGACCGCCGGCTTGGAGGGTGGGGGGACCGTACTGCTGCGCTTTGAGGACGGCCCACTGGCCACGAGCCGTTTCACCCAAGCGCGGATCACCGCGCGAGGCGAGGATCCTTCTCTGTTTCGGGACGACGACGGAACCTTTTACTGGGTGATGGGAGCGGGCGAGGTGGCGCGGATGAAACCAGATCCCATGAGCGGACTGGCTGCTGAGCCTAAAACGGTGATTCAGCCCTTGGAAGGCCCGCTCCGAAGCGTAGGCATGCATGGCGCCTTTCTTACAAAGATCGACGGTTACTACCACCTGTTCGTCGCGGAACGTCGTTTGCGGCATGGCGAGCTGGGAAGGACAGGGCTGCCAGGAGGGACGGATGATACGTTTGTCGCTGTTTCCACGCGCCCTGACTCGGGGTTTCGCGACGTACGATACTTGGCGTTTCCGCACGCAGGGCACACAACCGTGTTTCGGGATTCTAAAGGCGCGCTGTGGGCGACTTACTCGTGCACCGACACTCGCGGCGTTTTTCGGCTAAGGCCCGGAGCCTTCCCCGTAGAGCGAGTGGACGCCTCGCGAGCGATTTGGCCCATTGGGTTTGACTTCGACCGGCCGGATCCTCCTGTGCGGTATCAGCCTCAAGGCTTTCTTCTGCGCCCCGACTCGAGGCATATCTACGAGCGTGGGGTGGGCTTCTCAAAGCCGATCCCGATGGATAGGCCGCCGGGACAGCGGGTTCCTTTCCCCTGGATTCGGGACACTTCGATTACGTTAGGAGGCGACGGGATGTACTACATGACCGGCACCTCAGGGAACCTTGATGCGATTCACCTCTGGCGCTCGCTGGATTTGAAGCGGTTCGAGTACTTGAAACCCGCCTTTGTCCTGGACTCCACAGATCCGAAACTTTGGTACAACAAGGATCCACAGCGGCTTTTGTGGGCGCCGGAAATACATTACTTCAACGGTGCTTACTGGATTGCTTGGTGTGTCAGCCGCAAGTTAGGCATAGGCCTGCTGAAAAGCGCCACCGGTCGTCCCGAGGGCCCTTATGTGCCGGCTTACCAAGGGAACCAGCCTCTCGTCAGCCAGTATATCGACGCTTCTCTGTTTCAAGACGAAGATGGCGCAGTGTATCTGATCTGGCAAGGCCGCTTTTTGCGGAAACTGAACCAGCGCATGGATGGATTCGACGGAGAGATCGTCGAATTGAAAACGGTGGACGGCGAGCAGGTCGGCTATGAGGGCATCTTCCTCCGCAAAATTCACTCCTGGTATGTAGTGCTGGCGGCTGAGTGGAACGGAGGTGGAAACCGTGAAGATGGCACCTACGACATGATGTATGCCGTATCGAAAACCCTGATGGGACCCTACAGCCGTCGGCGCGTAGGAGTTCCGCATGGGGGCCACAGCACGCTCTTCCAGGACAAAGAAGGACGCTGGAACCTTGCCATTTTCGGTAATGACCGGACAGCGCCCTTTCGAGCGATGCCTGGCGTCGTGCCCCTGGCCATCCGTGACACAGGGAGCGACTTGGTGATCGAACCGGACGAAACGGCGCTGCGGGCGCGGAGAGGAGGCTACTGATCCAGGCCTAGGCGTCGCAGCAGCGCAGTCATATCCGGGTCTCGACCCATAAAGGAGCGAAACAGCTCCGCCGGATCTTCGCTGTCGCCGCGCTCCAAGATCTGGCGGCGGAATTCGCGGCCCACCGCGGGGTTGAAAAGCCCCTCCCTCGCGAAACGCGTGAAGGCGTCGGCGTCCAGAACCTCCGCCCATTTGTACGAGTAATAGCCTGCGGCATAACCGAGGGGATTTGAAAACAAGTGCGAGAAGCTCGCCAGCATGGCATGTTCCGGCGGCAGCGGTGTGGGAGAGAATTCCTCGAGGATACGGCGGGAATAGGATATGACGTCGCCGTCCTTCTCGGGTGAATAGACCGTGTGAAGGAGCAAATCCACAATTCCAAAGCCTAGCTGGCGCATCTGCGCGTTGGCGGCCCGGAAGATCCGCGCCCGGCGCATTTTCTCGAACAATTCGGCGGGGATAGGCTCGCCGGTGGCAAAATGTATCGCGAAAGCGTCGAGCGCTTCCCGTTCCCAGCACCAGTTTTCCAGAATCTGAGAAGGGAGCTCAACGAAATCCCAGGCCACGTTTGTTCCAGCAAGGGAACGAATCTCAACGCGGCTCAAGCAGTGGTGCAAAAGGTGACCGAATTCATGGAAAACAGTTTCGACTTCGTGGTGTGTAAGAAGAGCCGGCTTAGCGCCCACCGGCGGGGTCAAGTTTCCGCATATCAGCCCTAAGTGAGGCTCTAACCGCCCGCCGCGTAAAACGCCGGTGATGAGCGAGTCCATCCAGGCGCCATCGCGTTTGTTTTCGCGCGGATACAGATCGGCGTGGAAGCCGCCGAGAAATTCACCGCTAGGCGCGTCATAGATCTCGTAGTAGGTCGCTTGGGGATCCCACGAAGGCACGCCGGGTTTCTCCTCCAGCCGGATGTCGAATAAGCGGCAGAAAATGGAAAACATGCCTTCCATAACCTTCGGCGCAGGGAAATAGGGCCGGAGTTCCTCTTCGTCAAAGCCATACCGTTTCTGGCGTAGTTTCTCCGCGTAGTAAGCCGTGTCCCAGGGCTGAAGCGGCGGCGCAGCGGGCCCTTCCAGGCTGCGACGGAAAGCAAGCAACTCCTCATTTTCGGCGTGGAATCGAGATACGGTGCGAGCTTTTAAGTCTTCTAAGAACCGCAATGCCCGCTCGCCTGTTTTCGCCATGCGGTCCTCGAGTGCGAAATCCGCAAAATGGCGAAAGCCCAGCAGCGCAGCCTGCTCGCGCCGCAACTCGAGAATTCGGGCGACGAGCGCCCGGTTGTCCCGTTCCTGCTCCGTAGCGCGCGTCACATGGGCTCGGTAACAGCGTTCGCGCAGGGAGGCGTCATCGAGGTAAGTCATTAACGAGGTGTAGCTCGGCTGTTGTAGCGTAAATCGCCAACCCGCGACGCCTTTGGACTTGGCGCTTTCCCGCGCCGCTTCGCGCGCTGATGCGGGCAAACCGGCGAGACGCTCTGGCTCAGTGATGACCAGCTCGAAAGCGTTCGTCGAATCGAGAACGTTTTGAGAGTACTTGGTGGTCGCCTCGGCGAGCGCGATTTCGATTTCCTGCAACCGCCGCTTGCTCTTCGGAGGCAGATCGGCGCCATGGCGACGAAAAGAGTCGAGGGTTTTGCGCAGGAATCGCCGCCGCGCGCCCGTCAGCGATTGCGCTTCCGGAGTGGAAGCGTAGTTCTTGACAGCCTTCCACAGTCCATCATGGAGTGGAATGCTGGCGTAGAATTCGCTTACCGCAGGCTGTATGGCGTTATAGGCTTCTCGAAGCTCCGGATAGGTAGCCGCGGACTCCAAATGGCGCACGATGCTCATGGCGTAATCGAGACGCTCGGTTAACTCGTCGAGCGCAGCCATAGTGTTTGCCCACGTCCGGGGCGCAGGATCGGAAGCGATGCGTTCTAAGCGGTTGCGCGCATCTTGAAGAAGCGTTTGAATAGCCGGTTCAACGTGTGCGGCGTGGATCCGGTCGAAGGGGACTTGGAAGCGATATTCCAAGAGAGGATTAGTGTTCGCAAAGGACGACATTCTATGACCTTTATAAAAGGGATGGAGGCGGCTTCGCAAAGTTGCAGGGAAGCCTGAAAGTGTGGTAGCGTCGGGTGTTTAGAGCCCCTCGCGAAGCCGTCGGCGTCTTTGTCGGGTGCCTAGCATAACCAACAGCGATGGACGCAACATTAAACGCCTTGGGTGGAATTCTGCTGAGAGCTCTACCCACTTTGTTTCTCGTGCTTGTCCTGCACTTTTATTTAAGAAAGATGTTTTTCCAGCCTCTCGAGAGGGTGCTGGCTGAGCGGCGCGCTGCGACGCAGGGAGCGAGAGAAGCGGCTGAGGCAAGCTCTGCAAAGGCAGCGAAGCTGGCGGCGGACTACGAGCAAGCCCTCCGCGCAACCCGCGCGGACATTGCGCGAGAACATGAGGAATTACGCAAGAAGTTGTTAGAAGAACACGCGCGGGCTCTTGCGGAAGCTAAAGTGAGCGTGCGTGCGGAGATTGAGGAGGCGCGGAAGCAAATTGCACGGGAAGCGGAATCCGCAAGGGCGGCTCTATGGGCTGAGAGCGAGCGCCTGGCGAACCGCATTGTCGAGCGCATGGTAATGGGGAGGGTGGCGTGAAGACGCTGTTCTTGTTACTGTGCGTGGCTGCCAACCTGTTCGGCGCCGGCCATGAGGGGGGCAGTTCCACCGATGAGTTGTTGTGGAAGATCGTCAATTTTGCCATCCTGGCCGGAGGGTTGGGATACCTGATCGGGAAACACGCGCCTGCGTTTTTCCGGAACCGCAGCCAAGCGATTCAGAAGAGCATTCAAGAGGCGGCGGCTATCAAAGCCCAGGCTGAAGCTAGAGCGGCGGAAATCGAGCGGCGCATCGGGCAGTTGGATGTCGAAATCAGCTCTCTCCGTCAAGCTGCGGCGCTAGAAATGCAACGTGAGGCTGAACGCATTCGCGCCGATACGTCGCTGGCGATCGAGAAGTTGCGGAAGCAGGCCGAGCAAGAGGTGGCGTCAGCCGCCAAGGCGGCGCGCATGGAGCTGAAGACGTTTTTTGCGCGGCTTACCGTTCAACAAGCTGCCCAAGAAGTGCAGAAGCGCATGACCCCCGACCTCCAAGCTCGCCTGGTAGATCGTTTTGCGGCGGAAATCGAAAGTGGCCGCACAAGACCGGAGGTGCACTGAGCCATGGCCAATGCAGTGGCGATCCGGTATGCAAAAGCTCTGGCGCAGTTGGTGGCGCATCCTGGATCGGGCGTGTCGCCAGAGGAGGCCCTCGCGCAGGTTTCGGAATTTGAAGTCCTGTACCGCCAATCTGGAGAACTGAAAACCATTCTCTTGTCTCCTGCGGTCCCAGGCGCGCGGAAGCGCGCGCTTATCCGACGCATCGCGGAATCAGCCGGTTTTGCCCCGCTTGTGCGCAATTTTTTATTTTTGGTGACCGACCATCGCCGACTAAATCTTTTAGCTGGCATGCGCGAGGCTTTTGAGACGCAACTGGATGAGCAGATGGGGCTTATGCGCGTGGACATTTTTGCTGCGCAGCCGTTAAGTGAGGCGCAGAAGGAAAGGCTGAAGAGTGGACTGTCAGCGCTGACGGGCAAGCGTGTCCGCGCGGGCTTTTCCGTCGCTCACGAATTGCTAGGCGGGGCAGTGGCTCGGATCGGTTCAGTGACTTACGACGGCAGCGTGCGCGGTCAGCTGGAGGCGTTACGCCGCCGCATGGAAACGGAATAAATCTCAGGTAGGAATCATGGCTCACATTCGAGCGGACGAAATCGTTAGCGTACTCCGTAGTGAGATTGAGAATTACGATAAAGTGGTCAACATCTCCGAAACGGGATCGGTGATATCGGTGGGTGACGGTATCGCGCGCATCCACGGGCTGGAGCTGGTCATGGCCGGCGAGCTGATCGAGTTCCCGCACGGCGTGTCCGGGATCGCAATGAATCTGGAAGAGGATCAGGTCGGAGCCGTCCTGCTCGGAGATTATGCGGAAATCAAGGAAGGAGATGAGGTGCGCCGCACGGGGCGCATCATGTCCGTGCCGGTGGGCGAGAATTTGATTGGCCGCGTAGTCAACGCTCTTGGGCAGCCCATTGATGGGAAAGGTCCTGTCGAACCGGCGGGGTACAACCCGATTGAACGGCTGGCTCCGGGCGTGATCGACCGCCAGCCCGTCAAAGAACCATTGCAAACGGGCATCAAAGCAATTGATAGCATGATCCCGATTGGCCGCGGGCAGCGCGAGTTGATCATTGGGGACCGTCAAACCGGCAAGACCGCCATTGCGCTCGACACCATCATCAACCAGAAAGGCCAGAACGTCATCTGCATTTACGTCGCGATCGGCCAGAAGCGTTCTACCGTGGCGCAGGTGGTGAAAACGCTGGAGGATTTCGGCGCGATGGAGTACTCGATTGTAGTGGCGGCCACCGCCTCCGACCCGGCGCCCATGCAATATATAGCCCCTTATGCCGGTTGTGCGATGGGCGAGTACTTCCGCGATAAGGGCATGCATGCGCTTTGCGTATATGACGACCTCTCCAAACACGCTGCCGCATACCGCGAGATCTCGTTGTTATTACGCCGTCCGCCAGGGCGCGAAGCGTACCCGGGTGACGTCTTTTACCTCCACAGCCGGCTTTTAGAGAGAGCCGCAAAGTTGAATCAGGAAAACGGCGGCGGTTCGCTTACTGCGCTGCCGTTTATCGAAACGCAGGCGGGCGACGTATCCGCCTATATTCCGACCAATGTGATCTCGATCACAGACGGACAAATCTATTTGGAGTCCGATTTGTTTAACTCCAATGTGCGGCCAGCCGTGAACGTTGGCCTCTCGGTGAGCCGTGTCGGCGGCAGCGCGCAGATTCGAGCCATGCGACAGGTGGCGGGAACGCTCCGCATCGACCTTGCGCAGTACCGCGAGCTTGCCGCCTTTGCGCAGTTCGGCTCCGACCTTGACAAAGCTTCGCAGGCGCAGCTCAACCGTGGACGCCGTCTCGTGGAGATCCTCAAGCAGGCTCAGTTCTCCCCTTTGCCGGTGGAAAAACAGGTCATGATCATTTTTGCGGGCACGAACGCGTACCTCGACGATCTGCCGGTAGAAGCCTGCCAGAAATTCGAAGAGGAGCTGTATCGTTTTCTGGATAATTCGCATCCACAGATCCTGGCGGACATCCGCGAAAAGAAGATTCTGGACGATAACCTGCGTGCGAGGATGCACGCGGCGCTGAAAGAGTTCAAGCAGCGCTTCGTCGCCGAGGGACTGGAAAAGGCGTAAACCATGCCTAGCCTGATCGACATACGCCGGCGCATCCGGTCGGTCAAGAACACGCAGCAAATCACGAAGGCCATGAAAATGGTCTCGGCTGCAAAGCTGCGCCGGGCTCAGGATCGCGTACTCTCGGCGCGGCCATACGCGCGGATGATGGAGGCGATGCTTGCGGATGTAGCCGCCGCCGCGCCTCAAAACCCGGAAGGAGGTCCGCTGCATCCGCTTCTTGACCAACGTGAAGAGAAGCGCATCCAGCTGGTGCTTGTGACTGCCGACCGCGGGCTGGCAGGCTCATTCAACGCAAACCTGATCAAAGCAGCGCAGCGATTTCTGGAAGAGCATGCCGGGCAACCCGTAGAGATGATCCTGGTGGGGCGTAAAGGGCGGGATTTCTTCCGTAAGCGCAATGTTACGGTCACTGCGGAGTGGACAGGCATTGCGAATAAGCCCACATACGCGGACGCTCAAGCTGTGGCCGGACGTTTGATTCAGCGTTTCGCCGCCGCGGAAGTGGATGCTGTGTACCTGATTTACAACGAGTTCAAAAGCGTGGTGGCGCAAAAGCTAACAGTGTCCCGCATCCTCCCTATGGCGGTTCCGGAACGATCCGGCGAGACGCGCGAGTATTTGATGGAGCAGCCACCGGAACAGCTTTTGGGAGCATTGCTGCCGCGCTATGTGGAAGTGGCGGTTTACCAAGCTTTGATTGAGTCCACGGCCGCCGAACAGGCGGCGCGCATGACCGCTATGGACGCGGCGAGCACAAATGCCGGAGAAGTCATTGAAAAGCTGACGCTATACATGAACCGGGTGCGCCAAGCCAGCATTACTAAGGAAATCATTGAGGTGGTGAGCGGCGCCGCCGCTCTTGAATAAGGATCTTATATGGATACTTCTACAGCCAATGTGGTGGGACGCGTGGTCCAGGTGGCCGGACCCGCGGTTGACATCCAGTTTCCTGAAAACCAGATCCCACTGATCTACACGGCGATACGAATTACCAGCGAGGGATTCCATGTCCCTCAGCCCGTGAACATTATCGTGGAAGTGGCGCAGCACCTCGGCGAAGGGCGCGTACGAACCATTGCGCTTCAGCCCACCGAAGGGCTGGTTCGAGGCATGAAAGCCACCAGCTTGGGCGGGCCGGTTTCGGTGCCGGTTGGGAAGCAGACGTTGGGCCGCGTGCTGAACGTGATTGGGGAACCTGTGGACCGGATGGGCCCGGTGGAGACCGAAAAGCGGTATCCCATCCATCGCCCGGCGCCGTCGTTTGAGGAGCAATCCACAGAGCTCCAGATGTTCGAGACGGGCATCAAGGTGATCGATTTGATAGAGCCGTACCTCCGCGGCGGGAAGATCGGGCTGTTCGGCGGAGCAGGCGTCGGCAAAACCGTCATCATCATGGAGCTGATTAATAACATCGCCATGAAGCACGGCGGCGTCTCTGTGTTTGCCGGCGTAGGGGAGCGCACGCGCGAGGGTAACGACCTGTGGCTGGAAATGCAGGAGTCTGGGGTCGTGGACCCGCGCGACTGGAGAAAATCGAAATGCGCGCTGATTTACGGGCAGATGACCGAACCGCCAGGCGCGCGACTGCGCGTCGGGCTGACGGGCCTTACGGTAGCTGAGTACTTCCGCGACGAAGAAAACCAAGATGTGCTCCTGTTCATCGACAACATATTCCGGTTCACACAGGCTGGCTCCGAAGTTTCGGCCCTTTTGGGACGTATGCCTTCGGCGGTAGGCTACCAGCCGAACTTGGCCACGGAGATGGGTGAACTCCAGGAACGCATCACTTCAACGAAGAAAGGCTCCATCACGTCAGTACAAGCCATTTACGTGCCGGCGGATGACTACACGGACCCTGCGCCGGCGACGGCGTTCGCGCACTTGGACGCTACGACAAATCTTTCTCGCGCCATTGCGGAGCTGGGCATCTATCCTGCCGTGGATCCGCTCGCGTCCACCTCGCGCATCCTGGATCCGCGCGTCATCGGCTGGGATCATTACAATACCGCACAACAGGTGAAAGCCATTCTGCAACGGTATAAAGATCTTCAGGACATCATAGCCATTCTTGGCATCGATGAGCTTTCGGACGAAGATAAGCTAACTGTAGCGCGCGCCCGGAAGATTCAGCGTTTCCTCTCACAGCCTTTCCATGTAGCCGAGCAGTTTACCGGCGTGAAAGGACGTTACGTGAAACTGGAAGACACCATTCGAGGTTTCAAAGAAATCGTCGAAGGAAAACACGACGAGATTCCGGAGCAGGCTTTCCTGTTGCAGGGCACCATTGAGGATGTCCTTGAGCGGGCGGAGCAGTTGAAGAAAGCCGGCATATAAGCACAAGCCATGGCGGAGACCTTCCGACTTGAAATTGCGACTCCGGAACGGCTTTTGTTCCAGGAGGAAGTCCAAGAAGCTCAAATCCCCGCGGCCAACGGGTATTTGGGGATTCTTCCGGAACACGCTCCTTTGATGGCGGAGCTTGGAACGGGCGAACTCGCGATTAGGGTGCAGAGCCGGACGCTGTATATGGCTGTCAGCGGCGGATGGGTAGAAGTTCTTCCGGACCGAGTGCGCGTGCTAGCGACGGTAGCCGAGAACGCCGCTGACATTGATGTGGCGCGAGCACAAGAAGCGCTGAAGCGGGCCCAAGGACGCTTGGCGCACCCGGAAGCGGGAATAGACATCGCGCGCGCATTAAACGCCATGAAACGCGCTCAAGCCCGCCTCGCTGCCGCCTCACACAAGTAACGCGCCGCAGGGGCGTTGCGGTACAATACGAATTGTTCGGGCCGTGGCGCAGCCTGGCTAGCGCGCTTGCTTGGGGTGCAAGAGGTCCCGGGTTCAAATCCCGGCGGCCCGACCAAACCTATCAAAGACTTACCGCCAGCGTCTCCCTCCGAAGCCTTCGTTTCAGGTCCAATTCAGGTCCAAAGTGGACTTAACCGCCATTTCTCACACAGGGGTCGGCGGGAAGCCGGGGACTCTGGCATAAACGTTTGTGAGAGCAAATGTTTCGAAGCCAAAGAGGTCGCGGCTCCCGCTATGGCAGAGTGTACCCAAGACAGTCTCGAGTTTGAAAGCCACTTCTCGCGCCAGGTGGTGGCACGGTTCGACGGCGGCGCGCTGACCTCGGACGCCGGTGCGTTGCTGTTGCGAGAAGCCGACCGCCGCATCCGCCTGATCCAGCGCCTGGCGGCCTGCTTTGACGACCATCGGGATCCGGCACTGGTTCGGCATCCGGTGCAGGAGATGGTGGCGCAGCGGGTTTACGCGCTGGCGCTAGGCTACGAGGATCTCAACGACCACGACGAGCTGCGCGAAGATCCCCTGCTGGCGCTGTGGAGCGGCAAGCGCGAGCCGGGCAAGAGCACGCTGAATCGGATCGAGCTGGGCGCCGAGCGGCCGAGCCGGTGCAAGAAAATCCACTGCCGGCAGGAGGCGGTCGACGCGCTGCTGGTAGAGGTGTTACTGGAAGCGCACGAGGAAGCGCCGGACTGCATTGTGCTGGATCTGGACGTGACCGATCTGCCCTTGCACGGCCGGCAAGAGGGCCGGTTTTTCCACGGCTATTACGACGAGTATTGTTACCTGCCGCTGTATATTTTTGCCGGCGAGCATTAGTTGTGTGCGCGGCTGCGGACGGCGGATTAGGACGCGGCGGGTGGTGGCGAAGGCTGAACAGCTCGATGGCAAGGAGAATCCGCGCTTTGTGGTGACGAACCTGAGCGCGGAGCAGTGGCCGGCGCTGAGGCGGCTGGGGCTGAAGGGAACGGAGATGGCGCGGGCGCAGGCAGCCGCACGAATGCCCCGGTCCCCAGGCGTCCATACCCAACTTGTTCTTCCCTTGGAACATAGGGCGCCTGCATCGGCGTACTGGTCGTTTCGTGGAATGGGGACCTGATCGGCCGGAATCGCGACTCGCAGGCTTTTCGGTTCATTTCGCCTCCGTAACGCGTCCGACCAGAAGAGATCCTTCCCGGATCTCGTCGGTTCCGCGCCGGACGATCTGGTCCTTCGCGGCCAGGGCGCCGAACACCTCAACCTGACCTCCCTCGCTCGCGCCGCGGCTCACGGTCACATACTCCGCGCGCCCGTTGCGCAGCCGGATCACGAACATGCGTTCCGTTGTCGTCACAATGCTGGTAGCTGGCACTAGAAAGGAAAGACGCGCGCGTTGGACCGGCCAAAGCACTTCAGCATACATGCCGGGCCCAAGGCGGCCGCGCGCATTGTTCAGGTCGAGCTCGACAGCCATCGTGCGGGTCTTCGGATCGAGTGCGCCGGGAATCCTTGCCACCACGCCGGAGAACGACTCCTCCGGGTAGGCCGGGACCGTAAAACTCACTCTGGCGCCCTCCGTTATCCCAGAGAAGGCCGTTTCCGGAACGGGGACGACCAGTCGGAGTCTTGAATGTTGCTCCAGTTTCAGCATCGGCCCGCTACCGGATCCAGGTCCAACCAGGGCGCCGGGATGGACCAGGCGCTCCGTGATAATTCCGTCGAACGGCGCCGTGATATTCAGATATGCTTCCAGCCTTCTGAGAGCTTCGACGGATGCCTTAGCAGCCTTGACGGAACTCTCGTACACGGCGCGAGCGGCGCGGGCGGCGTCCACCGATTTCTTCGCCAGAATCAACTCGTTTTCGGCGACGGCGCCCGGGGTGGCCGCAGCCACCTGCAAGTGTTCGTACGTGGACTCGGCGGCAATCAGCTTCGCTTCTGCCTCCACGCCCTGGGATTCGATCGCCTGAACCTTCGATTCGGCTTCCGCACGCCGCGCATTCAGCTCCGGCGCGGCAAGCCTCACAAGCAACTGTCCAGCTTTCACCGTACTGCCTTTGTCCACCAAAACTTCCTCAACGTATCCCGTTACGCGGGCGTGGAGGTCCACCGCCTGGTACGGGAGGATCTCGCCCGGCAAGCGCAGTTTCCGATCGAGGCGCTTCGGGACAATTGAGACAACGTCAACCGTCTGCTGTGCCCAACCCCAGCCCACCAGAAGAGCGAACGACAGGAATCTAAGTATTGGCTTCATAGTAACGGCTCGATGGATCCTTTGGATATAAAGACGCTGACTGCATGTTGGCCCTTCTTTGGAGGACCGTGTAAACCGCAGGCAGAACCGTGAGGGTTGCGACCGTCGCGAAAACAAGGCCACCGATGACTGCCTTTCCGAGCGGGGCGGTCTGTTCGGATGCCGTTCCGACGGCGAGCGCAATGGGCGTCATGCCGGCTATCATGGCGCTTGCCGTCATGAGAATTGCCCGGAGCCGGCCACGCGCGCCTTCGAGAGCGGCTTCCATCACCGGTACGCCTTCCCGGCGGCTCAATTCCGCAAACGTAACCAGCAGGATTGCGTTTGCTACAGCAATGCCGATGCTCATGATGGCCCCCATGAACGATTGCACGTTGAGGGTGGCGCCCGTTATCCGCAGCATCAGCATGACCCCACAGAGTACCGCCGGCAAGGTAGAAACCACTGCAATGGCCAAGCGGAACGACTGGAAATTAGCCGCGAGCAAGAGGAAGATCACTGCAATTGACAACAGCAGACCGATCTTCAGCCCGGAGAGGGTCTGTTCAAGCGGCGGGATCTGGCCGCGAATGTCAACCGTCGCGCCGCGCGGCGGGGCGCCGGCGCGCTGTATCGCGCGGCGAATTTCCACTGCGACATCGCCGAGAGGCGCGCCATGGATGTTTGCCGTGAGGCTGACGGAGCGCTGCATGTTGTAACGATCGATCTGGCCCATCGTGGCGCCGTAGCGCAGCGTGGCAACGTCACCGAGCAGGGGATGACTCAACTTTTCACCGGAACCGGGCATCACCGGCAAACCGGCCACGTCATCGATTGAGGCTATCTTGTACTGCGGAACCTCGATGTGGATCTGGTAGGAGTTGCCGCTGGCGGGGTCACGCCAAAAGTTAGGCTCGATGAAGCGCGCGGATGAGGTGGCCGCGACGAGCGAGCGGGCAACGCTCGCCATGGGCAGGCCGAACTGCGCGGCGCGCTCGCGATCGATCTTTACGTCCAATGTCGGATAGTCGAGTGGTTCGGCATACTGAAGATCCCGCAGACAACCGATCTTAGCCATTTCCGCCCGAATCTTCTCGGCGTGACTCCGGTTTGCCGCAAGGTTTGGCCCCTGGACGGCCACTTCGACTGGCGTTGACGATCCGAAGCTCATTACCTGGCTGATAATGTCCCCAGCTTCAAATGAGCAGGCAACTTGCGGCAATGCCTTGCGCAATTCCTCCCGGAGCCTCTCCTCAAAGGCTTCGCCTCGAATCGTGGCTGATGGTTTTAAGGCGACGCGCAGGACTGCTTCGTGCGGTCCGCTGGTAAATAGATAGACGTTGTTGATAGGGTTGCCGGAGGGGTGGGCGCCGACCAACTGCTTGATGAGATCGAGAGCCTTCAATGCGATCGTCTCGGTCCGCTCAATCCTGGTCCCCGCAGGCGCGCGCAGCCGTATTTGATACTGGCCTGCATCGACACTCGGAAAGATTTCGGCGCCAAGCTTCGGCCACAGAATCAAAAGCAGTGCCGCCGCAGAGGCCACATAGGCTCCGATCACCGCCCACCGAAATCGCAGAAGCGCACCCAAAAAGGCGCCATAAAGCGAGCGAAATCGTCCGAACAGGCCACGCTTGTCGTCGCCTGCATGCGCCCGCCTCATGACCCACGTCGAAAGCACTGGCACCAGCGTGCTCGAAAGGAAATATGAGGAGACCATGGCAAAACCAACCGCCAGTGAGAGCGGGACGAACAATTGCCGGGCGACGCCGACCATGAAGAACGAGGGAACAAAGACGGAGAGTATCGCCAACATCGAAAGCAGGCGGGGAACCGCGGTTTTGCTGCACGCACTGAGGACCGAACTGGCGCGCGACAACCCGGAGGCCATGTGCGTGTGAATATTCTCGATTTCGACCGTCGCCTCGTCTACGAGCACGCCGACGGCGAGCGCCAAGCCCCCGAGAGTCATGATGTTGATCGTTTGACCGGAGGCCCATAGCCAGATGACAGCCGCGAGCAGCGCGCACGGGATTGTGGTGATCGCGATGAGTGCGCTGCGCCAGTCGCGCAGGAAGAGAAGGACCATGAGCCCCGTGAGGAACGCTCCCACAAGGCCTTCGCCAACGAGGCTTTCAATGGCTCGGGCCACGTATCGCGACTGATCGAATTCCAAGCGAATGTCCACATCCTCGGGCACAATCGCTTTCATTGCGGGAAGCGCTTCTTTGACGCGCTCGATTACAGCCAAGGTCGATGCGTCGGCGCGCTTGGTGACAGGGATATACACCGTTCGTCGCCCGTTGACGTGCGCATAGCCGGCGATGATGTCCGTCCCGTTCTCAACGACGGCGATATCGCGTACATACACTGGCGGCCCCGGATCGAAGCGTACCGGGGCGTCCATTAGTTCATTGAAATCTCCGCCTATCACTGCGTTTGTCGAGGCGATGCGGGTGTAGTCTTCGATCCGAACGTTGCCGGACGGCAGGACGGCAGTCGCTTTGTTAATCGCTGCAATCGCCTCTTCAGGGGAAATCCGGTAAGCCTTCATTCGCGCCGGGTCCAGCCGGACCACCAGCGATCGTTGGCTCGCCCCGAAGGGCGGCGGAGCCGAAACACCCCGCAACGTCGCGAGCAGAGGTCGCACGCGCGTGACTGCGATGTCCTGCATCTCCGCGACGTTCCGGGAGGCACTTGAGAATACAAGTTGGGCCACAGGCACGCTCCCGGCGTCAAAGCGAAGTACAAACGGAGGCACCG
>Ga0315298_1006945_pt1 | contig 15154 bp, 12 predicted proteins | sample WHS_1_MG_FD_203077 | JGI IMG/M metagenome (GOLD analysis project Ga0315298, IMG submission 203077) | Extremophilic microbial mat communities from Washburn Hot Springs, YNP, Wyoming, USA - WHS_1_MG | ecosystem: Environmental > Aquatic > Thermal springs > Hot (42-90C) | place: USA: Wyoming... | reverse complement strand
AACCTCGGCTTCTCAACTACGTTGTCCTTGCATCGCTAGCTGTAGCATCGCATTTAATCTTAGACCTATTCGCAGGATACACGCCTATACTGTGGCCTTTAAGCGGTTACTCATTCTGGGTTAAAACTGAGCTTGAAGTTCACATGGGCAGCTCCATAGTCCTCAATCCCAGCGTGAAACTGCTCGCTGAGCCCACCCTGTTTAAGCATCTCCCAAGCCTGGACGCACCGCTTTTCACCGGCGAAGGAATGATCATTTCCGCGGTGTTACTTATCCCGTTATTGTTTAAACGTTTCATAGAGAGATGGTTGCAATCCTGACATACGGAATAGTGTATGCATTTTTGTTTTCAATTCTCTTGCTTGTTTTAGGCTGGTCGCTTTATAATTTGCCCGTTTTGGCTGCTGGTGTTAGGGACTTGCGACGCAACAGGAGAAAGCCTAGCGGAAACTCCTTTAATGGAAGGGATTTGCCGACTTTTTCAGTCATTGTTCCGGTTAAAAATGAGGAGAAGGTTGTGGGCAGGCTGCTTAATGCCTTGTTAAGGTTGAATTACCCCAAAGAAAAGGTGGAGATTATTGTCGTTGAAGACGGCTCTACGGACGGAACCGTTGACATTTGCAAGAAATATGAAGAGGAAAGCCATGGCGTGGTAAAACTCCTGCATAAGCCAGTTTCAGACGGGAAGCCTTCAGCGCTAAACTACGGGGTTAAACATGCCAGGGGTGAAATTATTGGAGTTTTTGATGCCGATAATATTCCAGAAAGGAATGTGTTGATGAACGTATGCAGGTATTACGAAGATTCAGAGGTTGCGGGCGTTCAAGGGCGAACCTTATCGACCAACAGTGAAGAGAACATGCTGTCAAAGTTCGCCTCTTATGAAGAGGCTGTTTGGTGTGAAGCCTACCTGAGAGGAAAGGATGTTCTAAACTTGTTTGTCCATTTGAAGGGAAGCTGCATGTTCATTAGGAGGGACGTTTTGGAAAAGCTCGGCGGCTTCGACGAGGAGACATTGTCAGAGGATATGGAAATTTCGGCAAGGCTAACGGAAAAAGGGTATAAGAGTAGGTATGCGCCTGACGTCCGTTCATGGCAGGAAACTCCATCCAGTCTAAAGCAGCTTTTTACGCAGCGTACAAGATGGTACAGGGGAACAATGGAAGTTGCCTTCAAATATGGCAGGCTTATGGCTAAACTCAGCAAGAAAAGCGTTGACGCTGAAGCAACGTTTCTCGGACCATTCATTTTAATCGCCTCTTTGGCAACATACTTCGCTGGGCTTGCAGCCTTATTTTCAGCTTTCCGTTTCGATGTTTCATGGAATGTCCTGATGCAGCTGATGGCGCTGACTACCACATTAACAATTTCAGTTTGCGGTTTAGCTTTGGCTTACGTTTCAAGGCCCAGAAGGATGAAGAACATTCTTTGGCTTCCCTTCATATACTTTTACTGGATCCTGCAAGCGTTTATCGCGCTGTATGCAGCAGCACTCATACTTTTGCATAAGCCGCGAGCATGGATAAAAACGGAGAAAAAGGGAACAATAACAAGTGCGGTTGCCGATTAGATTTCGTTTATCAGAATTCAACGGCTTGTTAACTTGCTTTTTGTTAGGGCTGGTTGTAAGGCTTATTCCTGAGCTCTTAGCGTTTCCGTATCCTGTGGGTTTTGACACTATTTATTATGCTGCTGCCATGAAGAGTGGCGTTGTTTGGCCCCATTGGAGTTCGTTCTTCGCGTCCTCTTGGCTTTTCCCTGCTTTTTCAGTTTTGCTATACAAAGTTTTTGGCGGCGATCCATTTATGTTATTGAAGGTTTTAGCTCCGTTGCTTTTCGGGTTAAATGTTGCAGGAGTTTATTGGTTTTCTCGGAAAATGCTATGTTGGGACGCGCGATTAAGCCTGTTAGCGGGCGGGTTCTTTGCTGTGCAGCTGGCCTCTTTGAGGATAAGCTGGGATTTGCTGAGGAATACCCTGGGAATGGGTCTTTTGCTATTTACTCTGCCGTTTGTCAGAAGACTGAATTCCAAGCTTGAATTCGCCGGTTTTGTTTTGCTCTCTCTATTGACTGTTTTTGCCCATGAATATGCTGCTGTCACGTTAGCGTTTATAATTTCAGGTTTAGTGTTTTGGCGATTGGTGAAAAAGAGAAGCATCCTCAACGAGGATAAGCGTTTGCTTATTGGTTTTGCTCCTGCACTGGCCGTTTTTTTGACTGGAATTTATTTAAGGATTTTTCCAGTTCGTTACATTGTTGAGACTAATATTATAAATACTGGTGACGCAGTTAATCCTCACCCTTTTGGACTTTTTTTCTTGACGGATTATTTGAAGGTGAGAACTTCTGTGCATCACTATGCAGGCTACTTAGATCTGCTTTTATCGGTTGCTGCTCTCTTTTGCCTCTTATACTTGCCGTACCTGTTTCTAGTTTTGCAAGGCTTCTTTAGGCATGAGGAATTAAATGTTTGGACAGCTCTTCTGCTGGTAGGAGCCTTCGGCTGTCTAGTTCTTCCCTTCTCCGCTTTGGAGCTTTGGCATAGGTGGATGTTCATGCTTGTTTATCCCTTCACGTTTTACACTGTCAACTGGCTAGGAGGATCCATCAAGAAATTCAACGGTGGGGATGGAAAAATTAAGCGTGAGTTAGATGGGAAGGTTAAAGGAATGCTGCTTTTAACAATCATGCTGGGCGCCGCTTATTTAGCTACTCCACTTCTTATGAACAGCGTTAATGTTGGAATCTTCTCCATACCCACGGTTAACAGGTACTTCTCCTTCGCCCCCACAGTTCCCTACATAGACGTGGAAAGCGTAGTTAAAGCCATGAAGTGGCTTAACGAAAACATGGACGGCAACTCATGCGCTCTTCTGCAACAAGCATTTCTAGAGTGGGGCAGACTTTACCTTAGCGATTCCTACACACTCATACATTTCACGTATGACGTAGACTCAGCCCTTAACTCAGCCTTCAAGCATGGTTTCAGCAATGCATATTTCGTCTGGTGGAACGAACCTATTGGCTGGTACGGCTTAGAAGTTCCAAAAAGTTTTGCCCCCGTTTTCGAGGACGGCAGGATCGCCGTTTTCAAATACATGGGGTAAAGATGAAAGTTGACACGAAAACACGGCAGAATCTTATTAACGGGCGGCGCGGCTTTATGGGAAGCCACCTAATTGATCGGCTTGCAAAACGAGGCTACATAGTGACGCACGCGTCTGTTTTTATTAGTGGGAGAATTTCGGTTTTTAGGTTGGTGGTGGATAGTTCGAGATGAAAGGAATACAAGTGATTGGAATAGCAGTGATAGTGTATCTGGTTTTTCAGACTTGGAGGCAGTATAAGAAAGGATACTATGGCTTGAGGCGGACGTGTTTTTGGTTGGCTCTTTGGTCGTGGATCGGGGTTCTTTTTTTGTTTCCATCTTTGGTCGAGTTGGCTTTGCCGATTTTTTCGATGCAAGACGTGATGCTGTCGACGTTAGTGGTTGGGTTGATTGTAGTGTTTGTTTTGGTTTTTCATGCATATCAGCAGGTTGGAAAAGTGGAGAGGAAGCTGACGGAGCTTGTGCAAAACTTGGCGATAAGTGAGTATGTTAAGGAGGTAAGTAATCCGAGGAAGGAAGATGATTAGCAAGCCGATTTATGCAGTCATACCTGCGCATAATGAAGAGGAAACGGTAGGTGAGGTAGTAAAGGGACTGAAACAGCTAGATTTGGACTTGAAAATAATAGTCGTTGATGATGGTTCTAATGATAAAACTGCGAAAAGGGCGAGGGAAGCCGGGGCTACGGTTGTAATGCATTTGGTGAATCTTGGTCAATGGGCTGCTCTCAGAACCGCGTTCATCATTTCTCTTTTGAATCATGCTGAAGTTGTTGTCTCTCTTGATGGGGACGGCCAGCATTTGCCTAAAGATCTTCCACCTCTTATTCAACCAATTTTGAAGAATGAAGCGGATTTTGTAATAGGTTCGAGATTCATCAATGAGTCTAAGCCTTTAATGCATCCTCACAGGTACTTCGGGATAAAATTCTTTAACAAACTCATTAACTTAATCACAGGGCTTAACTTGACAGACTGTACATGTGGCTATAGAGCTTATCGTGCAGACCTTGTGGCAAAATTACTTTCAAGAATAAACGAGAATCAGTATGGATCTTTGGAGGCAATAATACAAGCCTCGCGGCTTAAGGCGAGGATATGTGAAACACCAATAATTTCATTTCCATCAAAGAAGACAACGAAAGGGAACCTACGCTATGCATACAATTTGCTTAGGTCCATATTCAAGTTTATGTTTGTGTAATTCGTTAGATAGCAAGTCAGAGAAGCCAACATCTATGCGGAAACAGACGCATTGGACAATTTGCCGAATAAAAAGTCAAGAATGTTGCAATGAAAGTTTCTATCGTCTTGGGAACTAGGCCTGAAATTATAAAGATGTCTCCCATTATTCGAGAATGTGAACGTCTAGGTTTGGATCACTTTATTTTACATACTGGTCAACATTACTCATTTAATATGGACAGAGTTTTCTTTGAGCAACTTGGGCTACCGAATGCGAAGTATAATCTGAGGGTGGGTTCAGGGGATGACGGCCAGCAGACTGGTAAGGCGCTTATCGGTATTGAGAAAGTTCTTCTAATTGAAAAACCTGATATAATTTTAGTTGAAGGGGACACTAATACTGTTCTTGCTGGTGCTTTGGCAGCAGTTAAGTTAGGAGTTAAGGTCGGGCATGTTGAAGCTGGGTTAAGAAGTTATGATAAGAGGATGCCTGAAGAGGTCAATAGGGTTTTAACGGATCATTGTTCTGATTATCTATTCGCTCCCACGGAAAAGTCAAAACGGGCATTGCTTGCAGAGGGCATTTGTGAGGAGAAAATTTTTGTCACAGGTAACACTATTGTGGACGCTGTTTTTCAAAATTTAGAGATATCTCGAGGCAGGAGGAATGTACTGAACGATCTAGGCATCAGTAGTAGAGATTACGTTTTGGCTACTATTCACAGGCAGGAGAATGTTGATGATGAAGGGAGGTTCCGTTGTATCATGAAAGGGTTGGAAAGTGTTCAAAGGGAACTTGGCCTCGAAGTGATTTATCCGATCCATCCAAGGAGTAGGAAACGTTTGAAATTGTTTGGAATAAAGCCGAATTGTGTTAAACTTATGGAGCCTTTTGATTACCTAGGCTTTTTACAGCTCGAAAGTAACGCGAGGCTTGTGCTGACCGACTCCGGCGGGGTTCAAGAAGAGGCATGTGTTCTAGGGGTTCCTTGCGTAACTTTGAGGGATAACACAGAGAGGCCAGAGACTTTAGAAGTTGGGTCAAACGTTTTAGCAGGTACAAATCCTAATGAAATTGTTGCGAAGGCAAAGCTTATGCTCGATAAAAGCAATTGTTGGGAGAACCCTTTTGGAGACGGAAAGGCTGCAAGGAGGATAATTGAAACGTTGGTGCGAAAGCTTGGCTGAGATTGAGGAGAAAAGTTTGGTAAAGGGTCTATTAGAATTTGTTGTTACGTGTGCGTAACATGAACAACTTAAACATTTGTTTCATTTCAGAACCTCTCTTTCCCATTAATGCAACAACTTCCAGAACATTGAATTTCGCAAAGTCTTTAGTGGATAGAGGTCATAACGTTATCATATTGACTTTACGTGAATCATTCGAGGCCCCGCAGGAGGAATTCTACAATGGTTGTCGCATAATACGTTTTGAGAGGGGAATTTACCCCGTTAAGTTTTATCGAGAGCGCAGAAACATGTATCTTAACTTTTTTCTTCGAGGTTCAGCGCTTCAATTTTACGCAAAAATAGTGGATATAGTAAACACATTTAATGTAGACATACTCCACTGCGCCAATTATTTTCCGTCAGTTGTAGGTGCAGGTTTCCGCCCTTTCATTAGAGATCCGACAATATGCGACTTACATGCTTCGATATATTTAGAAAGCTACCCGCGAGGCATGTATGTAGAGTCTATTATCGGAAGAGTTATAGAGAAGATATTGTGCAGGTTTAGCGATGCATTAATTGTTCCGGTTCCTGAATTTAAAGACTATCTTTGCAAGAGTAGGTCAAAAAATGAACGAAAAGAAAAAATATACGTTGTTCCAAGTTCAATAGATGTTGATCTTTTTAAACCGTGTTCTGATGTAAATCTCCGAAACAAGTTAGGCCTCCCTTCACATACGTATCTGGTTTTCTATCATGGCTCGCCATATCCTGAAAATTTTAGAGCCTTAAAGGATCTTATCCAAGTGGTGGATGAGTTAAACAGAAGAGGCTTCCCGACTAAGGCATTAGTGGCAGGACATTTTACGGATAGGATAAGTAATGCTCCTAATGTTATTTTTACTGGATGGCTATCCCAAGAGAAGCTAGCAGATTACATAAATGCTGCCGATATTGCAATCTTGCCCATCCGCATGACTTCTAAAGGAATCTATACGAGAATTTTAGAATATATGGGATGTGGAAAAGCTACAATAACCACTAAAGAGGGCGCTACTGGTCTTTGGTTTGCAGTAAAAGATGGGGGTTTAATCGTAAAGGACAGGATAAGCGATATCGTGGATTCCGCGATCCTTTTACTAAAGAATGAAGCACTGCGGAATGAAATAGGAAAAAACGCGAGAGTGATAGCTGAAAAATATTTCTCCCACAAGTCAATAGGTCTTCTCCTCGAATCAGTTTATTACAAAACAATAATCGCGCGGAAAAAGTCTTTGAAATTGGAACATTAATAGGTGTTTCCATTAATGAAATTAGGGTCGTCAAGTTCGCAGAAAGATGTCCAAAAGAGACTTAACCTCGCCGTCCAATGGTTGCTTAATTCAGGGATCCAAAACTCTACAGGCGCTTTCAGTGGTTGGTACGATGCGGAAAAGAGAGAATATCCCTTTATTTATGGTGAAATGATAGGTTACGGAATACAAACTTTCCTTTATTTATATGACCGAGAAAAGGAGTATGAATATTTGAGAAGAGCTGAGAGAGCGGCTGATTGGCTTATTAAAAACATGGTCTATCGAGGGAACGACTTACTGGCTAGAGGGGCCTTTGTTTGGAGGTATTATTTGCCAAATGGTCCTTTAAGTACATTGGTATATGCCTTTGATAATGGAATTTGTATGTCAGCGTTGGTGGACCTCTTTCAAGCGACATACAAAGAGAAATATCTGAACTCGGCCATTTCGACAGCTGAATGGTTATTAGATGTGATGCGGAATAGTGATGGATCCTTTAAAGCCTGTTATGACTTTCAAGCTAAAACGTTCGGAAACGGAAGATGGTCTAAACTGCCTGGATCATATCATGCTAAGCTTTCCATAGGCTTATTGAAACTATACTCCGTCACTAAAAACGAAAAGTTGGTGAAAAGCGTCAGGGAGCTCTGTGACTGGGTCCTTAAGTTGCAAAAAGAGGACGGAGGATTTAAAACTAATAAAATGTCTAATGACATTTACGTTCATGCTCATTGCTATGCTGTTGAGGGCCTTTTATATGCCTCTAAAATGCTTTCTGAGAAGCGATTTGAAGAAGCGGCATTGAAAGGCTGCGAATGGCTGCAAAAGGTACAAAAATCTAATGGAGCCATAAGTAGATGGTACTACGGTCAGGAGGGCCCGTCTGCTGATGAAAATACTGAAGCTTTGGCGCAAACGGTGAGGTTGTGGTTGCTTTCTTCCTTAAACAATTCAAACCGCGACCTCATTGACAATCCGTTGCTTAACCGCTTGCAAAAAGCAGTTAACCGGTTATTGGACATGCAGTGTTTAAAAGCACGAGACAAAAGAGCAAACGGTGGCTTCTTTTACGCCATATTAGAAGGAAAACTGGTTCCTCACATCAATTGTTGGTCTACTCTCTTTTCAATTCAAGCACTACAGATGTACTTAGATTGGGTTGCAGGGAATTTTTCGTATGAGTATTTCTTGAAATGGTTGATCTGAGCTACCTTTAATAAAGCTAGCACGCGCACGAGCACGAGCTATAAATTTATAAGTTAGATGTCTAAAAACTGTAGCAATTGGTAGTTAGGAAATGTTTGAAAAGTTTTACGAAAATAAACGGGTTTTGGTTACGGGCGCAGATGGTTTTATGGGCTCCCACCTTACGGAGAAGTTACTAGATTTAGGTGCTGAGGTAAGCGTCTTCGTAAGATACGTTAGCGGTAAAACTGGGTATAATCTAAAGAATATTTCACATCTGGAAAACAGAGTTAACATCATTGCAGGAGACATCAGTAGCCAAGATTCAATAAATCTCATAAAACAGAATGATCCTGAAATCATTTTTCACCTTGCAGCCCTGGCCTACGTGAATTTTTCTTTCGAACATCCGATGGAGGTTATGAAGGCTAATTTAGGTGGTACGCTGAACGTTCTAGAGGCAGCAAGGAGTTTGAATGTGAAACATATAGTCATAACCTCATCTTCGGAGGTCTACGGCCCTGCCCAAACCGAAACAATCGATGAGAATCACCCTTTAAATCCGACATCCCCCTATGCAGCTTCCAAAGCGGCGGCGGATCGATATGCTTTTTCTTACTGGAAAACTTACGGCTTGCCAGTATCGATAATAAGACCGTTCAATACCTACGGCCCACGTCACACTTATGATGTTATTCCAAAATTCATAAGAATGGTTTTAGAAGGAAAACCGCCCACAATATACGGCACCGGCGAGCAAAGCAGAGATTTTACATACGTTAGTGATATGATTCGCGCATTTTTGTTCATGGGTTCGAGCAAAAACGCCATTGGGGAAGTAGTTAACTTTGGCACAGGTAAAGATGTTAAAATTAAAGATCTGGCGTATAAAATTATTCATATAACTGGTTCCGATTTGAAGCCTATATACGTGGAGACGCGAAAGGCTGAAGTTGATAGACTCTGCTGTAACTACGGAAAGGCCAAAAAACTTTTTGGCTGGGAGCCGAAAATCTCACTTGATGAGGGACTTAAGTTAAATATAGAATGGTGCCGGGAAAACTGGTTTCGCAAACGATTTTGAATAACCTGGACAGAAACTTGACAAACGGGATACGGAAATGGTTCTCATGCTTGATATAGGGTGCGGTGAAAGGAAAATACCTGGCGCATTGGGTATTGATATTAGAAAGACAAAAGGTATTGACGTGGTTAGTGATGCGAAGAATCTGCCTTTCAGGGACGAGGTTTTCGATGTTATCTATTCTAGTATGCTAATTGAACATATAAGTCACATGTTAGTGGACAAAATGATCAAAGAGTGGGTTAGAACGCTAAAGAAAGGTGGAACAATAGAAATCAGGTGTCCAGATCTCAGGGTCCGTTGCTTACTATTTTTTCTTCATCCCACATGGCAGAGTATGGTTAACATTTTTGGAATGCAAGACCATGAGGGAAATTATCACAAGTGCGGTTTCACATTTGGTCTTCTTAAGGGACTTTTAGAGCAGAACGGCATTTCAAACATAAGGAGAATCAGAACGCATAGGTGGAAGGGCGTTATACCGGTTGGAATTTGGGTAAAGGGAACAAAATTAAGGAGACCGTGATGAAGGGCTTTCTAAAATATGATGCGTACTAAAAGCGCATAGAATTATTGTAATTTGACATAAATCGGTCTTCAGAGAGACTTTTAGCGCGCTGATGTCAAGATGAAATCTTGTCCTAAAATTCTTTTCATAACAGAATACTATCCATTCTACGCTGCAAAACTAATTCACGAGATCGCTAAACGCCTAGTTCTAGAAGGTTGCAAGGTAACTGTTTTGACATATAACTTTCACATGGGCAAGAAAAGAAGGATTTCAACTTGCGAAGAGATAATAGATGGTGTGCATATACTTCGATTTGACGCTTTTTCTGTTAATATTTCCTCCACACTGAAACTTATACCTAATCCTATCATGATTAGAGATGTCTACAAAACATTAGAAAAGGAAATAATGGATAGTGACATACTTCATCTTCAGACAGGTCATGGTTCATTGAATATCCTTGCAGCTATCCTAACGAATATTTCTAAGAAAGGCCGTAAATGCACAATAGTTTACACGTCACACGGCGTCCCCGGTGGATATGATTCTTTTCTACTGAATTTCGGAAGTACCCTTGCTAAGAAAGTCATAAGGTGGCTTATTATAAGAAACTGTAAGTTAATTACTACAGTTGGGCTACAAGACCTTGAATACTGGGTAAAACGGGGAGTTCCACGTGAGAACATTTCCTATATCCCTAATGGTGTTGACACGAAAATCTTTAGACCATCCACTACCCTTCGTAACCGATATAGAAAACAACTCGGATTCCACATTGACGATTTTGTCGTATTATTTCTCGCTCAATTTAGAAAAGCTAAAGGATTGACTACGTTATTAGCCGCGATGCCTGAGATTGTTTCGTCTGTTCATAACATTAAATTCTTACTTGCAGGCAGCGGGCCAATGACGCGTAATGTAAAATCTTTCATTAGGAAATTCGACCTAGAAACCAAGGTGAAATTACTTTTACACTATATTCCTGATGAAGATTTACCGGGTTTATACAACGCTAGTGATATATATATATTACCATCGTTTATTGAGGGGATGCCACTTTCTTTAATGGAAGCTATGGCTTGTGCTAAGCCTGTTATTGCAACAAATGTCGGTGATGTACCTTTACTCGTCAAAGATGGAGTAAATGGTTTTTTAATTCCACCTGGCGACCCGGAAATATTAGTTCAAAAAATAATTCATCTTTACAGTCGACCAGAACTCAAAAAAATTATGGAAACAAATAATGCGGAAAAAATGTTGAAATTTGACTGGGACAATATATCAAAAAAATATTTACAGTTATACCTACAATTAATGCTTGAAAAAAGTATAAATATGAATTCTCAATCTATGCGCGCGCGCATTTTAGTTTGATTCGATTCTAGCTATTATAAAAAAGTGAGGTATTCATGAAGCCGTTGGAGGTGCTAGTTACAAAGATTCTGGCAGTAACGACTAGAAATGGATATAAGACCTTGCAAGAAAGAAAGTTAGTGTTACATTCAATTCTCTTAATGCTTCTAACTGCACTTATTTTCGACTTCTTCGTTGCATCTGGCTCGATTGTGCCCCTCAGGTTTATGTATGATACTGCTTTTGCGATCATTTTATTCGTGGTAATGTATACTTCGGTTCTTCTATTTAAGAATAAAAAACTTCCTGAAAATTATCTTATTCTTACTTTACCGAGAATCTCTTTTGTCTTACCCATAATATTAAACCTCAAGGCTATCTTTGCTATAGCTTCGTTAGATGTTCCTAGAATAGGATTCCTTAATCATGATATTTTGCTTAACATCAATAATTTGTTTCTCATACTGGACTATTTGACGATAAACCTAGCGAATGGTTATCTACTCTATCTTACTATTAATAGAAAGGCATATACACATCTATATGACATGCCGACGTATGTTCTTGGCATAATCGCAATTGAGGCTTTCTCAGCGAACTATTTTTTTCATTTTGGAGGTGTCACTGGATTTCGTTGGGGCGCCGCCGTATTTCATTTAGCATTCTGTGGGATTGCTGTATGGCTGTATCATAAGCTTAGAATGAGAGAGAATCATATAGTAATAGGTTGCCCAGACATGCTATTGACATTTCTTTCCTTAGGCATTTTCCTGATGGTCTTCATTCCATTCGGGATTTACAATCTTTTTGGTGATAATGCCGTAGTTGTAGGCAGTGCGTTGAGTATCGCCCAGAGAGGAAGCTTGCAGCCATATTACGTAGCTACCGACTACTATAGTCCAATAGGGGGCTTTGTTTCTATCGTCTTCGCATATATATCTGGTCTTGACAATGTTCTTTTGGCATCTAGTCTTCCCTTCCTCACAGCACATTTGATGCTACCGTTTATCACGTATTGCTTCTTAAAGGAAATTGTGATTGATGATTCGAGAATAGCCATAGTCGGCACAGTTATGGCTATACTCATGGATGGATTGGCAGTACTCCTTCTGCCAGTCTATATTGGTAACCTTACACACATGGTAGTAACATGGCGAATATCTCCTGCAACAAAATCATTGTACTTTTCATCCATAGCTTGGATATGGTTTGCACCTTACAAAATTATGGGCATGGCATCTGCTACAGCTATGGGCGATATACTTTCTAGGAAAAGTGCAGCTGGCCCATTATTAGGCGGAGCTCTCCTCGGATTTTCATTCATAAACCCTAGAGAACCCTTTTTAGCAATTTTAATCCTGGTACTTTTATTCGGAATCGAGAACTTAAATCTAAAAGAACTTCTTGCACTCTTTTTAGCAACATTGGTATTTTTAGGACCCATTTCAGGAGTGACTATTTTTAAAATGTTGGAACAACTCACATTATACTATTTACGTAAGGTGGGTTTAATAGCAGAAGAGACTTCAGCGCAAACCATATCTTGTCTTCGGCTACTAGCTGATAATGCTTCGCTATTAATGATTCCGACTGTATTAATAAGTCTTATAGCAATCGTTTTTCTGATTCGTTCAAACTTCAAGAATATCACTAAAAAAACGACAGATATTAACAGATTTACTGCAGAGTACGTGTCAAAGAAACGTTCAGCCATCAAACTCAGAATAAGAGGAAAAACATGTAATATATTTTTATCATCCCAAGACATAACTTTAATAGGATTAAGTATCGTTTTACTCACATATATTTCATTCGAAGCCTATCAATACTCAGCTTACTCATTCGCGATCTCTACAAATATTTTTCTAGCCCCGATAAATTATATAATTTTGAGATACCATATTCTAGTAGCATTAATTATAGTCGGATTCTTCGGATTTAAGCATAATCCGAGGATATTAGTCACGCTTGCTGCCCTTGCTTCATTTATGTATTTGGCGCTGCTTGGCGGATACTTGATAATTGCACCGTTGGTGGTCGTAGTTATGGCATTGCCTACTTTAAGTTCATTTGTGAAGTTTCAAAAAAAACTTATAACATTTGTGGTTTTGCTTTTTGTTCTCCTCGGAGTCTTTTCAGCCACCTTTTATTCGGCAACCATAAAGTCTGCGGAAAGTGAGCCACAATACGTCGATCTTCCATTTATACTTCACGTACTTTTAAGTGAGGACTCAAACGAGGAAATATTTTCCGTTTCTTCATATTCTTATTATCCATGGCGCATAGCAAATATGGCAAATCTGCGATTGACCTTGGATCCATCCGTTCGTTTACACCTAATTGACAGAAGGTATGCGCCCAGCACGGTGATAGAACGTCTACTCAAAATCAAAAATAAAATCAAAATACTGTATCGCGGAGATGTTTTCATTCTTTACGAAAGTGCGCTAGACAGAACTCTAATCACTCCAAATCCAGGGTTCGAATTTGGAACTGATGGTCCGTATAACTGGACATCTAAAAAAACCGACGCATATCATAAGGCTTATTGGGATGAGGTCGTAGCATGGTCTGGAAATCGTAGTTTAAACTTATCGGTTGAAAAAGATCCCGGTACAATATGGGTTAGATGGGAAAGTGATAAAATATTTCTGCCGAGAGATACTTTATTCTTATGTTATGAGTATTATGTAAAACAAGACCTTAATGTCGGTTCCTCTCTAGTTCAATTTAATTTTTATGATTTTAATGGAGAACTAATAAAGTATGAAAGAATTTGGCAAAACGAGAATTCAGATTGGATGTTGAGAACTGGTTTAATTGATTTCCCAAATAAAACTTCATACTTAGATATATACTTAGTAAATCTCGGAGAAGGAAAAGTGTGGTTTGATGATGTCAAATTATATGCATTTAATTAGAGGAGCACTTTTAATTTAGGTACAACCTAGGGCTTCAAATAAGAATGATTAAAATCTCAAGTCTTAGACATCGTATGGAGAAGGTTTGAGAGCCTCTATAAGTGGACCTTTGGACTGATTTTAGGTATCTGGGTCACGGTGATAAAAACGTCAATCTGATGTTATTGAAAATCTTGGAAACTATATGAACTACACACATCCAATTCGAAGCGCGTGATGATGTTATGAAAATGCGCAAAATACTACTTTCTATATACGGCATGGTTGCAAAAATTCTATCTGGACATGGAATTAGAAAATTTTATCCTGTTAGAGCTGTCAAGAAGTTTATAATTTCTCATTTAAAACCGACTTTCATTAAAGTTAATGGTCATATAATGTTCTTAGATCCCGTAGACTCTCTTAATCTTTCGATTAATGGTGTTTATGAACCACTTGAAACAGAACTCTTTAAGAAATTAATTAAGAAGGGCGATGTGGTCTTGGATATTGGAGCAAATATTGGGTATTACACCCTAATCGCTGCAAAACTTGTTGGGGAAAACGGCAGAGTATATGCTTTTGAGCCGGACCCAGATAATTTTGCTTTACTTAAGAAGAATATAAAAATAAATGGTTATCAAAATGTGATATTGGTACAAAAGGCGGTTTCAAATAAAACGGGAAAACTAAGGCTATATTTATCTGATGACAGCGCGGCAGAACATAGAATATTCGATTCACGTGACGGTCGTCGATCAATCGAAATCGAAGCTATACGATTAGACGATTACTTCAAAGATTACTTTGGGAAAATTGATTTAATAAAAATGGACATTGAGGGAGCAGAGTGGGGAGCGATTCAAGGAATGCTTAATCTGTTGGAGAAAAATAAAACTTTAAAAATTATCACTGAGTTTTGGCCTAGTGCGCTTGAAAGATTTGGCATTGAACCTGAACAGTACCTAAAGTTGCTCTTGGAACAGGGTTTCAAACTATATTACATAAATGAACAAAAGAAAATATTGGAACGCGCTAACATCGCTAAGTTGTTAGAGATGTATACTTCTGAAAAGGAAAACTCTACGAATCTATTATGCATAAGACCTTAGGCAGACTCTTCCTCGCTTCGGCTCTTTGTCCCCTTCAGAAGCGCACAACAGCGATGCGCGCGAATGTTATGAGAAAGGATAAATGTTTGGGGCGCTCTAGCCATGTTATGAGCGCCTATATAGGATTGGATGTGCATAAGGATTGGACTTTCGCCACTGTCCTCGACCAGTCTGGTCGAGTTGTTGTTCGGAGAAAGCTTGAGAATGAGCACGTTCCAAGTTTCCTTGAAAATTTTAATGTTTTAAAGGTT
>Ga0315298_1006940_pt1 | contig 15175 bp, 12 predicted proteins | sample WHS_1_MG_FD_203077 | JGI IMG/M metagenome (GOLD analysis project Ga0315298, IMG submission 203077) | Extremophilic microbial mat communities from Washburn Hot Springs, YNP, Wyoming, USA - WHS_1_MG | ecosystem: Environmental > Aquatic > Thermal springs > Hot (42-90C) | place: USA: Wyoming... | reverse complement strand
CAGGATGCCCTCTTAAAGCAGGTTTTGCTTAAAGAGGGAAGAGGGAAAAACATGAAAGAGGACCCTTTGAAAGGCAAAAAATCAGGTGAGACCTCTTTTGTTTTCAATTAGATTTTTATGTGAGGCAGCACAGAGGGAAAGAAGTCGCTTTAACTTAAAGCCAGGGGTCACAATTTGACCATGAAGGAGCTTAAGAGCTTGAACGTCCTTTCTCTTTAACTACCCCAATAAGGTTTATTCTTTAAGTTCAATATGATTTCCTTCCATGAGGAAAAGGAGGTTTTCCTTAGAAGTTTAGAGGCAAGTGTTTAAAGGCAAGTTTTTGTTTTAAAGACCCTTGTTTTAAAAAGGGATTTTGAAATTTTTTGTTTTTTCCCATCTTGGCTGTTTCCCCGGTTCCTCCTATGCTGTATAATTCCTTTCAGGATAACGCCTCTAATTCTCTTAAAAACGAAAAATTAGGGTTATTCCGGGGTTTCGCGTGGGTGACAAAAGGAGTGCAAATTTCTTGGAATCTGATCCTGGAGGAGAAAGGTGCCAAATCCCTTAAAATCCATTACGCCTTTGCTGGAGCTTTTGGGAAATTCAGTGAAAATTTTACCGGCCACTGGCGGGGCAGTTGAAGAGCTCCAACATCCCGATCAGGAAGAATTTGAAGATAAGCTCATTAATGATGAAGGGGAAACAGTTACATGTTTTGCAGAGACGCCTGAGCCTAGTCCCCAAAACCTTTACAGGAAGACCCCTCCAATTCCGAGGAAGGAAAAACACCTTTTCCGTTTTTTCATTGACGGCAGCATTCGAACGTACTTTTTAGGTACAGGAATAGAGGGAGAACGGTCCTTTCCTATAGAGCTGGCACAGGTTGGCTCGGCAGTGATTAAGAGGGAGGACGACGGGAAGCTTTCAGTAATGGCGCATAGACAGCGCCTGGCTCTTCTTTTGCCCAAGCAAAACCAGGGAATCTCGGACACCCTCTGGGAGCAGATCAAAAGGATGGATAAACCCGATTACCTGGAAGTGGTGGATTTCACCTTGCCCGATAAATTGGCGGATTCTAAAAAGGACCCCCGGGACAAAGCAGGAGCCAAAGCCAGATCTTTAATGCACAAATTAGAAACGGAACTTATTCGGGAGACTGACAATTTTCGCAATGAAAACTCTTGGCTGGTCTTAGATGGAGCGGTCAAGTTTGTGGAAGAGGACATTTGGGCCTCATGGAGAAGCACTCCTTACCTCATTGGAGTTGCTAAATCCTTTCGGAAAGACCCCATGTTCCAACTGGGACCAAGACAAACCAAGAGAAGAGACATCACCAGCATTCTCGCTGGACTTCCTCATGCTTACCGCACGGCGGTTTTCAGCACTTTTGAAGGCCAAGTCGCTTTTTGGTACGTAAGATTGCGGGAGCAGAAGGAGGTCGATTATCCCTTAATGGGAGTAGTGAAGGTGGAGTTTCCCATTCCTGATAGAAAGCCTATCCCTTCAGAACTTGCTGATTTCATTTCCTCTTGTCTTGTGGCTGAAAGGAATGTAACCCCCTACGGATTGGACACTAGGTGGCATTGCTCTCTTTATCCCATCCACATTGCGGAAAAGGTAATCAAAAATCGGTTTTTCTCTCAAGAAGTGCTCATGGGCTGCATTAAATGGCCCAAACCACCAATTGGAGGTGAATAATGGAAGAAGCGAAAGAGATTAAGGAGATCGGAAAGACCTCCGCCACTGACAAAGATCCCAATACATCTGATAAGTTCATTTTTTGGCTGGCACCCCATGTGATTGTTAATCCCTTTGATATTGTGGAGGTAGACCAGGTTAGCCATGAGGGTAAGAGCAAGACCTACGGTCTGGTTACAACCTTAGAACATCGGACAGATGCCCCCTCGCATTTGTCCAATTTTATTTCTAGCAATTTTGGAGAATTGATTGAGGAGCCCAATACTCCCCGTCAGGGGACCACAGTAGCCCACGTAAATGTTTTAAGCAATGATCAGGATATTTACATGCCGGTGGATAGCGACAGAATCGTCAAATTTGCTGATGAAAAGGGCATCCAAGTCGCTTTAGGAATCGATACCATGGAGGAGAAGGATAGGATTCCGGCTGGCTTGATAAAAATGAGCAACGGTACAACAGCGATAGCTTATATCGACAGACGTTATGTTTTGGGACCGGAGTCCGCTCACGTTAACATTTCCGGAATCAGCGGTCTGGCGACCAAGACCTCTTATGCCATGTTCCTTATTCAATCAATATTGCAGAAGACTCCAGAAAACGAGAAAAGCAAAATCGCTGTGATTATCCTCAATGTTAAACACGGGGACCTTCTGCAAATTGACCAAAGAAGGGATAAGGATTTCACGGAAGAGGAAATGGAAATGTGGGAGGCTTTGGGATTAGAACCCAAGCCTTTCAATCCTGATTTCGTCCACTATTATCTGCCCCGAGGGAGGAACGGCCAGAGGCCCAATAGCTTCTTGGAGCCCAGTTTTTACAAAACCTACGCTTATGATTTGGATTGCACTGCAGACAAGCTGGACCTGCTTTTCGCCCAGATCCCTGATACCTATTTCACTTTGGAATCCATCATTAGTGAAATCAAGGAAGGCCTAAGGAATAATGAGCCAGATTTCCGCAATGTCCACTCCTGGCACAACCTTTTGAACGATAAGCCCTTATTCGACCCCCAAACCCACGCTGCTGTTAAGGAATGGCGGGGGATCCGGGGTTCCTCCATTGGGGTCTTCCGGAGGCATATGAGGAGGATGGTCACTGTAGGCCAATCTGGAATTTTCGTGGATTCCCAATCTACCCACGAGGTTTCTTTAAGCGACGAGATGCTAAAGATAAAAGGGGGCCACGTTTATGTAATTGACATTGCCCGACTTTATGAACACGAACAAATGCTGGTTTTTGGAGATCTCCTTAAATCCATTTATTCCCTGAAATCTGATCCCCCAGAAGAACGCGAGGAACCCATTCCCGAAAAGGTAATCTTTTTCGTGGACGAGCTGAACAAATATGCTCCCTCGGGAGGCAATCCCTCCCCTTTAACCCAGTTAGTCCTTGAGATTGCGGAACGCGGGCGTTCCCTGGGGGTTATTTTAATCTCTGCCCAGCAATTCATGAGCGCTGTCCACCCAAGGGTCACTGGGAACTGTGCCACAAAGGTAATTGGACGAAGCGGGTCGGCGGAGATCCTCCAGCCCGACTATAGATTCTTGGAAAACGAGATTAAGACGAATGTAACTAGGCTGGCCAAGGGTGAGCTCCTCTTGTCACATGCTGTCTACCGCCAACCTGTAAAGATCGTCTTCCCCAAGCCTACCTTCAAGCAACAGGAGTTCTAAATGGTTGACCTGGAAAGCCAAATCAAGGATATTGCTTCAAAATTATCCGAAGATATTAATGAGGCTGCTTCCAGTTCCAGAAATGAAGCCGAATTGCGAACAAAGATCGCCAGTCTTATCGAAAAAGTAGCCTCCAAAGCCGAGCTCGAGCTTCATTTGCGGGAGGAATACACCTTGATCAATGGCAGGGCGGATGCGGTTTACAACCGCTTTATCATCGAATACGAATCTCCCAGGAGTTTGAGGGATAAAAACGATTTCCGCGCTAACGATCACGCCATTAACCAGTTAAAGGATTACATAAAGGGGCTTTCCGCCATTGAAAGACACGGTAAAGAGAGGATTGCTGGAGTAGTCCTCGACGGTTGTTTTTTCATTTTTGTTAGAGCGAAGGAGGATTCATGGCAGATTGATCCTCCGCTGAAGGTTGATGAATATTCCACCGAGCTCTTCTTAAAGTACTTATTCTCCCTTTCCAAAGAATTAGCCCTGATCCCGGATAACCTGGTTCGTGATTTTGGGGAAAATACAATTGTTTCCCGTAAGATAGTGAGCGCCCTTTACAAATCTCTGGACCAAGCCCTGGATTCGAACTTAAGTCCCAGGGTGAAAACCCTCTTCGACCAGTGGTCTCTTCAATTTAGTGAGGTTTGCGATTATGAGGAATTCTCCAAACTTAAAATAGGGTCCTTTGCTCGCAGGTTTGGGATTCCTGATTCCCCGCAGCCCTTTCGTTTTTTCTTCTCCCTCCATACCTATTACGCTCTCTTAATCAAGCTGCTTGCCGTTCAAGTGGTCCTCTATTACACCAAAGCTTTTCCCGAACTGAACCTGAAGCAAATATCCACTTTGGAAAACCCCGCTCTAAAAGAATTCCTGAAAAGGATGGAGGAAGGGGGGATCTTTAAGGATGTACTCCAAATTAGGAATTTCATTGAAGGGGACTTTTTTAGTTGGTATCTGGACGCTTGGAACGAAGACCTTTATCTCTCCTTAAAATCCCTTATCTCCACTTTGGCCAACTATTCTCTTTTAACCTTGGACGTTGATCCTGATACCACAAGGGACCTCTTAAAAAGACTCTATCAGCAGCTCATGCCCCAGGAACTCAGGCATAACCTGGGTGAATACTATACCCCCGACTGGCTTGCTCAAAGGCTACTTAATATGTTAGAAGGAGGGGAATTTGAAGGGAACCCGGAGAAGCGCCTTTTGGACCCTTCCTGTGGCTCGGGAACCTTCCTCATTTTGGCCATTAAAAGTATTCGCAAATATGCCAAGGAAAGAGGTCTCCCTCCAGAGCGGACACTGGAGAAAATCCTTTCTAACGTAGTGGGTTTCGACCTGAACCCCTTGGCGGTGATTACAGCCCGGACCAATTACCTCCTTGCTTTGGGAGATTTGCTTCAATTCAGAAAGGGGGAAATTTCTATTCCCGTTTATCTTTGTGATTCCATAATGACTCCTCAAGAAGGGGAAGGATTGTTTGGAGGAGGCGCGGTTAAATTCAACACAGTAGTGGGACCTTTCACTCTTCCTAAAAGCCTTGTGGAGGCTCAGTATATTGACTCCCTTGCCAATTTCTTGGAAGAAGCAGTGAGGCTAAATCTTGACAAAGAACAGTTCGTTCCAAAGCTCTGTCAGGTACTCCCCTTAAATTACCCCCAGGATAAAAATGATATCGGAATGGTTTATGGGCTTTATCAGAAACTTCTTAGTCTGGAACATCAGGGGATTAATGGAGTCTGGGCACGAATTATAAAGAATGCCTTCGCACCATTGTTTGCGGGTGAGTTTGATTATGTAGTCGGCAATCCCCCTTGGGTGAATTGGGAGAATTTGCCCGAAGTGTATCGAGAAGAGACAAAACTCCTTTGGTTTTCCTATGGTCTTTTCCCTCATGGTGGCATGGATACTATTCTCGGCAAAGGGAAAAAAGATATTTCCATGATTATGACTTACGTAGCGATAGATAAATACTTAAAAAAGAAAGGAAAACTTGGTTTTGTAATCACCCAATCCGTTTTTAAAACCTCAGGCTCGGGCCAGGGATTCAGAAAATTCCAGCTTCCCAATGAGGAGCAAATTCAGGTACTGTTCGTTGATGATATGGTCGAGCTTAAGCCATTTGAGGGGGTTGGAAATAGAACTTCTCTTGTAATCCTCCAAAAGGGACGAAAGACCAGTTATCCTGTGCCCTATAATTTCTGGGTTAAAAAAGCAAAAGGAATTGGCTTAAAGGACAATATGACCTTGGAGGAGGTAGCCCAAATAACTACTTGCAAGCAATTTTATGCCGAACCAGTGAATTCCAATGACCCCACATCTCCCTGGATTACGGGGAGACCAAAAGCAATAAAAGCCGTGAAAAAGATTTTGGGTCAGTCTGATTATGTTGCTCACGAAGGAGTAAATTCTGGTGGGGCCAATGCCGTCTATTGGGTGGAAATTGTGGGCAAAAGGCCTGATGGCCTCGTGGTCGTTTCCAACATCACAGAAGGAGCCACGCGAGAGGTAGACGCTATTCAGGCTGCGATCGAGCCGGACCTGCTTTACCCACTTTTAAGAGGAAGGGACGTAAAAAGATGGAAGGCCGAGCCCAGTGCCTGGATAATTATGGCTCAAGACCCCATAAAAAGACGAGGCATCGCTGAAGATGAGATGAAGATCAAATATCCCAAGACTTATTTGTACCTGAAAAGGTTCGAAGCGATATTGAGAGAAAGGGCTGCTTTCAAGAGGTACTTTACCCGCAGAGAAAACAGCGGCCGTATTATTGAAACTGGACCTTTTTACAGCATGTTTGATGTAGGGGACTACACCTTTGCGCCTTATAAGGTGGTGTGGAAGTATGTTGCTTCTGATTTTATTTCCTCGGTTATCAGCTGTGCCGAGAAGAAGCCCATAGTGCCAAATGAGAAACTAATGCTTATCAGTTTTTACACGGGTGAGGAAGCACATTATGTCTGTGCAATGTGCAACTCTTCACCAGCAAGATTTATAGTAATTAGCTACGGAGTTGGAACACAATTAGCTCCTCATTTACTAAAAAACATCCGTATTCCCAAATTTGACCCCAAAAACGAACTCCATCTACGCCTGGCCGGGCTTTCCCAGAAAGCGCATGAAGTTGCCCAAACTGAAGACCAAAGCCCGCTTAAGCAAATTGAGGAAGAGATTGACGAAGTTGCTGCCCAAATCTGGGGCCTAACGAAAGAAGAACTTCAGGATATCAAGCTTTCCTTGCAGGAGTTGAGTTAAAAATGCCAGCTCATTTTTGGTTTCCCATCCCTATAACCTCCCTGGAGCTGATTTGTCTGAAGAAGAGAACAAAATGAGGAAAGAGCTTCCTTCTAACATTATTAGAGTTAAAAATTGGGATGAGATTTATCAGTATGTTAGGCGATTATCATGAAAATTTTATTAGTTGAGCCTCAGAAGTCCCATAAATATCATACTCAATACCCTCCCTTGGGTCTTTTAAAGCTTTCTGCTTACCACAAAGCCATAGGCGACGAAGTAAGATTCGTAAAGGGATTTGCGAGTAATGGCTTCTATCCCGATCGAATTTTCATTACGAGCCTCTTTACATATGCCTGGGAGCCTGTTCATGAAGTGATCGCATACTACAGCGAAAAATATCCTAAGGCCGAAATTAAGGTCGGTGGCATTTATGCCACATTGTGCCCTGATCACTTACAAGCCGCTTTTGGAGATAGGATTGAAATTCATAAAGGCTTGTTTTCTCCCGCAGAGGAGATCCTCCCAGACTATTCGCTCATTCCAGAGTGGAATACCAGTATTGTTTTTTCTTCTCGGGGTTGTATCCGGAACTGCCCTTTTTGTTCAGTAAAAGTTTTAGAACCGCGGTTCCAGCCCCGAAAATCAATTAAAAAATTAATCTACCCTGGGCACAAGAGGGTTATTTTCTGGGATAACAACATACTGGCTTCCCCCTATTGGGAGGAAATATTTCAAGAAGTCCAGGAAATGAAATTAGAGGTGGATTTCAACCAGGGAATTGATGCTCGCCTGGTTGATGAAAAAGTCGCAAGCTGGCTAAAAGAGCTTAAAATTCAAATAATTAGACTTGCCTATGATACCTCCGGAATCAGGGAGCCTCTGAAAAGAGCCATTGAGCTGTTAAAGGAAGCAGGATTCCGAGGAAGGCGCATGCTGGTTTATTGTCTGTACAACAACCCATTTGACAGAGATTCTCCGGAAGCTTTTCTTAAGAGAATCCGTGATTTAATGGATTGGGGGGTGGTCAGCTATCCCATGAGATACGAACCCTTGGAACCCAGGCCAAAAGGCACCTATGTTGCGCCCAATTGGACTCAAGAACAGCTTGAGATGGTGGCGAAAGCTCGCAGGGTACTTGGATACGGAGGAGCTTTTCCCCCCTACGAAGGATTAAAGAAGAAATTTTTCAACGCCAGATCTTTTGAAGAGGCCTTTGCGCTTAGGCCTGTCAGAGAAAATTAAGGTTCGGGTTTCCCGAGTTCCTTCCCATTAATAATCTTCAAAGGGCCCGCCGGGTCGGCTGCGGCGAGCCCCCTCAAGACCCTGAGGAGAAAGCCTTCCTCTTCTCTTTAGGTAACCAATTAAGACCTTTAGGAAAGCGCTTGCGCCTTCTTTAAGCAATCCCCAGCGTTTCCCAAGGTCGATGTTTTGCTTTTCCTCAGGATTGGCTTTTGCTTTCTAAACCCCTGGAAAAGCTTCACTCCTTGCAGAAAACCTCTTTAACCACCTTAGCTTTCCTATGGGTTGTCAGACTCAAGCGGAGCAGAAGCGGAGGAGAAGCGGAGAAGGTCCCAGACATCGCTTCAGAAGCCTCAAATTCAGGGGTCAGGTCTTGCAGTGAAGCATTTTGTTCCATCTGGCTTGCAGAGCTGATTACGAACCACAGACAGTAAAGCCCAGGAAAGTCCGAGCGGAGGTGAAGCGGAGGGAAAGCGGAGCAGGTCCTTCTCATCCCTGAGCTCGTCCTAAAATCAGAGCATTCCTGATGCCCCTAGCCGCACCCCAGGCCCTGGCCTCCAGATTAAGGCCTTGGGAAGGACTCTTTTTCTCTGGGGCTCCATTCAGTCTCCCTCGGAAAATATCTCATATTCCTCCAGGTTGAAGCTTTCCTTAAATTCCTCAGGGCGTTCCTCCTGATCCTCTGTTTCCCTTCCCTTCTCTTCCGGGGCCCTGGTTCCCTTTTCCAGGTTTTTGAGCAGGGTGCCGATGGTCTCCAGGAAGCGCCTGCGCTTTTCCTGCACTTCCTCCTCGGTCATGGGAGGGATTCCTCGAATCGGAGAGGGCTGGGGTGGCTCAGGCAGCTCAAAGAGGGCAGGCCTGAGCTCCAGAGGAAGCATCTGCTCCTTAAGCCAGCGCTCCCGCGCCATCTCGAAGAACTTCAGGAAGTGCCCCCGTACCACCTCGGGATCCCCTTCCCGGATGGTGTACCAGCCCAGGGCGCGCACCACCTCGCGGGTCAGAGGGGAGAGCTTCTCCATTCCTTCCTCCTCACAGTAGCCCTCGGTGACCAGCGAGGCCTCCAGCCAGGACTGCAAAGCATCGATCTGATATTCGGGAGGAGCGCTCATCTCCACCATGGCCCTCCTGATCTCGGAGATGGAAGGGGGAAAGGGGGATCCGCAGGCCATGAGGTACTTCACAGCGCGGAGCGCAGTCTCCAGGGGGACATCGGCCAGCATCTCGGACCAGATGGCGGCCTTTCCCTGGGAAACCTCGAATCCCCTCCAGGTCTCGGCGATCACCGCCAGAAGGCGCGTGGCCTCATTCTTTCTCATCAGGGCTCATCCTCCTTTCCTCAGGTTGGGAGAGGAAGCGCCGGTCAAGGACCGCTTCAGGGGGGATGCGAAAAGGGAGAAGGTGCGCCCGTCTTAAAGAACGCAGAGATCCCCTGATCTCCCTCTTCAAGAGAGATGTCCTCTTTTTCCCCTTGATCCTCTTCATTTCCTTCCTCCCTTTCGTATTTTTCCGCCAGTTCTATGGCCATCTGTGCCGCTCTGGAGAATTTGGGGATCCCTCGGGAGATGGTGCTCCTCTCCTCAAAGCCCCGCTTCTCGTAGTACTCCAGGAGCCCGGCGATGTTTCGGGGATTCCAGCCGTGAGCCGCCCAGGACTGGCAGGCTTTGGCCCAGAGGCGCAGGTTTTCCTCATCCTCACCCACCTTCTCTATTATCAGGGAATAGAGGTTGCGCCTGGGATAACAGAAGAAGGCCTTTTTGTAGGCCTCCACTGCCGGGTGGGGAGGAGAGCGCATAGATCCCCGTGCTCTCCCTGATTGGGGAGGAGACCTCAGGGATCTCTCAGCTTTGACCGGGTGTAGCACCTGGACAGGTGGAACGGGGCTTTCCCTTTCCTGGCTCCCTGCGGGTTGTGGATAGTTTGCGGGTTGCGCGGGACCGGCTTTCTGGTTAACCCCATTTTTCTGCCCGGAGCCTGCGAATTGCGGGGAGGGAAGTTCGAGTGGAACTTCCTCTGAGTGCGGCGCAGTTTTCCACCTGCGCTCCGATTCGGCTGAGGAGGGAAACTCCATCCCTTCTGATGCCTCTATTGGCCCGCCAGGGCTCCCTCGCTCTGACGGGGAAGTGCCTGAAGCATCCTCCTGGAGCGGCAGGACTTCCAGGGAAACCTCCTCGAGTTGAGACGGCGGGGCGCTCAGGGAGGAATCCTCAGGTGGCAGGGACACTCCTCTTAAGGGCACTCTTCCCGGGGGCACTACTTCCCAGGGCGCCTTCTTTTCCTGAAGGAGGGGGCCGCTCAGAGGGGCATCCTCATCTTGAGGCGGAACCTCACTAAAAGCCTTCTCTTTCCGCGGTGAAGGTGCACTTGAGGGTTCCCCTGCTGGCGGCGCAACCTCACTTAAAGCTTCCTCTAACTGGGCTGTTTTCGGAGTGCGTTTTTCTCCCCCCTGTGGGGGAGGTGCGCGCAAAGGCCTTTGCGCTTCTCCGTTAGGAGAAGCCTCTTTCAGAGAATCAGCAATCAGAGAATCATGAGAATCATGAGAATCGGAGAATCGGAGAATCAGAGAATCAGCCCGATTAGTACGGGACAAGGTACGTCCTTGGTATGACCAAGGTAGGCCTTGGGTATGACCAAGGTCAGACTTTGGTATGTCCTTGGTATGACTAAGGTCCGTTTTCTGGAGTTCCTTTTCCTCAACAGGGGCAGGCCTTTTCTCGAATGTTTCCTTCATTTCCTGAAGCGCTTCCTCCGGAGGCGAAGGGATGATGCTGGGCCGCTCATTCCGGTGAGGGTTCTGGTGCTTTTTGAAGTTCACCACCTGGATGTACCTCTTGCCTTCCACCTGGTAGCGCAGGATGAAGGGATGATCCCCGTTGTTTTTGGCGAGCTCCCCGAGTAGCTTCTCGATATCAACTTTGTCATAAGGGAAGATCTCGGCCTTGATCTTTTGGGGACGGTCCTCCAGGCGTCCTTCCCTGTCAGCTAGACACCAGAGGCCGGCGAAGAGGTAGCGGGCGTGAATGGAAAGGGAGCACAGGCAGTCGTTCTTGAAAAACCCCGGCTTGATGTTGCGCGCTCTCATCTCATCCTCCCTTTAAAAAGAGGGTCTTAGCCCGGGATTCCAGAAAGAGCGAGGCCTTGAGGCACTGCTCCCTGTTCATCTCCTTGATCATGGAGGGGAAGCCCTGCTCCTTGAGGAACTGCCCCAGGTGGAAGTAGTCCACGCACTTCTTCCCCTCGGCGTTCACGGTCTGGAAGCCGTTCCTGTAGGCCAGACGCAGCAGGTTCTGGATCTCCTCCCTGCTGGGACGCTCCCCGTTGGAGGGAGCGGATGAGGTGCTCTGAACCGGGGAAGAGCTGGGGGTGATGGGGAAGGAGCTTTTCCCTTCCGGAGTGCCCTGAGCCGAAGAGGATCCCTGGACATCCCCTCCGGAAGGCACAGATCCATTAGGGGAGGATCCCTGTCCGGAAGGGGAATACCCCGGAGCGCCATTCCCGGAAGGCGAGGACCCCGCGCCCCCGCTCGGGCTTCCGTTTCCCTGAGAGGAAGTCACCCTGGCCTTCACCTGGGAAGGGGAGGAGGTGAGCTCCTCCGCCGGAGTGGGACGGTATCCGGCCAGCACCACCACCCAGGCCAGGACGTTGCGTAAAGCCTTGGCCCCCGCTCTGGTCTGGGCCATGGAGGCTAACTGGAACCAGGGCTTCTCCTTCCAGTTCTCCTCGTCCCTCATGCAGTAGGCTTCCGCTCCCCCCACCACCATTCCCGTCCTCAAATCGATCACCTCGGCTCGAGCCTTGGCTCCCTTGATGCCGAAGATCTCCACGGGGACGGCCTCCACGCTCCTGGTGCACAGTCCGTAGAACTTGGCCACGGTCTGCCAGTCCTCAAACTCCAAATACTGTTCCCCTTTAAAGATCACAGGCTTTCTTTTATTGGCCACCACCCTCTGGAGGGCAGTAGCTGCCTTCTGTGCTTCCTGAAGCACGATCTCCGGTGCCTGGACCAGGGGTCGAAGAGAACTCTCCCCCTCTTTCACTTCCACGGGATAAATGATATTCTCTTCCATCAGAAATCCTCCTTTCTTTTGTGCCCCAGGAAAATGCCCTGCATTTTCCTGGGGGCCTCATCTTCTGGATCCACTGAAAAAGCGTTGGGTGTTTTCTCAGGGGCCCGTATTTCTGGATCCCTTGAGAAATCCACCTGCATTTTCCTGGGGGCCCTATCTTCTGGATCCACTGAAAAAGCGTTGGGCGTTTTCTCAGTGTTCCTTTGGAAGCTCTCTTCGGCCTCTCCCAGACTTCCTGAACTCGCTTCCTGAACCTCGCAGTTTTCCTCCTCCAGGTTTCCTGAAGGTGCCTCCTCTCCCAAATCGCTCTGGATGAAGCGCATCCTGTAGGACTTCTCCTTCCCCCTAACGAAGGCCAGTGCGGCCTCCCTCGAGCGGAAGAATCCCACGGGAAACTCCAGGGTTAAAGCGGGAGTCTCCACGCGCTCCGTCACGAACCACATACCCTTGGCTTTCATGAAGAATCTCTCCTTCTGGAAGCTTTCTTCTGCCTCTCCCTGCTTCTCTTTCCCTGCCCTGAAAAGGGCGGCCTCAAAAGCCTCTTCTACCTCGCTCTTTTCCTGAACCCGGAGGGTAAAAGCTCCGGATCCGGCCACGCTAACAGACTTCATTGCCTCTAAATTTCCTCCCTCAGGGACCCCTGAGGCTCTAACCCTGAAAGCCCCGGGCTCCCCGGCTTCAACATTTCCAGACCTCGCAGCCTCAAAAATCCCGACTCTCATCACCTCCGCCGGTTCCTTCCAGGTTTTCCCCTTGAGGATCTGCCAGATCGTTTTGTAGTTCACCCCGAAAAATTTGGCCAAGCGGTAACCGCTCCAGCCCATTTGAAAGAGTAAACGGATGGTATCTACCTGGGGCCAGGTGAGCTTGGTCCTGCCGTTGTGCGGACCCGACTTCCTCCACTTCAGGACGGCGTCCTGCATGTTGTCCTTCTGCGTTCCCAGAAACAGATGCCGGGGATTGACGCAGGCGGGGTTGTCGCATCTGTGGAGGACGCACATTCCCTGGGGGATCTCCCCGTAGGTTAAAATCCAGGCAAAGCGCGAGGCGATGATCCTCTTTCCCTTTAAGTGGAAGGCCCCGTATCCGTCTTTTATGGTGTATCCCTGCCACTCCCAGCAGGAATCGGGATCACCCCTCTTCACCATGGACCAGAAGCGCTCCTCAGGGCTCAAGAAGTTTCTTCCTCCTTTTGAGAGCGGGGAGGCCAGAGGTTCCTTCTCTGCGCTTCCTGCCTGATCATCTCCCGTACCACCTCCTGGGGTCTCCTGATCTCCTGGGAAGCGATCTCCTGCAGGGCCTTCATCTCGTATTCCGAGAGCACCAGGGAGAAGGTCCTCCTGCGTTTGATCCTCTCCTGTGAGGTTTCCATGTCCATCACTCCCTTCTCAAATCTACCTGGTTCGTATATAATTTTACTGAATTCATATAAATTTGAAAAGTAGTTTGAGAGGGTATAATAAAATTTTTTTTCAAAAAGTGATGTAATTGGAAAATTATGTGATATTATTAGAAAAAATAAAGAAAATTAGAAATTTTTGATGAGTTTCCTCAGGATTTTCAGGAGAATCGGAAGGAGGTTAAAAAATGGAGAGAGTGGACACCAGGAAGCTTTTAGGGAGGAGGATCCAGAGGCTCCTGGATGAACAGGGAAAGAGCGTGCGCCAGTGGGCAGAGTACATCGGGCGCCAGCTCTCCACCTGCTACGCCATCCTGGCCGGGCGCTCCAGCTTAAGGGTGGAGGACCTGATCAGGACGGCGGAGTTCCTGGGAGTGAGTACGGACTACCTCCTCAAGGCGGAAGAGGAGATCCCCATCTACCTGCGCCTAGCCCCCGGGGAAAGCCGGGATTCCGTAGCCCGGAAGATCATGGCTCAGGTGGAAGAATACTTCCAGAAGCACCCGGAGCTGGAAAAGGAGGAAAAGTAAAGGTTGGAGCGCAGGACAGGGAATCCCCTTTCCCGTGCCCTTTTAAGGCTTTAAAGACAGGCTTGCCTGCATCCCTGAGAAAGGTTTAAATTTTCTCAGGCTGTTTTTCCGCTCTTTTTGAGCGGATGTTATTTTTTCCCAGAGTAAGAGATGACCACCGAGGAACTGAAAGCCGAGTTTGAAAAACGGGGAATTCACCTGGTCTTCGCCGCCCTGGAAGGGGACGGCGCCCTCTTTAAAAGAAAGGGGAAGTGGTACTGCTTCGTGAACGCCAGATCTCCTTCCGTACGCCAGCGCTGGACCATGGCCCACGAGCTGGGGCACTTCGATCTGCACAGGGAAGCCCAGGATGAGAGCGCTTCCTCTGAGGATCAGGAGGTGTTCTTCGAAGGTCAGGGCTCCCCGTTTTCCGGGACGGCGATCATGGAGCAGGAGGCCAACCTCTACGCCGCCGAACTTTTAATGCCCAAAGAGGAGCTCCTCTCTGTCCTTCCCGACCTTTACGAGCCGGAGCAGATCCCCTCCCAGGTGGAATTTCTCTCCCAGAAGTTCGAGGTCTCCTTTGAGGCCATGGTCAGGCGCTTAATGGATCTCAGAGCGCTGAGGAAGGACTGGGGTGAGTGGCTCCTCTCCGGGGCCCCCAAAGCGCAAATCCCCGCTTCAGAATTAAACTCCAGTGAAACCGTCCCTTTTTCCAGGCCTCCCGAAAAGAACCTCCCCGTAATCTCTCCCGAGGAAGCCTTCCCCTTTAATCAGGAGTTCCGCTATCCCGGGGATCCCCTCACTGGATCCGTTTGAGACAACCTCCTCCTGAAGGGGCCCAGCTCTTCGCCCAGGGGATTGAGGTGGCGGGAATCTCCTTCGAAAGTTCCCGGGAGAACGCCCTTTCCTTCGCTTATGGGAAAGAGCGCTCCTTAGAGCTGAGGCGCGATCCCCAGAACCCCTTCGACCAGAACGCCATCGAGGTCATCGGCCGCTGGAGAGATAAAGAAAGAAAGGAATGCTCCGGTCTTTTAGGCTACGTCCCCAGGGAGCTTGCCGCCCGTATGGCTAAAGACGCTTCTTCTTCCCAACTTTATGCTACCTTAGAGACCCTGATCCTCCCCCGCAGAAAAAAGTCCCCCGGAATCAGGTTCTCGGTGTGGGTTTCTTCTGTTTCCTCTGGGTGAAACTGAGTGCATTACTTTCTCTTTTCTAATTTTGGGGAAACCTATATAATAATTTTGGCTCCTTTGTGGAGACTATTATGTGAATGGCCTCTGGCTGTAAAAGCAAGGGAAAACCGGAAATTGGCTTGTAATCAGGGCGGATGGCTCAGCGGCTAGAGCACTTGCTTCACACGCAAGG
>Ga0315298_1006938_pt1 | contig 15180 bp, 10 predicted proteins | sample WHS_1_MG_FD_203077 | JGI IMG/M metagenome (GOLD analysis project Ga0315298, IMG submission 203077) | Extremophilic microbial mat communities from Washburn Hot Springs, YNP, Wyoming, USA - WHS_1_MG | ecosystem: Environmental > Aquatic > Thermal springs > Hot (42-90C) | place: USA: Wyoming... | reverse complement strand
TACAGGCTTTATGCCTAATGTACCAAGTAGAGGGTTGAGGAACTGGAGAAGTGGGTTTAACATTTCGAACGGTTTCAAAGAACCAATGACAATCATAATTTACCCACTTCTCCCCATATCTTCTCACCATACATACTAAGTATAGTGAAAGACATGTTTCCTCTAAATCACAACCTGGTATATTATATACGATGACAAATTAATTAGTATTTTGTCTTTTGGGGTTAGTTGGGAAGGGGTATCCCCTTCCCAATATTGGGAGATCCCTCACAAAAGGCATTCGGGACGACCAAACTACGGTCGGTTCTGAAAGGGGGATTTTACCCCTTTCGATTGAACTGAGGAAATTCCTCGGGCTAAAGCCCTCGGAATGACTAATTGGTTGGTTTTTTGTCTTTTTGGGGAGAAAGGCGGGGGATTTTGAGAAATGAAGGGATAAAATATGTGAAGCGATTAATACACAAACTTATGATCTTCCATCTCTTGTGATTCTGTAAAATTAACCTATAATGTGGACAGATGGGCGAATTGAATAAAAAATGCAGAAAGCCCCAATCAAAAATCCAGTTAAAATATTTTAGGGAGGTGAAAATGAAGTTATTTGTTTTTGAGAGTGACAATTTTTTGAATGTAGGCATCGAAGTAGATGGACACAGTATAAACATTAACAAACTTTCCGAAGCAATGGAGCACATTGGCGAAAGATCTGCGCCCTATGTTGAATCAGTCCAATCTGCAATTGATCAATTTGAGGATGTAAAGAAGATGATTAGATGGGGGAAGAAAACCTTCAAAGAGCAATTCTTTGACCTTTTCAATGTAAATGTAAAGAAATTCTATCCCCCGATTGATAAATCTGCGCAGGTTGTGTGCCTCGGAAAGAACTATGCTGAACACGCAAAAGAGACTGGTGGGGAAGTTCCAGAAGAGCCGATTCTTTTTGCAAAGTTTGCAACCCTTGCTATAACGGACGGGGACATCATTATGTATCCAGAGTGGGCAACAAGGATTGACCCAGAACCAGAACTTGCAGTTATTATAGGGAAAGAATGCAAAGATGTAGATGAGATTAATGCAATGGATTGCGTTTTTGGATATACAATTGTAAACGACATAACAGAAAGGAACATAGAATTCAAGGATATGGCGAAGGGGCTTCCGTGGTTCAGGTCCAAGAATTTCGAGACTTCTCTTTCAATTGGTCCTTATATTGTAACTAAAGATGAGATTAAAACGCCCCATAATCTTGAAATCGAACTTTATGTGAATGGTGTATTAAAGCAAAAAGGAAATACAAGGGATATGATCTTTAAAATTGATAAGACAATTGCGTATATCTCAAAATACTTCACACTGTATCCAGGCGATGTAATCTCAACGGGGACAGTCCCAGGTATCCTTCCAATTGAAAAAGGTGATGAGGTATTGATAAAAATCGAAAAAATTGGGGAGTTGAGAAACAGAGTTTCAAGATAAAATTCTGGTGGAGCAGAGGGGACTTGAACCCCTGACCTCATCCGTGCGAGGGATGCGTTCTACCACTGAACTACTGCCCCACCCATTACATTATAGCAAAATTTTCTGAATTTACTTTCACTCTCTTGCATTTGCTTTAAATTGTCCTATAATTATTAAGGAGAGTAATATGAGCGCACTGTTTGGAAAAAAGGATTTTAGAAAAGATTTGCAATTGTTAATTCTAAAAGGGGACATAAAAGGCGCCTGTGACTATGCCCTGGCAAATGCATCCTCCTATGAAGAACTTGGAAATATTAGCGAGGCGCAATCTATCCTTAAAACATTGATCGAACTTTTTGAAGCAAACAATATAAAGAATGCACCCTGTATTGAAACAGCCCTTGAAAAATGCATAACAAATGCAATTGATCTGGAGAATCCAAATAGCGTTATACAAAACTCAATAAAACTTGCCTACTTAAAAATTGAACTGGGTAAAATTAATGAAGCAGTCCAACTTCTCAAGGTCCTTGATCTCAAATATAAATTATCTACAAATGTACTGAAGGAAATGATTAAAATTTACACATCCATATCCCACTTTCCAAATGCACTAAGGCTCATTGAAAGAGTCCTTGAAAAAGAAAAAGATACAGAACTCATACGCATGGCAGGAGATATCCACTTTAACACAGGAAACTTTGAAAAAGCACTTGATTACTTTAATGCACTCTCTCTATTAGAACCTGAAAACGAATATGCAAAAAATAAAGTAAAAGAAATAAAAAGAATCCTATCAAAGACAGGTGAGGAAGAAGTTGTACCACATATCAATGTGATGGAAGATAGAGCGTCTTATGAAACCGGTAAGAAAATAGAAGAAGTAAAACCCTCAGAAAAACTAACAGAAACCCAGGCAGAAGAGAAAAAAGAGCACATTACTGCCGCCCCCTTAAAGGAAGAACAAGAAGTAAAACCAATCAGAACAAACCTTGAAGATATAAAAGATTACGCAGATGCACTTTCTTATATAGAAAAAGGGGAGATAAAGGAAGGTGTCCAAATTCTACAAACCCTTGCCCTTGACTTTGAAAAGAAAGATATAGATACAGCCATGAGCATCTATGAAAAAATACTCCTTATTGACCCCACCAATGTAGGGATTGCAAAGAGATGCTCAAAAATCCTCTTTGAAGCAGGCAGGACCAAAGAAGCGATATTCTATCTTAGAAGTGCAGCTCATAGTCCTGATAGCCATGCAAAACTTGAAGCCCTTCTTGCCTTAAAGGATATATTAAAAGAGGACATAAACATCAAGAAAGAAATCTTCAAAACCTACCTTGAGTTAAACGATATAAACAGTGCAATTGAAACGCTTAAATGGTTCCCTTTGGGGGAGTTAAATGCATTGTTGGAAATACTGTATCCAAAAATTGAAAACAGTAAAGCGAGTATAGTGTCAGTCTCGAAATTCATAAAGGATAAGCCTATCGACGAAGAAATAAAATTCAAATATTTCTATAGGGGCTTTCAACTATTCTATGAGGCACAGGATAAAATTGAAAGCATTAAGTATCTTATCCAGAGCCATTCAATAAGAAGGTTAGCACTTGCAGACTACCTGAAAGTAGTGCCATTTCTAAGGGAACTGAAACTACCAGAAGAAAGCGATATTGTAGCCTCTCAAATCTCGTCTTACCTCGAAATTGAAAGTGACCCTGCAAAGCAGTTTGAACTAAGCAAAACGATAGTCTCTTTGGGTGTAAATAAACCCATTTACTTTGCAAAACACTTCGAACTTGCAAACGCCCTGGGCTTCACAGATGTCGAAATTGAAATGGCAAAGAAACTCATCGACCATAACGCAATTCAGTTTGCAGAACTTATATATAACGATATGAGCAAGCACATCGATACCCTGGATACAGAATTCCTTACAAAATTGGGAAACTTCCTCGAAATGGCAAACTTAATGTCCTTATCCTACAGGATATATTTAGAAATACTAAACCGTGATCCTCTTAATGTAAATGCACTTACAAAAACATTCCTCTATGTTATAGAGAGGGAAGATGAATCTGAAATCCTTGCCTTTCTCGAAAAATTCACCCCGAATGCTTCCTATGCCTCAATTGTAACACCACTTATTGAAAAATACAAACTTATGCAACTCAAAAATCCGTTTGAGTATACTTATCACTTTACCCTCGGGTTTCTTTACTTCCTCATCGAAAGATATGAGGAAGCGGTTGCACTATTTCAGTTCGTAGTGCGCAGTGGACATCACAAGGCCCTGATGTATCTTATGATCAGTCTCTGCTTTGAAAAAACATCACTCCTCGACTTCTCTATCAAGCAACTTGAGAATGCACTGAAAGAGGATGCAATACCTGAGGTAAGAAAAGAGATACTCTATAGATTTGCACTCGTGAAAAAGCATACAGGAGACTTTGTATCCGCAAGAAATACACTCTTGGAACTCCTTAAGTTAGGGGAGTACAAAGATGCAAAACTCTTACTTGAGACACTTCCGGAAGCAAAAAAGATCATAGATATAAGAGGTGAAGAAAGATGATATCTCCTGGAACAGAAAAGGTTGGAGAAATCCTTCTCAAAAAAGGGATTATCGCAAGAGACACGCTTGAAAAGTTTCTCTCTATGCAAAAGATAACCAAAGAACCGCTTCTTAAAATTCTTATGGACAATGGCATTATCACAGAAGAGGAGCAGGCGCAGATATTAGCAGAGCAGTGGGGACTCGAATATGTGGACCTTGTAAAATACCCAATAGAAAAAGAAATTCTCAGGTTCACAGACCCAGAAAAAGCAAAATTCTACGGATACTTCGTATTTAAAAAAGGAGAAGATGGTTTCCATGTTGCAATTGCTGATCCTACAAACATCGAGGCTATAGACTATGTAAGGGTCGTATATGGAATGGGTGTAAAATTCTATGTAGCACCAAAAAGTGCAATCATCCAGATAATTGAAAAGTATTACGAACTTGAGAATGTTGTAAAGAAAGCAGAAGAGGAATTTGATGAGGTCAAAGTTGTTGAAACCGTCGAAGAAACCGACCTCTCAAAATTGAGAATGCTTGGCGAAGATGCACCAGTTGTAAGACTTGTAAACAGTATCATTTCGGAGGCAATTGCTGAGAGTGCTTCGGATATCCATGTAGAACCAACAGAAGATAGTGTAAGGATAAGATATAGAATTGATGGAATTCTACAGGAAAAACAAAGACTTCCAAAAAGGATCCAGCCAGGTATTATTGCAAGGCTTAAAATCATCTCGAATATGGATATTGCAGAAAGAAGAATTCCTCAGGACGGAAGAATCTCCTTAAAGTTTGAAGGGCGTCCAGTGGATTTCCGTGTATCATCACTCCCATCCATATTTGGAGAAAAAATCGTCTTAAGAATCTTAGACAAGACATCCTCCATTAGACCAATGGAACAACTCGGCTTTTCAGAGTACAACCTCAAAAGATTTGAAAACATCATCACCCAACCCTATGGTATGATACTTATTTCAGGACCAACTGGCTCAGGAAAGACAACCACTCTTTACTCTATCTTAAACAGACTTAATACACCCAGCAAAAACATTATCACAGTTGAAGATCCTGTTGAGTACCAGTTAAAGGGCATAAACCAGGTGCAGGTAAACGAAAAAGCAGGTTTGACTTTTGCAAATGCCTTAAGATCCATTCTGAGGCAGGACCCAAATATCATCCTTATAGGCGAAATTCGTGATAGAGAAACTGCACAAATTGCAATAGAGGCAGCACTTACAGGACACCTTGTCCTTTCCACCATCCATACGAATGATTCTGCATCAATTCCTACACGTCTCATAGATATGGGTATCGAACCATTTCTTGTTGCATCTTCCCTTATTGGAGCAACAGCACAGAGACTCGTGAGAAAGATTTGCCCAAAATGCAAGGTAGAATATAAACCTTCTAAAGATGTCCTTGAACATCTGGGTTTTGAGGTGGAAGAAGGTGTCACTTTCTACAAGGGTGAAGGGTGTGATTTCTGTAACCATACGGGATACAAAGGAAGAATTGCAATCTCTGAAATCCTTCCCATTACCCCAGAAATTCAAAAACTCATTCTAAAAAGGGCTTCTTCCAAAGAAATTCTTGCGGAAGGTAAACGCCTTGGCATGAAGACACTCTTAGAAGATGCTCTTTTAAAGGCAGCGGAAGGCATTACAACACTTGAAGAAGTTATAAGAGTTGTTTCTACGCTGGAGGTAGTAGAATGACTTTAAATGAAATTTTAACACTTGCAGTAGAACACAAAGCATCTGATGTCCACCTAACAGTAGGGCTACCACCAGTTTTAAGGATATACAAAGAACTTGTATATCTTGAATCTGAACCCCTAACACCTGAAGATATTGTAGAGATGATGTATTCGATAATGACAGATAAACAAAAGGAACTCTTTAAAGAAAAACTCGAATTTGATTTTTCATATGGTTTGAAAGGGCTTGCACGATTCAGAGTCAATATATTTATGCAAAGAGGCTCTGTTGCAGCAGCATTTAGAAGGATCCCTTTTGAGATACCTCCTCTTGATTCACTCGGCGTCCCGAAAATAGCACATCAAATCATTGAAGAAGAGAGAGGTTTTATCTTAGTAACTGGTCCAACAGGACATGGAAAGTCAACTACATTAGCCTCTATGATCGACGAAATAAGTACAAAATTTTCAAAACATATCGTCACCATCGAAGACCCCATTGAATACCTGTTCAGACACAAGAGGTCTGTTGTTGTCCAGAGAGAACTCGGGACAGATACACTTTCATTTCCATCAGCACTCCGTGCAGCACTCCGTGAAGACCCAGATGTCATTCTTGTAGGAGAAATGAGGGACTTAGACACAATTGCAACAGCATTAACTGCTGCAGAAACAGGACATCTTGTGCTTGCAACACTTCACACGAATTCAGCTGCCCAAACAGTTGATAGAATTGTCGATGTATTTCCACCATATCAGCAAGAGCAGGTAAAAATGCAACTCTCTTCAGTTTTGCTTGCCATATTTTCACAGCAACTCATTCAGAAGAAAAATAAGTCTGGATTGGTACTTGCAACAGAAGTGCTCATTGCAACTCCTGCTATAAGAAACCTTATAAGAGAGGGAAAAACACATATGATACCTTCAATTATACAAACCTCCTCAAATGTTCACATGCAAACAATGGAGCAATCCCTTAAAGAACTCGTCCTGCGTGGTGACATTACCTACGAAGAGGGATTACGATATGCATTTAACAAAGAAAACTTTGTCCATCTTATGGAAAGGTGATGAAAATGGCACAATTCGAATACAAGGTTATTACTGCTTCAGGTGGTGCATTAGTAGGACGGTTAGAGGGGAATAGCGCCCAGGATGTTGCGGATTCTTTGAGAAGTAAGGGCTACCGAATTATTTACATCAAAGAATTAAGAGGATTATCACTTGGAGGTAAAAAAACGGAAGGAGGACTCCTTTCAAGATTCCACGGAATTAATGTAAGAGACCTCTCTATTTTTACAAACCAATTTGGAACAATGCTCAATGCAGGATTATCAATTTCAAGAGCACTTGCAGTCCTTGAGAAACAGACATCTAACCCTAAACTGGTTCAGATTATTAAAGAATTAAGTGTGGAGGTTAAAAAAGGAAACCAACTCTCAATGGCGCTTAAGAAATACCCTCTTGTATTTTCACCTCTTTATATAAGTATGGTCCAGGCAGGAGAGACATCTGGTAATTTAGGTGCATCACTTATCACAATGAGTAGTTTCTTACAGAGAGATTATGAAACAAGAAACAAAATAAGAGGCGCAATGACATATCCTGTTGCAGTTTTGGGCTTTGCAATTCTTATTGTAGTTGGTCTTTTCATCTTCGTAATACCAACATTCGAGGGCTTCTTAACTGAATTAGGCGCGCCACTTCCTGCAATTACTAAGATGATTTTTGCATTTGCAGACTTCCTTATTCACTATATCTGGTTTCTCGTTGCAATCACTATTATTGCAATTATTGCCTTTAGAAGATGGGTAAGAACTCCGCAAGGTAGAAGAACGGTTGATGATTTAAAACTCAGGCTACCGGTTATTTCTGAACTTACTTTAAAATCCTCAATGGCAAGATTTTCGGATACGCTTGCAACGCTCTTCTCTGCAGGTATTCCCATTATCGATTGTCTTTCAACTGTCCGGGGTGTTATAGATAATGTCGTTATCGGGGAGAAGATCGACGGCATCATTGATGGAATAAAAAGAGGAGAGGCATTATCGGCAGCACTTGAAAAAAGCGGTATGTTTACACCAATGGTATATGATATGACTGCCATTGGTGAAGAAAGCGGTAGCCTTGACAAAATGTTGAGAAAGGTATCCGAGTTTTACAATGAAGAGGTAAATTATATCATAAACAACATTTCTGCGCTCATTAACCCCGTTATGATGGTTGGAGTTGGCGGTATCATAGGTTTTACGCTTATAGGTCTGTATCTCCCTGTCTTCCAGATGGCATCTTATATAAAATAAGTCTCATGGAATATTACGATGTCATAGTAGTGGGTGGTGGACCAATTGGGTGTAGAGTTGCAAAAAACCTGGGAAGAGCAGGAATAAAAACTATTGTGCTTGAAGCAAAGAGTCGCATTGGCTATCCAAACCACTGTTCTGGCCTTGTTCCACCTGAATTTATCGATATTGGGCAGGTCCCTCACGCAATGGTCCTCAATCATATAAAAGGTGCACAGGTATATTCATATAAAGAAGACAGTTTTCATTTTAAAAGAGAGACACCATATGCAGTCGTTATCGACAGGACAAAGTTTGATATCTTTATGGAAGAGAGCGCAAGAAGGGAGCATGTACAATTTCTTTACAATGCATATGTAAGTAGTATAAAATTGGGGGAAGTTTCATCTCTCACCCTTACAAGCGGAAAGGAATTTAAGGCAAAAGTTATTGTCCTTGCAACTGGTGCTGCAAATGCAGTCCAGAAGATGTTACACATAGAAGACAGAACTACTACTATTTTCACTGCACAGGTTGATGTAGATCTTCCCCTTAACGATCCAGAGATTGCGTATATCTATATGAATAACAGTATTGCACATAACTGGTTTTCATGGGCAATACCAACGGATGGTGGCTGTGCAAGGGTAGGTTTTGGCAGTGTTTACGGAAAGAACATACTCAATTCGCTTGATATGCTCTTCTCAAACTGGAGTATCCTGAAAAATGCAAAAAGAAGGAGGCCTCCTGTTGTATGGTCTATCCCTACAGGCATAAGAGAAAAAACCGTCTTCGAAACACTCCTTCTTGTAGGTGATGCAGCGAATCAGATAAAACCTTTTTCAGGTGGAGGACTTCTTACAGGTTTTCTCTCTGCAGATGTGCTTACGACCTGTATCATCGACGCCCTAAAACAAAGCAGTTATAAAACATTTTTGCAAACACTTGCCAAATATGAAAAAGCCTGGCGAAGATTACTTCAAGGCGAATTTAAAAAAGAAATTCTTTTGAGGGATGTGTTCACGACACTAACAGATGAAGATAAGGCACTTGTCATTCAGAAAATCGAAAGGGGGAAAGCACAGCATATTATAGGAGAATATGGGTTTATGGATAAACCATCAATTGCAGGATTAAAACTGTTATTCTCTTTTAAAGAAATTCCGCTTCTATATATAAAAAGAAAAGTGTTTCTTAAGGATAAGAGGCGCTCCAACGAGGATAACTTTTGAACTTCCTCTTGCAAGGGCATAAGCAAGCATAAATTTGTCTTTAAAAATCGCGGGAAGCGTTTCCTCTACAAAATTTACAATAGCAATTGGTTTTCTTACCGCTTCATCTGGAAGGGAGACTAAAACATCGGTAATACCTGTATTTTTCATATCGTACTCAATATAGGCCTTCTGTCGCTCATAGGGGACGATCACTACAATATTTGACCTCTCCACTCCCCCTTTCAAGAACTGTTTTACCAATTCTACAGTAAAATCACCTTCAACTCTGTTGAGTTTGTTTTTTTCAAATTCCACATGCCCTTTGAGAGAGACAAACTGCACAACCTTTTCAGGATTAACGAGGGGGATAAACGCCTTATCTACATTTTCCTTATTGATAATTTTCACCTCGTTTAAATCTGCCTGTGGAACAGTATGTTGTTCATAAAATTTCGACACAAACCTGTGCAATTCACGCGTAAAACCATACACTTTATCTAAGATAAAAATTCTATTCTTTTCTATCATATCCTCAAAAGGGACAGACTCATCATAAGTAAAGATAAGAAGATTAGATGTAAATGGGGCAAGATTAAGCATCGTGTCCTTCTCAATATGCCTATCAAAGTAGAAAATATAGTCATATGTTGAATTAATATTTTCAATTCTATGCTCAACAAGTGTTCCAAAGTAAAAAGAAAGTGGTTTATAAAAATGCCTCGAGAACAAAAGCACCTTCTTATCTGGATGCTTTTTTAAGAAGTCTTCAATAACAAATTTCTTTCCCGTCCCTAACCCCCCTTTTACAATAAGAAATAGGGGGTTGGATAAAAGTGCTTCCTCAATTGAAGAGAATCCCCCGTTTAAAACTGGTGGAAGGGTTTTCCCATCCACCAAAAAACCTGTCAGGGGAGTTTCTGTCTCTCTCAACTTTAAGACACTTATACCACCCGTCCCTAACACTTTAAGTGGAGTGATAAATGCTGGTGCAACAGTTTTGTAATCGACTGCACCTTCAATGGTTGTAAAATCAATGTTCTTTACAACACCAAATATACGGAGATTCAGAGGCGGTTTTTCCATAACAACATATGGCGTTCCTCTCATGAGATCAAGTTCGTTATCCTTTATCAATGCCCTTATGCAAAAGCCGTCACTCTCTCCATTGTAAAGATGTAGAGTTGGTATGTCTTCAATCCTTCCTTCGAGCACTCTTCTTATAAATTTTCTTGCGTTTCTAAACTCCATAAGGTAACGCTCAACTGAATGTATGAATACATCCTTTCTATCCAATACGAATTTGAAGTTTTTAAAGAGCGGGTGTGAGTCAAGGAGGATTGAAGGAAGTGCATTAAAAAAGTCGTAAACAAGGAGAACAAAATCATTTCTATTATTCGTAATTGCCTTTATATCGGAACTTACAAGTTTTCTTTCTTCAAAAGTGCCATTTTCGTTAAGTATGAGATAACTTTTACTCTTCGTTATAAGAGAAAGTACTTTTCCTTTGTTTACAGCGTTTTGAAACACAACAGGAAATTTTCCAAAATAAAGCACATCCTTCACGAAAAAGCCATAAGAACTGCTAAAAATATAGGGATAGAAACTGAACTTTGCCCTTATATCTTTGGGTAACTTTGCAGTAAAATTTGCGAATCTGTTACTATCTTTTAACCCTCTCAATGCATAGAAAAACTCCCTTTCGCTGTATGTGAGTGGTTGTACATTTTCAAAGACATACTTTATTGTAAAAAGTGGATCAAATTCAATCTCTTCGGGTTGGACCAAAAAGCCAGGATAAAATATAAGAAGCGAATCTTCAACAAATTCGTAATGCCTTATAAAAATTTTGGGGCATTCCTTAAGATTGAGAAGCGCAACTTTTTTTACACCTCTCATGTTTACTTCTTTTGGAAGAAGTACTTCTATAATACCTTCATCAGTGGAAAGATGAACGCCCTTTTTCTCTTTAGTTTCAAATTCTCTTATTACTACCCCTTTTACATCTTTCATCTTACAAAATTATACAACTTAAACAAATAATTCAAAATAAAATGATTATTCCAAAAATTTCAAAAATATATATACCCCAACCTGAGCGTTTTTTATCACTCTAAGAAGCTTATTGCTTTTTTGAAAAAAATTACAAGTTTTTTGAGCATATTTTTCCCGTTTTTGTATTTTGCTCTGCTTTAGGTGAGTCAAAGGTATAGAAAAGCATTTAGAAGTCCTTTTTCTTGCCATCCCGTTGTCCTCTCTTGTGAAACCGTTATTTCTTAATGATTTATGTCTATTTCAATAAAAGTACTTTCAGAATACGCTTAAAAGATTCTCTATCAATAATTAAATTTTGGAACTATGTAAGCGCTACCTAAAAGGAAAACAAGAATTGCAAAAACTACTAACAGAACCACTATTACTATCCATACCCATTTTTTCATTATATTTTCCTGGTTCAAAAACCTGTAAAATCCTGAATTTTTACAGCCGCCCATTACCAGGTAATGGGGCTAACCTGCTAACCATTGCTGTCCAATCCCCTGAAACAATTATTCGTTTCAAGGGAGAAAAATCTCTAAATGATTTTTCAAGACAGCAAAAGGTTAGAGCTGTGGAAAGAACTTGCCATCTTTTGTGTCTACCTAAAGGCAGACCACTTACACCTTCCTTCCGTAGGTTTACAGGTTGTTGTGGAGATGACTTGCTCTTTCCACTTTGTATGTTCAGTAAGTGTATCTTAAGCGTTTTTAAGTCTTTTCTTAATTTTGCTAATTTACTTTTTAGTCTGTTTTTCCTGTATTGGTTTTTCTCATCTTTTATCTTTTGCTTCATACTTACTATGTTATCTTCAATCCTTGCTATACTATACGCTAAAAACTCTGTATCATTCAATAACTCTTTGTAGTTTTCAGGGAGTGTGTCTCTAAATCCCAATCCCCTTCTTGCTATTACATATGCTCCTGCAATGTCCTTATCTATGTTATACTGTGGTGCATATTTTAATTTACCAATGAGAGATGTATATGCAGGATTTACTTTCCTTACCTCTATACCAATTCTTCCTCCAGTTATCTCTATTTTGTCTAATAGTCTTTTGTATACCCATTTTTGTAATCTGCTTCTTAACTTTGGTAATCCATCTCCTTTTTTACCTTTTGGTAGTTTCTCTAAATCTTCCATAGAGATAGCCTTATTTTCTTCTCTTGCTATCTCCACAATTTGATGTGCTATATGCCACTCTAAATACTGTCTTTTTTCTGAACCTGCATCCAATAATTTGTGCAAACTGATACTCTCGTATCTCTCTAAGTCACCGTCTTTACCTACAATAGCCAATGCCAGATGGAACGGATATGCGTTTATATCTATTCCTATTATTCCACTGTCTTTTCTAATTGTAATAGGCGGTAATTTCTCTTCAATAGACATAAAGGCATACACTTTACCATTTTTTAGCTTTAGTCTAACACTGTATGGAAACCACTCACCTGTATGATGTGCCTGCTCTAACATAAACATTAAAGATATCCATTTATCTTTTTCTCTCTTAATACTTCTAATCACTTTTGCATAGATATACTGCTTATTTCCCGTATTTATCCTGAGATACAATTCATTATCTATTCTTTCTATACGTAAATTTAGGTTTCCCTGTTTTGACTTATCACCTCTTGAATACAAATTCCCCTGTCTACTTTCTCTCCATTTTGTTTTTAATTCTTCTCTTCTATAACCATTTAGATGATTCTTATTTAATTTCTCAAATATTTTTCCTGATCCAAATATCGTTTTCTTAGGACTTTGTCCTCTCTTATTGCATAGTGAGATCGCCGAATTTGCTAAAAATATCGCATCATCTGAATATCTTGTGTTTATATTAAACAATCCTGATATATCCTTCTTAAGTTCTTTTCTTTCCTGTCCTTCTAACAGCCTCTGATATGCATATCTCTCTCCCGATGAAAATCTACGCATTAAGTCTAAAAGAACTTCTCTATCCTGATTACTACTAAATTCAAGCAAGCACTGCAGAGTTATCATTTCTTTTTAGAACCTCTTTGTCCGTATATCTCCCTGCATTCTTTTATAGTTAATAGTTTTCTATCCATATCAATTTACTATTATACACCTTTTTATAAAATATAGCAACTGTTGCTCACCTCCCGTCCTAACAAGTTAAGACTTATTATATCCTAATATTATATAATGATGTTGTGAATTTTCAAAAAACTTTTAATGCATTTTCCTGTGGCTTAATGGAAAATCTTCCTGTAAGAAAGGACCGGCAATCTTTAAAGAGAGATGCATAGGTAAGTAGGCACTGCCTTGACTTTCTTTTAATTTTATATAGAATATAATGAGTTTGACGATGGGTCAAAACGAGGAGATTTTATTGCTCTGTTTTGGCCAATAGAGTTAACAAGGGAGATGAAAAATGAAAATAGGGTTATTTTTTGGGTCAAGATCAGTCGAACATGAGATATCTATAATTACTGCGATGCAGGTTGTGAATGCAGTAGACAGGACAAAGTATGATGTCATACCTATCTATATAAGTAAGAGTGGAGAATGGTTCACAGGTAGTTACTTGCTTGATATAAATAATTTCAAGGACTTGACTAAAATCCCGCAAAAAACATCTAAAATAATTAATTTAAGGTTGAATTATAAGAATAAACTCATCCTGGAAACGAAAGGGAGGTTTCTTACACCCCAGAGGATAGAAATTGATGTTGCCTTTCCTCTTATTCACGGAACATTTGGAGAAGATGGGAAAATACAGGGATTGTTTGAAATGCTAAGTGTGCCATATGTAGGAGCGGGGGTTACAGGTTCATCTATAGGGATGGACAAGATCTTAATGAAAGATGTTTTTAAGTCATATAATTTACCCATAGTAAATTATACCTGGATTAAACGAAAAGAGTGGGAGACGGACCCCGATGCCTGTATTTCTAAGATTGAAACTACGCTAAAATATCCCCTGTTTGTAAAACCTGCGAATCTTGGTTCGAGTGTGGGTATAAACAAAGCAAAGTCTAAAGAAGAGCTCGTAGAGGCAATTGAAGTAGCGAAATTTTATGATAGGAGAATCATTATTGAGGAATCTGTGGAGAATGCAAGGGAAATTAATTGTGCTGTTCTTGGAAACAATGAGCCGATTGCTTCTGCCTGTGAAGAAGTGACAACATGGAAGGCGTTTTTGGATTACGATGCTAAATATATTTCTGGGCAAAAGGGTAACGCTTCTCCCAAAAGGGGAGGTCACATTATTCCAGCCTCTCTTCCAGATGCGCTTACTAAAAATATACAGACTCTTGCAGTGGAGGCTTTTAAGGCAATTGATTGCAGGGGTATTGCAAGGGTAGATTTTCTCCTTGATCCTGCGACAGATAGAGTTTATATAAATGAGATTAACACTATGCCCGGTGCTCTCTCTTATTATCTCTGGAGTGCTTCGGGCATTTCTTTTACAAAGTTAATTGATAATCTCATAAATCTCGCTTTGGAATCGTTTGAGGATGGGGCAAGAAATATAACTTCGATTGATACAAAAGTGCTTCTGCAAAATCTCGGAATTGGAAGAGCGGGCAAAACATTGTAGAGATGTTCAAGGATATCGATGGTTTCACATTGTACTATGATGTAGAGGGGGATGGTCCCTCTCTTATTTTATTGCATGGATGGGGCGGAAATTCTTACAGCCTATTACCTCTTACTAATGTTTTGAAAAAGGATTTTAGAGTCTTTACATTGGACCTTCCAGGCTTTGGTAGAAGTTCTAAGCCTGTAAGTGCTATAGGTGGAGAAGAGTACAAAACAGTGGTTCAAAAGTTTATAGATACAGTCGGAATTCAGGACTACTCCATTATTGGACATTCATTCGGTGGACGGATTGCAATAAGAATTGCATCTCTAAAGCCAAAAGGTCTATGTAGCCTTGTTTTGATAGATAGTGGAGGCATAAAGGCA
>Ga0315298_1006937_pt1 | contig 15181 bp, 19 predicted proteins | sample WHS_1_MG_FD_203077 | JGI IMG/M metagenome (GOLD analysis project Ga0315298, IMG submission 203077) | Extremophilic microbial mat communities from Washburn Hot Springs, YNP, Wyoming, USA - WHS_1_MG | ecosystem: Environmental > Aquatic > Thermal springs > Hot (42-90C) | place: USA: Wyoming... | reverse complement strand
TTCTGTTTCTCTAATATCAAAAGGAGATGAAACAAAAATTAAAACTGCTGAAACAACTGCAACTGTTACTATCACAAACATTATTATCCAATAAAAAGATAACAATCTTTCATCTGCTTTTTTATTTATTCTGTATTTCATTTGAAGTTATTACTAAATAATCTCCCTTTAATTCAGCTGAAAAAAATAAATCATTAAAAAAACTATATTCATAACCCGATTTTTCACTTAGCTTTACTCTAACTACATTTCTTTCATTGTCTATTTTAATTACTTCACTAGAAAAATTTGGATCTTTTTCCTTTAAAATTTCTCCAACATACATCGTAAACTGAGTTTTACTAGGAAGTGCGTCTAAGGCTAAAGCAATTTGCTTTGCTGCTTGCTCTTCAATTAAAATTGTGTTGGAAGATTGTTTTGAAATAAACAAAAGTAGTATTGTCACAAAGGACAGAGCCAAAACTAAAAAAATAATGTCGCTTATTATAAAAGTGCCCTTTTTGTTTAAATCAATTTTAATTTTCATTTTATGCAGCTAAAGACACAAATTCTTTACATTCTAATCCTTTAATGGCTTCATCATTATATGGCAAATAAGTTGGAGGTAAAAAATCAGTGCCTTTTACATAAGAACTAATTATAAATGCTGCAGTTCCGCCGATAATGCCGCCACCAATAGCACAAACTACTGTTCCAGCTCCTGGAGCAAATGTTGAACAAACAGCTCCACCTTTTAGTCCTGAAAGTGTTGCAGCACTAATTGCGCCTCCAATAACAGCAGGAACACTTGCTCCACTTTGAACAGAAGTAACCAAAGCATACTTATTAAATTTTGTAAAATCAAGACCCCTGCTTAAAACATCGTTCATTGCAGCACGGCCCCCAGATACTTGTGTATACGCATTTAACGCAACAGTCAAAGAACTAAACCCATATAGATAATATAAATAATTAAAACTTTTTCCAGGAACTTTTTTATTTGCTAATTTCCCAAAAAGTTCAGACATAGTTACCTTATTCAAAGAATTATCATTTTTAATAGAGTCATCTATGGTAATTACATTACACATAACACAATATTGCCCCTCCCAAGAACTAGGAGCATAATTTACTTTTCCTTCTCCCATTTGCCACCAACAATCATACATTAAATCAGCTAAGTGATTTAGTAACTCGTCTTTATTTTTTACTGTTAGCACTTCGATTTCATTTGTTTGATAACCACAATTTTTTCCTTTGCTGATGCATACTTCTTTTGTAGAACACTGTAATCTAACAGTTTCCTTTCCTAAAGGAGTTGCCCCTCTTAAAATCACAGAATTTCTGCAAGCTTCTTTTTCTGTCTCTGATTTAAAATTAAAAACTAAAAAAAACAAAAGAATAACAGCGAAACTAACTATTAAAATTACTAAAGTTACTATTTGACTACTCGTTAATTCTCCTTTTTTGTTTTTCATCCGCCATACCTCTTTACAATTGCATAAATTGCATACAGCGCTGTAAGTATTAAAATTGCAAATACAATCCAGCTTATATATTTAATTAATTCTTCTAAACTTTCAATTGCTTTTTTGTTTAATTTAAAGATCATTTTTTGCTAAAAATAATTTTTCCTCCCTCTCGTTTTATAACAATGCCAGTAGGTCCATTTATTTCGATATCCCGAGGCATCTCAAAATTCTCGGGAACTGAAAGACAAATGTTTTTATTGAAGCACTTTTTCGTCTGAGAGGATAACCAAGAAGCTTTTTCGCAAACACAAATACACTGATGAGACAAACAAGAACTTGGTCCCTTTTCTTTAGAAAAAATCTTAAAAATCCATCCTCTTGGCTCAGTAAATATAAAAAAAAATTCTTGGTTGCTCGATACAACAACCTTAATTCCTTCTTCAAGTTTTTTTAAATTAGCGCGTGCTTGCTCATCATTTGATTTGCCACTAAAAGTATTATAAAGAACAAAGAGTAAAAAAACCAAAAGAAAAATACAGATTATAGCAATAATTACCTTTAAAGTATATTCTCCCAATAAAAAACCTTTTTTGTTTTTCATGTTATCTTTTTAATTTCCTTAGCTCCAGTCCTATTTTTTCAGAACCATCTATAGAGGATAGTATATTATTCTTGTTTTTCCACTCTTCATCAATACTAATTTTAAAGTCTTTACCCAATATTCCCACTTCTTTGTCAAACCACCAAGGTACATCAAGTTTGATACTATTTTTTTTAATATAGTACTTTGTTTTTACATTATCTATATAAATATACCCTTTGCTATCTAAAGTTGCAACCAAATTCTCAGGTTTCAACAACTCTGTATAATAAGGACTAGAAAAATCTCGATTATCTTGAGAGGTCATACCTGAAAAATAAGAAAGAATTTTATCCTTAAACAAAATATACACTCCTCCTAAAACAACAACTAATACTAAAACTGCAACTACCATTTTTACAATTTGCTCGTTAGTAATTTCAACCATTTGAACGAAGAGTATTTTTAAATCTTGAAGCTAATTCGCTCAACTGATCCTTTAGTAAATAAGCCAAAAGTCCAACTAAAACTAAAACAGCAATAGCTATAATCCAAGGAATCATTGTATCCCAAACAACCCCCTTTCTTTCTCGCATATTACTCTAAACAAGAAAGAGTTATTAAATTTAGCGTTTGCATTAAATTATAAATAAACTTAACCTTTGCGAAGGTTTATAACTTCTTTTAATTTATTTTATTAAAAGAGTATGGTTTCAACAAAAGATATTTTAGAAAAATACGGCACAAAACTTCAAAAAGAGCTAGACTCTTTTCCAACTTCTTCCGAAAAAAGTTCTTCAGAATATCAAAAATTCAAACTTGAAATGGTTCCTGAAGTGTCCAGATATGAAAGATGGACCCAAACTCTTGGTAATCTTTTAAGTATTAAATGCTCAGAAAAAGATAGGGTTAAACTCGAAAAATACTTAACAACTGCTCATGTCTCAGTTACACCAAATCAAGCTCTTACTCTAGCAACAGTTAGTTTAATTGGTTCTATGTTTATGATTATTCTTGTTTCAATAGGAATTTATTTCCTAACAGATACTGTTCCATTGCTTTTTGCTTTTTTGGGTATAATTGCCTCCTTGTTTGTTTTTTATTATAGCTATACGATGCCTCAAAGACTTGCGAATTCTTGGCGTTTAAAAGCTTCTGCCCAAATGGTTCCTGCAATTCTTTATATTGTAATCTACATGAAGCACACTTCAAATTTAGAAAGAGCAGTTGCATTCGCCTCAGAACATTTAGAGGGTCCTCTTGCCTTAGATTTTAAAAAAATATTTTATGATGTAGAAGTTGGAAAATACTCAAACATTAAACAAGGGTTAGATGCATATTTAGATAGCTGGAAAGAAGATGCTCCGGAGTTTGTTGAGTCTTTTCATTTGATAGAGTCCTCTCTTTACGAACCATCAGAAGAACAACGCATTCGCATTTTAGAAAAAGCACTTCAAGTGATTTTAGACGGCGTATATGAGAAAATGCTAAAATACTCTAGAGAAATTCGTTCCCCTCTTTCTACCCTATACATGTTAGGAATTGTCTTACCAGTTTTAGGACTTACTCTTCTTCCTCTTGCTTCTGCTCTTTTGCAAGGAATGATTAAATGGTATCATGTTTTAGTATTATTCAATATAATTTTCCCCTTTTTTGTTTTTTACCTTATTTCAGAAGTTTTACTTAAAAGACCAGGAGGTTATGGAGAAACCTCAGTTTTAGAATTAGACCCTAATTATGACAAATTTAAATCTAAACAACCTTGGAAAACTTATTTGCCTTTGTTAATTGTTTTCTTGTTTATTGGGTTTTTACCTTTTATTTTTCAAATAAACTTTCTAACAAACTTACTTGGCTTAAAAAACGATTATACTTTTTCTCAATTAGGAATTTCTATATTGGGAGATGTTAAGCTCTTTGATTTTAAAGAAGTTGGAAACAAAATAGTTGGACCATTTGGGCCTCTTGCAACTCTTCTTAGTCTATTTATCCCTCTTGGAATTGCTCTTTATTTTTCAAAAGTTTACGAAACAAAAACAAAAATTTTAATTTCGTCTCGTAACGACACTAAGCTTTTAGAAGAGGAATTTAATAACTCTCTATTTTTACTAGGAAATCGTCTGGCTGATGGAATTCCTGCTGAAATCGCTTTTGCAAAAGTAGCAGAATCAACAAAAGGACAAAAAACACAAAGTTTTTTTGCAATTATAAATCAAAACATTCAACAGATAGGTATGTCTGTTGAAAAAGCAATTTTTGACCCTAAAAGAGGAGCACTTTCCTTTTTCCCCTCCCCTCTCATTGCTACTTCAATGAAAATTTTAGTAGAAAGTGTAAAAAAAGGACTTCAAGTAGCTGCTCGCTCTCTTATGTCAATTTCAGAGTATGTTCATAATATACAAAAAATTAATCAACGCCTTAGAGACCTCTTAGCTGAAATTGTTTCAGACATGAAATCAAACATGAGTTTCTTAGCGCCTTTACTTGCTGGAATTGTTGTTGGTTTAGCAGCAATGCTCTCTGCAATTTTAACAAAGCTCCAGCTCTTACAAGATCTTGCTCTTTCAGGAGAAGCAAAAGAGCTTTCTAACTTAGGAGCCATAAGCACCTTTACCTCAATATTTAAAGTTACAGAAATGATTCCGCCTTACTTTTTACAAATTGTTATTGGAGGATATATCATAGAAATAATATTTATCCTAACAACTGCTCTTGTAACTGTAGATTCTGGAAAAGATCCTTTAAAAGAAAAACACGATCTCTCGGTTTATCTTAAAATAGGTGTAGGCCTTTACACAATTACTGCCTTAGTTTCTATCTTAGCCCTAACTCTCTTATCATCTAGGATATTATCAGGCATAACTGCTTAATTTAAAAATTAATTAAAATTTTCTGCTGCTTCTAAAAGCCACTGCTTCCACAAGGGAAAAACTTTTTCTTTCCAAGGCAAACCATGAACTGCCCTAACTTCATCACTAATTTTGTGAAACATGTGGTTTGACAAAGAATTAAACTTTGCTTCCATTAAAGAAGGTTTTTTTAATTTAATAGCTGTATCAACAATTTCTTGTTTTATTAAGCCTCTTAATAAAATATTGTCATATACTGCATCCCAATTTCCAGCCCATCCTTTTACTCCGCTTGCAATATTTTTAATAATCTCAGAGTCTCCATTAATTAATTCTGGTGTTGGTTCCAGCTCATCTTTTTCAACATTATATCTCAATAAATCAACAAACCCTCCTTCTGATAAAGGATCTTTATCCCAATGTTTTCTAACTTCAGTTACTTGTATAACCCTTCGAGCACTATGAAGCCCATCAGGTGTTTTTACAGGATTGGCCACAATTACTAAATCTGTTGCCTTAAAACTTGTTGCTGGGACATTTAAGTCATTTACAACTCTATCAAAAACCCCATATGGAGAATCTCCATGAATAGTACCTGCCACAACATTTGCTAATGCCCCTACTCTCATTGCTTCATAGAGAGATTTTGCTTCAAGACTTCTTACTTCCCCAACAATTAAAGCAGAATCTCCTAATCTCAAAGAGGTTCTTATGCCCTCAGAAGCCTCCACCTCACTAGAGCCTTCAATTAAAGCACTTCTTACTTTCATTCTTAAAATATCATATCCTATGGTTCTTAAAGCATCAACGGGCAACTCTAAAGTATCCTCAACGATAATTATTCTATACTTTGGCATAATTTCTAACATTAGGCTCCCTAACAAAGAAGTTTTTCCAGAGCTTCTTGTACCTGCTACTAGCAAACTTCTACTCCCGTCAATCATAAAACTTAATAATCCTGCCGCAAAGGAATTGAGCATTTTTCTATGAATAAACAAAGGCAATGTCCAAGGCTGATCTCTATGTCTCCTAAATGCATATGCAATCCCTGAAGGAGAAAGGGGCTCTTTAATGGCTGCGACTCTTGCGCGAACATTTCCAAAAACAAGTTCGGTGTCTAAAACAGGATTTGCTTCATCTAAAGGCCTACCTGATTGCAATCTAAGTTTTGCAGCCCAAGAATCTGCATCTTCATAACTAGGCAAAACATTTGTAATACATTCGTCATAATTTTCATGTCTTACAAAAACAGCATTTTGAGAAATAGGCGCATTAAGAACAACATCTTGCAATTTAGGATCCATTAACAAAACTTCTATTAGCCCATAACCAATAGTATATCTTACTAAGATCCTTGCAAGTTTTTGCAGCTCCTTATAAGTCAAAGAAATATTTTTTGTTTGTGCAAGCTCTCTTAACAGATCTCTTGCCACATTAAAAAAAATGTGTCTTGTCTTTTCAGGATCAAGAAATTCTTCTGCTTTTGGTCTATGCTCAATAAGCACATTTCTCGCCAAACTTAATAAAAGATGATGCTCCTCGGAAAGGGTATATTCTGGGGGTAAAATATGGTATAAATATTTAGGATCATCTTCTTTTTTTAAAATTGTTACAGTGGTTTTATCTAACTCGCTTCCTATTTCATACTCGTCAATTAATTTTGCATTTTCAGGAAGCTGTGCAACTAATCTTGTAAAACTAAAATTGGGTAAAATATCTGGCCTAAATATTTTTGAGTAAGCTTTTCTATTTGCTGCTGTTTCGTCTTTTAAAAAAGAAATAAGTTTTGTTTGCTCTAACAAGCTTGCAATTTTTTCCAGTAATCTTAAATATTGCAAAATTCCACCAGTGGTCGCTGCATTAGAAACTTGATTTTTATAATAGCTAATTCTCTTATTTAGTTCCTTAAAACAAAGTAATGGATCTTGTCTTAATAGCATCAAAAGATAGTTCATCTCCTCGTATAAAGAAGAAACTTCTCCATAGAAACGAAGCTTTTGTATTGACAAAAGTTCTTCTTGTTTCGTTAAATAAGTATAAAGGGCTGCAATTTCATTAAGCATAAAAACCTGCTCAGAAGGATAGTTGTAATTTCTTTGCTGCACAAAAACAATTCGAGAAACATTGAGATTTTCTGCTAGTAAATCAACAACTCTAGCCATATCAGAAGGATTGTCAGCTATTGAAGGGATATAGGGTGCGCCCAAATAATTGATATATAAAATAACCTCTCCTTGCCTTCTTTCAATTTCTGTAGAGTACAGCTCCTGATTTTTAAAAATCATTTTCTAAATCACACAAGCATTTTACATTAAATACATTTCTATACTCATTACAAAGAATTTTAAACTATTCTTTCTTTTAAAAATAATGGTTGATAATACTGAATATGCAACTGAACCACAAGAAAACCCTTGGGCATATTTAAGAGACTTAGAAGAAAAACAGCGTCTTCTAAAAGATAGGTTGCTCCTTATTGGAAAAAGTTTTATAGAAGAACGCGAAAAAATGCAAAACGAGTTGCAAGAACTTAAAAAAGAAGTCTTAATCTTAAAAGAAGATACTAAAAGAATAAAGGAATTAATTGAAAGAATTTCCGAACAAATTTCTTCTCTAGCAAGAAAAGAAGAAGTCGCTATCATTCAAAGGCAATTAGACATGCTTAGAGGCATAAAAATTTAAACTCTTATGTCTCTACATCTAAAAGGATAAAAAAGAGAAAATGGGAATAATTGAAGAAATTAAAAGAATGCAAATTGAAGGCAGAACTGAACAAGAAATAGTTTCTTCTCTTCAAGAAAAGGGGTATTCTCCCGAAGAAGTGCATGATGCTCTTGCTCAAGCAAAAATAAAAGAGGCTGTTTTAGCTCCTACTCCTGAAGAAAATTATGCTGAACAGATGCCTACAAAATCTCCACTCCAAACAGAAATGCAACCCTCAATGCTAACTTCTTCAACTGTTCCAGAATCTCTTCCGCTACTTCCCCCAGAACAATCATCTCAACTACCACCTCCTACTTATCCAGGATATCAGACCTATTCCTCTGCGCCTTCTCAAGATTATTACTCCTATGCTCCAACAAGTGCAGAAACAATTTCAGAAATAGCCGAGGAGGTAGTTGCTGAAAAAATCCAAACATTAAAATCAGACCTTGATAAAATTCTCTCTTTTAAGAATACTGTTGAAACTAAAATTGAATATTTAGATGAAAGATTAAATCGCATTGAAAAGATAATTGATCGTTTACAATTATCCATTTTACAAAAAATAGGTGAGCACATACTTAATGTTGAAGACCTAAAAAAAGAAATAATCGAAACACAAAAAACAATTAAAGCTGTTCTTCCTCAAACTCAAACAAAAACCTAATTATTTAAGTTTTACAAGTGCCCATCCAACTAATGCACAAACAGTAATTATAATTATTGCACCGTACCATCTTGAATCAGAAAACTGCTCAAAAGCTCCTGGAAATATTCTAATTGCTGTAATTAAAAAACCTACTAACAACAAAATAACAAAAAAAATTGCTAAACCCTTTGTCATAAAACCTGCTTCTTTTCCTACAAATCCTATAATCAACAAAAGAAAAAATAAGCAAGTAATTAAAACAACTGCCCAAGGCACAATTTGTTGAACATACTCCCTTGCTGAAGCAAAAACAATAAAAATAAGTGCTACCAAAAATGCAAGAAAAATTTGAATAAACCAGTTATCAAACAATTTAGACTTTTGCAAAATACCATAAACTAATACCACAACTAACAAAAATCCTATTAGAGGCAAAGCATTATTTATAGGGGAAAGGTCTATTGCGGCCATTTTATTTACTAATCCTCTCGCCAGGCTTCAAATTTTGCTTCTTTTGAAGTTTTAGATGATTCACTCTTTTTCCCAGAAAGAGAAATTGCTATAATCACTCCAACAAATAACAAAACAACAAGAATTGTTTCAAACTCTTCATGCCATAATCTTCCAAAATATCCCACACTGCCGAAAGAATTCAAAATAACATATATTGCGGCAAGCGCTCCCAAAACATAAAATCCAATTGCCCATCCTGTTTTATGCGCATCTGGAATAAAAATCACAGTTAGTAATACAACAATAAAAATAACTGCAATTGCTACACCTAACCTTGGAAATGCCTCTCTAAAAAAATCCTGAACATAACCTAATCTTAAGGTTAATAGTGCTGCAACAAAAGAAACAATAACATGCACTGCGCGATTTGCAGTAAAAATTTTAGTGGTTGATAAAATTCCAAAAATAATTGCGAAAATAAACAAAAAAGGAAGCATGAAATCAAAAACTCCTGCTGCTTCCCAACGTGCAAGAATCATATCTATACTTACCATTCTAATATTATTAATAACTGCTTTAAATATATTTCGTATCTCTCTTTTAACTTTTTTTCTACTTTAAAAAATTCTTTTTTAATTTATTAATCACCTCTAAGTTTAAAATAAAAAGTCAAATTAGTTTATTCTTTCTTTGATTTTCCGCCTAAAATTACAGCAACTATTGCCCCGATAATAATGATTATAAAAATCACATTTAAGATAACTTCTTCATTTGCAATTTTAAAAAGTGAGTCTAATCCTCCACTGTAATAAAGCACAACTAATACAACAGCTATAAAAGAGATTATTCCCAAAATTAATTTTAGCCAATTTGGAACTTCAAATTTTCCCTCTGGAAAAAAAGAACCAATTAAAACCAAAAAAACAAAAATTACTACTAAAGCAACTGCCAAAAAAGGAATTATATTACCAATTAACTCCCGTGCATAGGAAGTTGAAAAAACCGCAATTAATCCTGCTGAAAGGCTTATAAGTGCGTCTATTTGTTTCTTTCCCTCTCCAAAAAGTTTTGATTTTTGAAGTATCGCAAAAATAATTACAAAGACCAACACAAAAACTAAAACTGCTTGTGCAAATGGGCTTGAAAAAATTGTTTCAACCATATTTCTTACAATTGAATTGTCTATTTAAATATTGCTCTAATTAAAGGATATACTTAAGCAAATTCTTCTTGCTCTTCAGAAAAAGAAGATGTTTTTGAAATTTCTTCCCCTATTTCCTCGCTTTTCTCAGGAAGAGAGGTTTTTGTAACAATAAAAATATCCCCTATTGCTTTTACAAACTGATGAGGAATTATCACTCCTCTCGCTCCTCCTAACAAACCAGTAACTCCAGGTCCAACCTTAATTCTCCAGCCTTCAATTTTATTATCTACTAAAGTAACCTCTTCTACCTGCCCAAAGTAATCTCCTTCCGAGGTATAAACATGCTTTCCAAGTACTTCGCTTATCTTTTTTATGCGTAACATAGAAAAATCCTATTTTAGTGACTATTTATATTTTACGATTATCCAAAACATATATAGCAAATTAAAAACGAAAAGTCTTTATATTAGTTCTGCTCTAAAAAAATATGAATTTCCGAGAGGTGCTTCATTTATTAATTGCTGTTTTAGTAATTTCCCTCGTGATTAGTTTTCCAAATTTGATTACTTCAAATTGGCAGGCTGTTCCAATTTCTTTTCTATTTGCTTTCTTAATTATTGGATTTAATGTTTTTGCAAAAAAAGCTATGGCTTACTCTTTAGATTCAAATGTTGAGCACTCTTTATGGGGCTTTTCTAAATGGGGATTTTTAAAACAACAGCATTTTAACCAAGAATTTCCAGCGGGAATTTTTGTTCCCTTGTTTTCTGCAATTTTTCTTAGTTTGTTTTCCTTAGAAAGGATTTTTGTTCTTCCAATTCTAACTTATGAAGCAGTTGCATTAAAAACGCGCGCTGCGAAAAGATTTGGATATTATAGCTATACAACTCTAAGTGAATGGCACAATTCTTTAATTGGGGCAGCTGGAATAGTAGCAGTACTCTTGCTTTCGCTTATTGCTTACTTCCTTCCCTTTGGTTGGGGCGAATTATCGAGGGCTGCTGCATTTTTTGCATTCTTTAATCTTTTGCCTATCTCTAAATTAGACGGAACGCAAATCTTTTTTGGCTCAAGAGTTCTTTGGTCAATTCTTTTTGCAATTTCTTTTATCTTTGTTGCTTTTGCTGCTTTTGCAATCTAAAATTTTAAATAGCAATTTATTTTAATCCCTTTTGCTTATCATATTCTATGCTCCATTTGACACCGCGAGATTATCAAAAAGAAATTTTTGAAGTATCAAAAAACAAAAACACTTTAGTAGTTTTGCCGACAGGTTTAGGTAAAACCCTAATTGCTTTAATGCTTGCAGTGCACAGAAAAACTCTTTTTCCAGAATCAAAAATTCTTTTTCTTGCCCCAACAAAACCTCTCGTTGAGCAACATTTTTCTTATTTTAAAAAAAACTTGCCAGAATTATTTGCAGAATTACAGCTTTTTACTGGTTCCATTCAAGCAGAAAAAAGAAAAAAAATTTGGCAAACTGCAGAAATAATTTTTTCTACACCTCAATGTATTGCAAATGACTTAAAAGCCGGCCTTTACTCTTTAAATGACACCTCTCTCTTGATTATTGATGAAGCACACCGATGTCTTAAGAATTATGATTACACAAAAGTCGTTTCTATATATAAACAACAAGCACCTGCACAAATTCAGAGAATTCTTGGTTTAACCGCCTCTCCAGGACACGAGCTTGAAAAAATAAAACAAATATGTGAACACCTTGCTATAGAAGAGATTGAAATTCGCACACGCGAATCTGAAGACGTAAAACCCTATTTACAAAATTTAAAATTTGAAAAAGTAGAAGTTCCTTTCCCAAAAGAGATGGTTGCTCTTAGAGAAATATTAAAAAAAATTTGGAATGATAAAGTAGAAAAAATAAAAAATATTTTTCCAAATCTCAACCCTATAAACAAAATAACTCTTTTGGCTTTGCAAAAAGAACTCTCTTCTCAAATTTCTAGAGGAAACCACTCTGCTTTTTTTGGAGTTTCTTTAGTTGCACAAGCAATTAAAATATCTCATGCCTTAGAACTTTTAGAAACTCAAACCCTCTCTTCCTTAAACTCCTATCTTCAAAATATTCTTAACCAAGCAAAAGAGAAAAAAAGCAAAGCAGTTCAAGCACTGGTAAAAATGCCTGAGTTCAATGCTGCTCTTGTTTCATTGCAATCTCTTTTAAATCAAAATATAGAGCATCCAAAAATCTCTGCCCTCGCATCTATAATTCAAGAAGAGTTTCAAAAGAATTCTCAAAGTAAAATAATTGTTTTTACGCAATTTAGAGAAACCGCAGCTCTTTTAGTAAAAAAACTATCTGAAATAAAAAATGTACGTGCCTCTATTTTTATAGGACAAGCCAAAAAAGAAAGTTCTTCTGGCTTATCACAAAAAGAACAAAAAGAGATTATTGAAAAATTTAAGTCAGGGGAATTAAATGTTTTAGTAGCTACTTCTATCGGTGAAGAGGGATTAGATCTTCCAGAAGTTTCAGCAGTAGTTTTTTATGAACCAATTCCAAGTGCAATTAGAAAAATTCAAAGAGCTGGAAGAACTGCTCGCCTCTCTCCAGGAAAATTAGTTATTTTGATTACGCAAGAAACGAGAGATGTAATTCATCATTATGCTTCGAGTGCAAGAGAAAGAAAAATGTACAAGGTAGTACATTCTATAAAACAAGAATTAAAAGAAAAAAACAACAAATTAAAAGAAAAAAATATAAATGAATTCTTAGATTCATCTAATACTCTATCTAAATAATATGACCTTTTTCAATATTTTCTCAAACAAAAAAGAAAAGCCACTTTCTACAAATTTAATCTTGGTAGATTACAGAGAAAAAAATTCATTAGTGGTTCCTTACCTTCAAGACTTTTCATTGCAACTAAAATTTGAAAATTTACCAATAGGAGATTACATAATAAACAATATTGTAATTGAGAGAAAAACAATTTCTGACTTTAAATCTTCTGTTATTGACAAAAGGATATTTGAACAAATAAAAAATTTACAGCAATGCCCTCAAAACCTACTAATTTTAGAAGGTATTTTAGAAGAAGATATTTACAATTTAAGAATTAATGAAAACGCTTTTAGAGGTTTTTTGCTTTCTATTTTATTAAAACAAAAAATACCTCTGCTTTTTACATACGATGCAAAAGACACTGCAAAATATCTTAAAGTTTTGGCAATGAAAAATAAAGAAGACAGACCTCTATCTTTAAGACCTACAAAAATAATTTTTTCAGAAGAAGAAAAAAAGCAGTATATTTTAGAAGGTTTTTTTAGAATTGGCCCAGTAACTGCAAAAAAACTTCTTTCTCATTTTGATTCTCTATATTCTATATTTTCTGCATCAGAAGAAGAATTAAAAAAAGTAATTGGTAATAAATCAAAAGATTTTTACTCTCTCTTGCACTCCAAAAACTAAGTTGAAGAAAATTTTTCTAAATTTGTATAAACTGGCCCGCTCTCCTTTAATTCGCTTTTTTTCAAAAAAAATTCATTTACTTTCCAACTTATTTTTTTAGTTTTTATATTTTCCACATACTCTCTAAATGCCTTTTTGTCTTTAACATGCTTTATTCTGGCAATTGTCATATGACTCATAAATCTCTCTTCCAGTTTAAATCCTATTTTAAGCATTGCTTCGTCAATTTTCCTCTGCAAATCAAAAATTTCTTTACCTCCTACTTTAATCCATACTATTTTTGGATTTCCTCTAAAACTAAAAATTCCTGTTTCTAAAATTTTTGCTTCAAAAGAAGAAAAACTTATTTTTTTTAATTCTTCTTTTACTTCTTCAACTTTTTTCTCGCTAATCTCTCCTAAAAACTTAAGAGTCAAATGTAAGTTTTCAAGCCCGGTTATCTTTCCCTGAAACGGTTTATTGCTTAAAATTTCCTGAATACGCGCCACTTCTTTTACAACTTCTGAAGGCACTTCCAAACAAATAAAAGACCTAATTAGTTCTTCACTCATCTTAATTTGGAACAATGCTTGCGGTTGAATAATTTTTTTTCATATTTCTTGCAAGATTTTTAACTTGCTCGCTCGTAACATTATTTATTTTTTGCTCATGAGTATAATATTCCTCTGCTTTACTAGCCAACTCATAAAACAAAATTTCAGGCATCACTCTGCTGCTCTCTTCACTAACCACTTTTCTTAATCCAATTACTCTCTCCTTAGCCTCGTTTAATTCTTTTTCTGAAATATTCTCCACTTTGTCTAATTCATCTAAAATTATTTTTTTAACCTCGCTGACTGCCTCTTTAAGAGTTCCGGCATAAATAGTGTAGTAAGAATAACTTTTTTCAGAATTTATTGAACTTTGGACAGAATAAGCTAATCCTTTTTCCTCTCTAATTTTTAAAAAGAGTTTTGAAGACATCCCATTTGCTAAATAAGTATCGAGAACTTCTAAAGCAGAATACTCCTTATCGCTAATTAAAGGAGCATGCACTCCAAAAACAAAATGCGCTTGGTCTATACCTTTTCTTTCCTCAATTGTTTCTTTATTTTTAAAAATTATTGGCTTAACCTTGAAACTTTCTTTATTTTGATTCCCGAACTTTTTCTCAAGAAATTCACAAATTTTGTTAAAATCTCCTTTTCCGACAATGCTAACAATAAAATTGCTTGTGGTATAATGTTTCTTAAAAAAAGAATAAACAAAATCCCTCTCTAATTGTAAAACAGAAGTTTTGCTTCCAATAATTCTCTCTCCAAACGGCTTTTCGTAAAGATTTTCAAAAATTTGGTCTTGTACGTCCCTTTCAGGATCATCATGATACATTTTTATTTCTTCCAAAATAACTTTTTTTTCTTTTTCAAACTTTAATTTATCAAATTTCGGATTCAAAAGCAAATCACTTAATATTTCAAGTCCGATAAATACGTGCTCGCTTGGCAATTTAAACCAAAAACATGTAGCTTCATTAGAAGTAAAAGCGTTTAAAATTCCTCCTCTTTTTTCAATTTCTTTACTTATATCCTCATGCGTTCTAGTCTGTGTGCCTGTAAAAACCATATGCTCAATTACATGAAAAACCCCTTTTATTTTGCTATCTTCAAAACCAGCCCCGATAGGATTAGCAATACCTAAAGTAATTACAGGAGTCTCTCTTTTTTCCATTAAAACAATCATTCCATTCGAAAGTTTCCTTCTTAAAAACTCTGCCATTTTTCAAAAACAAAAAAGGGGTTAATAAATTCTATGCTTTTGTTAAGTCAAGTTCATAACTTAACATCCGAATAAATTTTTTGGATAGTCTTTAATCCCCCGATGATATCTTTTCTCATTGAACCATAGCCTCCAACTCTCGATACATTTAGTATTGAACCACT
>Ga0315298_1006934_pt1 | contig 15185 bp, 11 predicted proteins | sample WHS_1_MG_FD_203077 | JGI IMG/M metagenome (GOLD analysis project Ga0315298, IMG submission 203077) | Extremophilic microbial mat communities from Washburn Hot Springs, YNP, Wyoming, USA - WHS_1_MG | ecosystem: Environmental > Aquatic > Thermal springs > Hot (42-90C) | place: USA: Wyoming... | reverse complement strand
TTGCTGATTTAAAAAAACTGCTGGAATCAAAAACTCACGAAGAGAGAATGGCTGCAGTAGTAATTTTAACTGAAAGATTTAAACAAGCGGATTTGGCAGGTAAAAAAGAAATTTACGATTTTTACCTTGAAAATATAGACGGCATCAACAGTTGGGATTTGGTTGATAGCTCAGCGCCGGAAATTGTCGGTGGCTATCTTTGGCAATCCAAAGAACCAAGGCAAATTCTTTATGATTTGGCTGGGTCTGATAATTTATGGAAAAGAAGAGTCAGTATTATTGCCACTTATTACTTTATCAGGAAAAAAGATTTTTCCGACACTTTGCGAATCGCTGAAATTCTATTGGAAGATAAACACGATTTAATCCACAAGGCGGTTGGTTGGATGCTGCGGGAAATTGGCAAACAAGATCTTGGGGTGGAGGAAAGATTTTTGAAAAGACATTATAAAAAGATGCCACGTACCGCTCTTCGTTATGCCATTGAAAAATTCCCTCAAGAAAGAAGGCTAAATTATTTAAAAGGAAAGATTTAGCTTATCAGCCAGACGCTTTTCCTCATTCTTTGTTTCTTGTTTAAATTTTTTTGAACCTTTCAGATTAGCCAAGTTTTTTCAGAGGCTGATTTTAGCCCAACCAATGGTGTTATAATTTCTTCATGGAAGATAAAAAAAATTTAAACAAGCAGCAGCTTGAGGCGATTGAGCATGGCGAAGGGCCACTACTGATTATTGCCGGTGCAGGAACAGGCAAAACCACAGTGGTGAGTGAGAGAATCAAATATCTTATTACCAAAAGGAATATTTCTCCAGCAGAAATTTTGGCCTTGACCTTTACAGAAAAAGCCGCTCGGGAGATGGAAGCGAGAATTGATGAAGCTTTGCCTTTGGGTTATGCCAATATGTGGATTTCCACTTTTCATTCTTTTGGTGACCGGATTTTACGGGACGAGGCTTTAAATATTGGGCTTGATCCAAAGTATAGGTTAATGACCGAAGCTGAAAGTGTTCAACTTTTCAGAAAAAACCTCTTTAAATTTGATTTGGAATATTTTAGACCTTTAGGCAATCCGACAAAGTTTATTGATGGGATGCTGCAACATTTTTCCAGACTCAAAGATGAGGACGTTAGTCCGGAAGAATATTTACAGTGGGTAGAAAGTCAAAAGTCAAAAGTCAAAAGTCAAAATTTAAATTCAAAAGTTGAAAGTAAGGATGACGACGAATTAAAAAAATATACAGAACTGTCCAGGGCTTATAAACTTTATGAAGAGATTAAGGCTGAAGAGGGTTTGATGGATTTTGGGGATTTGATAAGTAATGTGCTAAAACTATTTCGTGAGAGACCAAATATCTTAAAACAGTACAAAGAAAAGTTTAAATATATTATTGTGGATGAATTTCAGGACACGAATTACGCCCAATACGCTTTGATAAAACTTCTTGCTCCACCTTCAGAAAACGCAAACTTGACAGTTACCGGAGACGATAACCAAAGTGTGTATAAATTCCGCGGGGCGGCGATTTCTAATATTTTACAATTTGTTAAAGATTATCCCCAAGCAAAAAGTGTGGTCTTAAATAAAAATTATCGTTCTACCCAAACAATTCTGGATAATGCCTATAGGCTGATAAAAAATAATGATCCTGATACCCTAGAAGCCTCGTTGGGAATTAGCAAAAAATTGGAAAAGATGAGGGAGGTTGAAGAAAGTCCGGTAGAGTTTTTGATGGCTGAAAGAGTAGAGGATGAGGCAGAAATGGTGGCGGAGAAAATTGTTGAGTTGGCTACCGACTATCGGTTATCAACTACAGTAAATAGTAGTCAGAAGACAAAAGGAGGTTACTCCTATAAGGATTTTGCGATTTTAGTCCGCGCCAATGCGCATGCTGATCCTTTCCTGAGAGAGCTAGCGCGGAGGGGAGTTCCTTATCAGTTTCTTGGGCCAGGGATGCTTTTTCGGCAACCTGAAGTCAAAGACTTGATCGCTTATTTATCAGTTTTGTATAACTACGAGGACAATGTCGCAATGTATAGACTTCTGTCTATGGATTTCTTTGGGATTTCTGGTAGAGAATTAGCTACCTTGATTAACTTTTCTAAAAAATTAAATCTTTCGCTTTTTGAAACTTGCGAAAAAATTGTTGAAAATAATGGAGATTTGGCAGTTATTGATAAATCCTTATCAAAAGCAGAAATTAGTGAGAAAACTCTAACAACCTTAACTAATTTGATAGCAATGATTCATCGTCATCTGGAGTTGGTAAAGAAGGATACAGCCGGTCAAATTTTATACTATTTTTTGCAAGACACTGGAATGCTAAAAACCTTGACTGACTATAAAACAAGCAAGGATGAAAGAAAGGTGCAAAATATTGCCAAGTTTTTTGATAAGCTGAAAACCTATGAGGTTGAGCATGAAGATGCCTCTGTTTATGCAGTAGTCGATTTTATTAATTTGTCGATGGAGCTAGGTGAGTCGCCTTTAGCTTCAGATATTGATTGGACGGACAATGACGCAGTTAATATTTTGACTGTTCATTCAGCCAAAGGATTGGAATTTCCTGTAGTTTTTTTGGTTAATTTGGTGGAGAGAAGGTTCCCAACGACCGAAAGACGAGAACAGATTCCGATCCCCGAGGCTTTAATAAAAGAAATTTTACCGAAGGGAGATTATCATCTTGAGGAAGAAAGAAGACTTTTTTATGTTGGGATGACACGGGCAAAAGACAAACTTTACTTGACTGCGGCCAATTATTATGGTGAAGGAAAAAGAGAAAAGAAGGTCTCGCCGTTTGTCGCTGAAGCCTTAGGTGAATTAAGAATTAAGGATTATGCGTTGAAGGCCAAAGACAATCAATTATCAATCTTCGATTTCAAACCTTTGTCCGAAATTCAAAATTCAAAATTCAAAATTCAAAATTTACCAATCACCTATCTCTCTTATTCCCAAATCGATACTTTCAATACTTGCCCTTTGCAATACAAATATCGTTACGTTTTAAGAATTCCCACTCCTCCGTCAGCTGCTTTGTCTTTTGGTGATACTATTCATCAAACAATGAGAGATTTTTATCAGCGAGCGATTGCCGGCCAAAATCCCACCAAAGAAGATTTGCTAAAAATATTGGAAGAAAATTGGTCGCCTCTGGGTTATCCTTCAAAAGCTCATGAAGAAAAGTATAAAAAGGAAGGAAAAAAAATTTTGAGTGAATTTTATGATAAATCATATAACCCGCAATTATTACCTTTGGCCTTAGAGCAAGTTTTTTCTATCAAAATAAGCCCGACATTAAAAATCGGCGGCCGAATAGACAGAATTGACAAGGTTGCCACGGGGATAGAAATTATTGACTATAAAACGGGCAAATCACCTACAAAAAAAGAAATTGAAAAAGATTTGCAAATGACTGTTTATGCTATGGCGGCAGTTGATGGTACTTTAACATATATGGGAATTCTGGAAAGGGCTCCCAAACCCGAGGAGGTCAAAGTTTCTTTCTATTTTTTTGACAGTCAGGAAAAAATCTCAACCTACAGAAGACAGGAAGATTTTGAAACGGTAAAGCAGGAGCTGATCAAAAAAGCAGAGGAAATTTCGCAGAGCGACTTCTCCCCCACTCCCGGCAAGCACTGCGACTTTTGTGAGTATAAATTAATCTGCGAAGCGTGGAATTGATTCCTGTCTTATGATATAACATAATTTACAGGGGACTAATGAAACACACGAGACTCTTACAAGTACTGGTTACAATCCTTGTCGTTGTTTTTGCCTTCGGAATAGGTCTCTATTCGGGTGCCAAATTTCAACGTTCAGCAGATTCAGTTTTGTTAAAATGGGTAAAGGGCCAACCTCATTACTCAAAGGACTATCACAAATCTGATTTATCTGGATTGGCAGATAATGTAGTTGAAAACCTGGAGGGCAACTTCTTTAGTGAAGAAATGCGCCAATTTTTAGACAAAGAAGCGTTGAAATGGCAACCAGATGCATTTTTGGCCTATGTGCAAGTTGGGTACTTAGATACAACAAGTAAAGTTTATGGTTACATGAGCCTTAATGGTACCTGTTTAGAGTTTAACTTCTTCCCTACTGTTGGAGGATTTTTGGCCAACCCCACCTTAATTAAGGCGAACGAGAAGGATACTTGTCCAACGGGGCGTCCTTCTTTAAAACATGATTTTCCCCATAATTGGAAAACATCGCCAGACGACTTGGTTAATGCTTATCATTTAAAATATCCACATGATCAAATTCGGGTTGAATCAGTAGCGCCATACGATCACACTAAATTTGTGTGGTTGGTAACTGCTACCGAGCCTAACTATGGAAGAGTTGACTATAGCCAGCTCGTAGAGGACGCAAGCGGGAAGATTATTAATCCTTGATTTTTATCTAAATTTATTAGACTCGCAGAATAGTCTGATGTCCATCGGATAGAACGCGACAAACCTGCCTGGCCGGCAGGCAGGGAAACAAGCTTCTCCAATGTTACATCGGAGGACCACGTTCCCTCCGTGGCGGGACTGCGCGGTAGTTTATTCGCACCTCAAGAATACCTCATCCGAAGGATGGGGATGAATTGAGGCAAAAAGACATCCTCGCTTCGGCGGGGAGGATGTCATATTTTTTACCAATCGAGTTTGTTCCCCTATCCCAGAAAGAAGCTACTGAGTCTTTGGATATTGCGTGTAAGTCAAACATTACTTACTACGATGCAGTTTTTGTTACTCTTGCTAAAGATATTGGTGCAATATTAGTTACCGATAATCCTAAGCACCAGAAATTGGTAAAAGGAATAAAAGTAATTTCACTTAAAAACTATCAATAGGCAGGCAAGCACTGCGACTTTTGTGAGTATAAATTAATCTGCGAAGCGTGGAGTTAAAGAAGGTTAGATGATGTTCAGAGGAAATTTAGAGGAAGAGAGAGGTGGAGGAAATTCAACTTCTTTTCCGCCAAAGCCTTGCTTAAAATGAGTAAAGCCGAGCCAGGAGCGATTTTGCGGAAAACGTTCATCATAAATGCCTTCAAAATCAAAAGTTTGGTAGCCTTGTTTTTTTGCAATTTTAATTGCTTCCCACAAAAGTAGAGTTGGGGCAAGAAGTTTATTCCCTGTTGGAGTAGTGGCTGCTTGCCAATAGTAAGCGGTTCGTTGGTGGAAAAGAAGGAGAAGACCAGCAAGGGGTTTGGGAGGACAAGAAGGATCAGGAGAGCAAGAAGGACAAGAAAGGTAAGCGATTAGGATTTTGGCGTTATTACCGAAGGCTTGACAGAGGGGAAAGATTTCCCTTTTTGTGCCAAAAGGCAAGATTCTTTTTCTTAAAAGAAATTTCTTTTTAAGTTTGTAAAATTGCTCCGGAGTCCCCTCTTCTATTTTTAGATTGTGCCTTTCCGCTATTCGGATATCGCGGCGTTTGCTTTTAGAGAAAGAAGCAAAAATTGCTTTTTCGGATTGTTTGAGGTCAAGAAGGAGAGTTTTGGTAGGGATAAAAGGAGAGGTTAAGGGTTTGTAATGGTGAGGGGTTCGAGGGTCTTGAGAGGGTTGGGGTGATTGGGAATTTTTGTGCTGTTTAGAAAGAGCGGGTTCGAGAATGATTTGGAAAGCATGATATTTTTTGGCGAGTTTTTCGATTTTCTCAAAGGGGATTGGGGGCTTGATGCGTTGGACCTTTATTAAAGAGCCCAAAAGCGGAAATTTTTTGATAAAAGCATACCCCTCCCCTATTTTTTCTACCTGCCAGCCAATAGATTCGATATATTTGGCATATTGGGATGATTGGCGGATATCTGGCATAAATTTCTAATTAACCTAATTGACCTAATTATTCTAAATAATAACTAATGTCCAATGACCAAATTATAAATTTATTTAGTTGGGAAATTGGGATTTATTTCGAGCGAAGCGAGAATCGCTTCGCTTATTTTTCGCAACGCGAAAATCAAGCTTGCTTATTTAGGTCAATTAGAAATTAGAATAATTAAAATAATTTCTTTTTTAGCCTAAGTAGTTTCCAGCGAATTTTATCGATGATTTTGTAAATTTGATACAGGGTTGGATTAATCACCAAATCATAGCTTCCTAAAAATTCTACCAACTTTGGTGAAAAACCTTCTTTGAAGCGATGAAAGCCGAAGTAAGGATGGTCAGACGGTGGATTAGGTTCGATATCTCCCCAAAGGTCAAAAGTTTTACACCCGCGATTCTTGCCAAACTTAATTGCTTCCCACATTAGTAAAGTAGGAGCCATTAGTTCTTTATGCTCCCGGGTAGAAGCGCCATAAGGATAATAAAGGACTTTATTAAAAACAAAAAGTAAAAAGGCTGCGAGCATCTTGCCTTCATAAGTGGCTGTCAGGAGATGAGAAATGCCTGCAGGGTGGAGAATTTGCCACTGTTTGCGGTGGAATTCTCGATTGTGAGCGAAAAAACCCTGTCTTTTGGTTGTTTCAAAAAGTAAGTCAAGATATTCTTCAAAAGCCTCAGCGGAATTGTCTTCTTTGACAATCACGCCGTGTTTTTCCGCTAAATGAATATTGTAGCGGGTTTTTGGTTTAAAACTATTAAAAATTTCTTCTTCAGACCTGGTTAAATCAATAACGGAGGTATATTTAGTAAAAAGTGGCTTGCCCGGAATAAGTCCTAAAGTTTCGAATTTCGGATTTCGAATTTCGGATTTTTGAGTATGGGGTTCGATTTTAATAAAAATCGTTTTTTCTTTTTTACCAATCTCTTTAAGTTTTTCCAGAACCTCTTTACTGGGCAGGGGGCTTTTAGGAAGATAACCGACAGTTAGGGAAATTGGGGGAATTGGGTGAAAGGAGATTTGAAAGACTTCTTTAAGTTTGCCTTTTTCAGTTACTCCCAACCTTGCTACTTTGTAGCCTTGGGATTGACGGAATTCTCCCCATTCCCAAGATTGCAAAGGGTGAGTTGCCAATTTATTAAATTGAGATTTTTCTTGATCAGTTATGAGTCTAATCATAATATAAACAAATTCTAAGCACGGAATTCGCAATTTGAATTGAGAAGATAGAAGGGTGAAGCTGGTCTCCAGCTGGCGGATGAGGCGAGAAGTGAGATTTTAAAGTTTTCCACTTCCCACTTCTTGTTCCAGCTTCCCATTTCTCACTTCCCATTTCTAGGTTAGGATTTCGATATTCTGTTTCAGATTTATTGTTAATATGATATTATAACTTTGATGGCCAGAAAAGTGCAAAAAAGAGCGGAACGTTAAGCGTGTTTTAAAAATTTTCAGCAATTTCTATCAAATTTTCGGGAATATCTTGAACAAAGCGGGAGATCTCGTTAGCTGAATGTTGACCAAAGTAAAGTCTCTTTCTGGCACAAGTAAGAAAAAGTTTCTTTTTGGCGCGAGTAATACCCACATAACAAAGTCGTCTTTCTTCTTCCAGCTCACTTTGATCAAGGAGACTGCGCGAGTGAGGAAAAAGGCCTTCTTCCATACCAACCATAAAGACAATGGGAAATTCCAATCCTTTGGCTGCATGTAAAGTCATCAAAGTAACCGCTTCTTTTCTTTGGCCATTGCGAATTGGTTTGTCGGGTAAGGATTCTTGTTCTACCAGAGAAACATTTTCCAAAAAATCATCTAGACGGGGAAATTCTTCTGCTACCGAACGCAACTCTTTAATGTTTTCTTTTCTGGCTAAATCTTCTTCTTCTAGCGAATCGTATAATTCAAGATAACCAGTTACCTTAAGAAGTTCGTCGAAAAGATCCAAGGTAGAGAGTTTTTTGTTTTGTTCAAGATTGGCTGTTTGCCAGTTGAGAAATTTTTCCAAACGAGTTTTGCCCAATTTCGCAATTCTTGTCAGAGAGATCGAGTCTTTGGGGTTAGCAATAACTCTTAAATAAGCAAGTACGTCTTTGATTTCCTTTCTTTGATAAAAGCGAGTAGCGCCAACAAGAAGGTAAGGAATGCCACTGTGTAACAGAAATTCTTCCAAAACTCTTGATTGGGCATTTGTGCGGTAGAGAATAGCAAAGTCAGACAAATGATATTGGTCTTTGTATTGAATGATTTTGTTGACAATAAACTGGGCTTCGTCGGTTTCACTGTCAGCTTCATAGAGGGCAATTTTTTCTCCTTCTTCGTTTTTTGTCCAAAGTTTCAGAATTGGATGGCGAGTGTTGTGGCGAATGACAGAGTAAGCAACTTCAAGAATTGTTTTGGTAGAGCGGTAGTTTTGCTCAAGATTGATGATGGTTAGGTCAGGAAAATCGCTCTTAAGATTTACTAAGTTGCGAAAGTTGGCCCCCCGCCATCCATAAATCGACTGGCTTGAATCGCCAACGACAGTCAAATTACGGTAGCGGGAAGCCAGCAGTTTAGTGAAAACATATTGAGCTTGGTTAGTATCCTGATATTCATCGATCAAAACATAACGAAAACGGTTTTGAAATTTACCCAAGACTTCAGGAAATTTTTGGAAAAGATTAACAGCTTTGAAAATTAGGTCGTCAAAATCAAGGGCATCATTCTTTTGCAGATATTTTTGGTAATCAAAATAGAGCTCCGCAACTGTTTTTTGCCACGGGCCACGAGCATATTGAGGATACTCTAGCTCGGAAATAAGCTCGTTTTTAGCTTGAGAGATAGTATTGAGGACAGAAGCTGGCTTAAAGTCTTTTGCAGAAAGGTTATGCTTTTTTAAGACTTCCTTGAGGGCTTCTTGCTGATCTGTCTCGTCATAAATAACAAAATTATGAGGAATCCCTAAAAGATCGCCCTCTGATCGTAAGATTTTGGCGCAGAAGGAATGAAAAGTGCCGGCAAAAGGAGGCGATTGGTGGTCGGCGATCGGTGATTGACGGTAGGTAGATAACAGTTTTTGAATACGCTCCTTCATTTCACCAGCAGCTTTGTTGGTAAAAGTCAAAAGAAGAATCTCTGCTGAAGGCACTTTTTTCTCCAAGACAAGAAAGGCGGCTCGGTAGGTAAGAGCCTTGGTTTTTCCGCTGCCAGCGCCAGCCAAGATTAAAAGCGGACCTTCGCCATAGCTAGCGGCTTTTTGTTGTTGAGGGTTTAAATCTGCTAAAATAGTAGAGTTCATTTTTCGGTTATCGCCCAGGGCAAGCTAGTTTTATGAATTATGAATATTGATTTTAAAACACAATGAAAAAAGCTATTTTGGGATCAATCTTGATTTTACTATTTTTGGCAAGTTTTTGTCTGGGTATTTTTGTCCGGAAGAACTATTTTGGCCCGATTAAAAATCAAGCCGGCCGAACTAATTTCCTTGTTTTGGGAATCCGCGGTTTTGATACCAATGATGGTGACCTCACCGATACGATGATTTTTGTTTCCTTGGATAGTAAAACCAGAAGAGCAGTTTTGATTTCTCTACCGCGGGATTTATGGGTTGACGCTTTGCAGGCAAAAATTAATACCGCTTATCATTATGGAGGTTTTGATTTGGTAAAAAAAACTGTTTCGGAAATTTTGGGTCAGCAAATTGACTATCTGATTGTGATTGACTTTGAAAGCTTTAGCAAAATTGTGGATGTCTTAGGAGGAGTGGAAATTAATGTTCAGAGGGCTTTTGACGATTTTTATTATCCTATCCCCGGCAAAGAGAACGATACTTGTAATGGAGATAAAGAGCTGAGGTGTCGTTATGAACATCTTCATTTTGATGCGGGGAAACAACAGATGGATGGTACGACTGCCTTAAAATTTGTTCGTAGCCGGCACGCAGTTGGGGAAGAAGGTACTGATTTTGCCAGAGCCGCTAGACAACAACAACTTTTACTGGCCATAAAGCAAAAAATTTTCGCCTCTAAGCTTTATTTGCATCCGCAGAAAGTGCTTCAGCTGATAAAGGTGTTACAAGAATATCTAGTGGTGGATATTAATCGCTGGGAGTATGGTAATTTGGCAATCTTGTTGACTAAAATAGATTTTAGTCAAATTAAAACAGCGACCATTGGAGAAAATTTACTGTTCAACCCCAAAAAACATCCGTCAGGACAGTGGGTTTTAGTGCCAAAGAGTGGTAATTGGAAAGAAATTCAGGCCTTTGTTCAGGATTTATTGAAATAATTGGTAGATTGAGGTTGTCTTTGAGCGAAAAACTACTTTACCGATTTCAGAAAATTGTGTTTCGTTAAGTTGAGGATATTTTTGTTTCTCCATTTCTCCGATAATAACATACTTGATCTGGTACTTTTGGAGCAAAGCCAGTGTTTGCTGACGGTTGTTTCCTTCATAGATTGTTTGGACTTCGGTTGCTCTTTTACCGGGTTCATCAAAACTCCCCCGCCAGAGCCATTCATGAACTAGCCAGCCTTCGATGGTTGGTAAGCCAGTAGCCATAGAAATTCTCTCATAATCAGTATAGCTATCGCCAACTGCTTCGAGAATATTCGGTTGTCCGGAAACATTGTTATTCAACCAACGAACTGTTTGATAATCATCAGGATAAAGCGTTTGGAGAAAATAAAGACCATAAAGTCCTTTATAATTTTTGAGATCCAGATTACCGTAGTATCCTGGTATTGAATATAAAGGGTAGAGCAAAAGGGCCAGGATTAAAAAACAACTAACAAAAGCAAAAAGCCTTTTTTCAAAATAATGAGGGAGAGAGGTTGTCAGGCGGAGGGTAACATAGCCGATGACTAGAGAGAACATAATGAAAGCCTGGTAGGTAAGTTTGAACATCGTGTTAGCACGGTGGTACGAAGTAATATAAATATCTTTGACGAAAACAATCTCAGGAATGATGATTAAAACAGTGGAAACTACAAAAAGGATCAGAATAAAGATATCAGTAGGAAGCGGGGAAGGAAGAGACAAAAGGCTGGATTTTATCTTGACTTTTTCTTTTTTCAAGAGTTGTTTAGGAATAATTTTTTTACCAAAAAGGAAAAACAAAAAGCTCAGACCAAAGAACCAAGGAGCTCCCCAAAGGATTAAAAGTTGGTAGAACCGAGAATGAGCATGAACAAACGCAATTCCTTTTATCATTGGTTCGAAATTGAGTTGAAAAGGCAGAAAAAATAAGCTGGAAGAAAAAATTACTCCCAAACAAGAGACGGTGGTTTTTTTTAAAGTTTCTCCTAAATTAGAACGATTTTGGTAAAAACCAACTAAAAAAATCATTCCCAAGACTAAAAGATAAATAGGATAATCCCACTGATTAGTCATAAAGAAGATTGCGAGAAAAAGCGAGAGTAAGAGGTCGGTAGTGAGTAGCGAGAAGAAGGAAAGTTTTTTGTTTTCTTTGATTTTTAAAAAGAGAACTAGACATAAAGCTAAAAAGGTTAAGACAAAAGGAATATCGGAGACGTGACCATGGAGATCAGAAACCACAAAAGAGTAAGCAGGAAACTCATGAATAGTTTTATCTTCAACATCAGGACAATAACCAATATAGCGGGTAGCATTGGGATACCAGTAAGAAAAAGAACCATCGCAGTAGGGTTTTTTTAAGATTTTCATTTTGAAATTGTAATAGGCAGGATGGAGGTTAGCACCCAAGGAAATAACGAAAGCGGCGATTAAGCCGCCAATAATTATCAATTTTAAATTTTTAATTTTTAATTTAAAATCAATTTTTAAATTTTCAAATTTTTTAAGCAAGAAGAAATAAAGCAAATTTCCAGTTAAAGAGAAAGTTAAAGAGAAGCAAAAAGCAAAAAGAGTGGCTATCATTAAATTGTAGGTTACAGCAGAATTAATTCCCGTAGTTTTGGTGAGAAAAGCAGTAACATAGTGGCCAAAGTAGTAATAATTGATTGATTTTCCAGCAAACCAGATATCGGCCGGAGGGAAAAATTTGCTTCTTAAAATTGAATTGATGAAACCAAAATCCATAAACTTTTCCAGACCCTGTATATTGGGTTGAAAACCGCGGATATAAGACCAAAAGGTCAGAGTAATAAAAAACATAAGTTCTTCAAGGGCAAAAATTAGAAGTATGGGTGGGAAGTGGGAAGTGGGTCGAGGGTGAGAAGTGGGGGTGGGTGGCGAAAATTTCATAGAGGAAATGGCTAAATTAACGAGCAAACCGATTATTAAAACGAACCAGATGGTTTCTTGGTAAAAAGGAAGTATTTTTAATGAAGCAAGCAGCCAAACTAAATAGGAAGAAATTGCAACCCCGAAGACTTTTGAGAATAGATAACCTTGGTCAAAAAAATTAGAAAAAAGCCTTTTGGTTAATGGCAAAAAAATTAGACCAATGCCCATGAGAGTCAGCCACCAGTATATAATTGTTCCTAAATCAGCGAACATAGAGATATTTTATGAAGATAATGGCTCTTGTGCAAGGAGACAAATTCGCATTGTTAAAGAAGGGCTTTTTTGTTAATAAACACTTTTGTATAATCAACTGATGAAACGGAAAAGGGAAATTCGCGTAGGAGTAGATTTAGACGGAGTTGTGGCAAAACAAAGTTTTGGTGGGTTTTGGATAAAATTGAGAATCTTGAAAGAGAAATTTTTAAAAAAAATTGATTCTCAAACTTATTATTATCCAAAAACCAAACTTGAACAGCTAGCCTGGTTGCTGATTAATTGGTATCGAGTACCGGATAATGACGGTCTTTTTTTGTTAAAATCATTAGAGAACAGAGGTTTTTGTTTTTATCTGATTTCTAGTCGGTTAAATTTTAATTGCCCGTCAACAATTAGATGGCTCGAAAAGTACAAGCTTATTCCGTTCTTTAAGGAAGTCCTTCTCAACTACCAAGACCAAAATCCAATTGCTTTTAAGCAAGAAAAGGTGAGGGATAAGAAAATAGATTTTTTTGTAGATGACGATTTAGAAGTTTTGGAAGCTCTCTGTGCTACTGAGGCAAAATTATTTTGGGTTGTTCCGGGCCATCGACAAGGTAAGGAAAACCATCAGGGTAAGATTAAAAATTGTCAATCTTTAAAAGAAGCTTTGGAAAAAATTAATCTCGAGGTAAAGAAGAATAGCGTTTAAACAATTTTCCCCACTCTGTTTTCATAAAAGCCTTGACTCTTTTTTTGCCAATACGGTTGTACCAATAATAGTCATGGTATAGGCTTGATGCTATATAACTCCACGGGGCAATGACAGTTTGTAGGAGCAATTTTTCGAACCAAGGCGGAGTATGGTGATAAATTAGTTTTTGGCCTCTTGAGGCAAAAGTATCAGCTTTTTGGAAATGAAAATTTACTTTTTCAATCTTTTCGCCGCTGACTTTAATTTTTTCTGGGTCTGCGATGCCTAAACCTTGTTGTTGGGCCAATTTAAGATATTGCAGGGCCAGAGGGTTAAATCCCATCATTTTGGCGGCGACTGCATCAATGGCGACACAGTCAGCAGAAACCAAAAGATAGTTTTTTTCTTCCCACTCCATTGCTCGGGGGCCAGATCCCTTGCCGACAATGGAGCCATCCATCACGGCAAAAATGCCCGGATGGATTTCTTTCTGAATCGTCAGCAAATCAACGATGGCTTCGTGGATATAGCGGTGGGCAAAATGGCGAACAGTCTTGAGCATCCCAAAATAGTTTTTAATTGCGCCAGTAGTGGTGGTGAAAACATGCATTTTCATTGTCGGCAAGTGAATAATGTTGGCGCCAAAAATTAGTTTTGGAAGCAAAATACCTTCAGGAAAAATTTTGTCGAGAATTAAAAGTTTCTTTTTTGGTTGGTAAATTTTGTAAGGTACATCGGTTAGGTAGGTCATTTTAAGTCCATACTTATTTAGAACTCCGAGCCAGCCGTTATTGGCGCTTCCTTGTTGCACGTTGGTAACCACAGTTCTGTTTTCCACTGGAATGATTTGTGAAGGTTTGAAACCATCTTCCAGTAAAGTCTTTACTACTCCCTCAAGTTGCCAAGGAGGAGTGGAACAAGCAGGATAAAAGCGTGTCCAAGAAAGATTAAGTTTCAGGACTACCGGAGAATTTTTTTGAAGATAGGTTTTATAATTTGCCCCTCTTAGGAGTTTTTGGTAATCGGCAATCACCGACTCCGGTGATGTTGGAAAAACAAAAACCTGACTCATTTTTTGATAATATCATCAATTGCTATTTTTTTGAAGATTATAATTTTAGGATGATCATAGACCGTGAATGATTCATCAGCAGATGAATCGTCAACTACTAACTGTTTGTTGCCAACTGCCAACTGAGGATAAGAAGTGAATTCGGCAATTTTTTCAAAACCCAGTTTTCCGGAAAATAAGTCCTGATAGTATTTAGCTGTTTTCGGATAGCAAACTTCGTATTTTTGGCAATCGTTCAGTTTTTGTAAGGGAACATAAAGCCGGTTTGAGGCAAGAATAAGGTAGTCAGTTTTTTTGAGATTCGAATTAACCTTGTCCCATTTTATTGTTGAAGAATCATTTTCATACATTGGCATTTCTAAGAAGTGGTATTTTTCTGCCCCAAATAGAGGAAGAGCATCATCCCAGTGTTCAAGGGCTAAAGACGAACCCGGCGGAATATGTTGGTCAATCCATTTACTGGCGGTTACCCGAGTGTTTGGTTTTGAATAAATTGAGAGAAAGGCGATTGACCAAAGAAATGTTGCGGATAAGACCAGCAAGGCTGACAAGACAAGCAATTTTTTTGAGCGGCGAAAGAGGGTAAACAAAAACCAACTGGCAAAGAGAAAAAAAATTGGATAAAGAGGTAAAAAGTAGCGCATAAATTTGACGGCAAAACGACCAACAACTAAAAAGTAGGCAAGGAAAAATGTCAACAAGATTAACATTTTTGCTTCTTGACTTTCATTTCCTGGCCGAGGGAATTCTTTTGTCAAATAGCAAATTAAATAGAGGAGAGAAATGACAGAAACAATACCCAAGAGACTCCCCGCTCCCCAAAGAATAAAATTTTTTAGGTGATAAAGGTAGGGTGTTGTTCCTACGTATTGCAGAGTATAAGGAAAAGTATAAGCGCTTTTGGTCATTGCCTGTTGTTCTTTGGTTTGTTGCCAAAAGGTTGAAAAATCAATAAGAGCATATGGCTCGAGGATTATAAAAGTTATAACAGTAGCAAAGATTATAGAAATTATATATTTAAGATTGGTAAGGACTAGACTTATCAGGAGATTGAGCTTTTTTTTCAAAATAATAATTTTCTTCTCAGTTGAGTAAAAAACTTTTTTGTGTTTTAAAAAGAGGCGAATTCTCTTGCCAAGAATGAGAACAAAGTCCATAAAGATTGTGGCTCCTATT
>Ga0315298_1006932_pt1 | contig 15194 bp, 20 predicted proteins | sample WHS_1_MG_FD_203077 | JGI IMG/M metagenome (GOLD analysis project Ga0315298, IMG submission 203077) | Extremophilic microbial mat communities from Washburn Hot Springs, YNP, Wyoming, USA - WHS_1_MG | ecosystem: Environmental > Aquatic > Thermal springs > Hot (42-90C) | place: USA: Wyoming... | reverse complement strand
GTTGCTGTGCGTGGCGCGGCTGGCGTGCCGACGGGCCTGGCCTCTCGGCCGTCCGGGGCTCAAGAGCCGGCTGGCCAGGTAAAGGCCCAGCATCCCCAGCGCTATGGGCAGCTCAACTCCCATCCATACCTCCTAACGCGGCGCCACGCGCACGGCCTGCTGCACCTTCTTTTCGGCCACGATACGACCACTGCGATCCCGCAGGTAGTAGCGGATATCGTAGCTCAAGGGCTGCAGCCAGGGGCTGCTCGCGTACTCCGCGCCCCGCAATGGCAGCCGCATGTTGACGGTGTAAGAGGTCCAACTGGCATCGTCGCTGACCGGGCAATCCACCTCCACTGGGGGCGGGTTGTAGCTGTTCCAGAAGAAGGTCCAACCGCTCGGCTCGGCTCCAGCGACGTAGCTCCCCCCGCGGCCGATGTGGTCGAACTTGATGGTCAAGCTGACGGTGGCGCCCGGCGCGGCCAGGACGGGCGAGGCCTCGCCCCGGAAGGACTGGAAGGTGGCCTGGCTCGGCAGCTGGGTGCCACCGGCGCCGCCCCGCGTCGGGGTGTATTGTTCGGGCTCCGGGAAGAGCTTGCCCAGAAGGGCGAGCAGCGCCTGGCCGCGGTTCGAGAGCAGCAGCCAGGCCACTCCCCCCAGCAGCACGATGTCGGTGAGCTGTAGCCCCAGTAAAGGCAGGCCGAACAGGTTACGGCGTTCGGGTAAGCTCATGGTGACCTCCTCCTAGACGCCCACTGGCGCCGCGCCGCTAGGCCGACTATGTTGGCTGGGGCAGTAGCTGTAGTTGTAGTACTGCTCTGCCTGGGCCTGGTTGAGGCTGGAGAATACTACCTGACCATTGCGGACGCAGCGGTACCAGGTCTGGCCGTTGACCACGGCTCGCTCCACGTAGTTGCCGGGGCTAAAGGGGGGCGGCGGGCAGGTCTCCTCAGCGCCTCCGCCACCGCCTCCGCCACCGCCGCCGCCCTCGTCAGGGTTGCTCGGCTGCCGCTTCAGGATGCGGTTTATGAGGTCCGACAGACTGCTGGCCCCGTAGCTTTGCATGGCCATCTGGTAAATGACGTAGCCACCGGCGCCGATGATGACCAGCCTGACCAGCTCGTTTGAGCTCTTAGCCATATTCCCTCCTTCAGGCGCACCTGTCTGGCCTGGCTGCTGACCAGCGCGCCTCGTCGAACTGCCAGAAGTGCACTGGGCCGGGGTCGGGTGCCCCCAGGTTCAGCAGGTGCCCCCGGAACTCGCCCCAGGCGTACGGGCATTGCCCCTCTTGTACTCGCTCCGCCTGCCAGGTGCGCATCTGCTGGAGCAGATTGGGGTTGGCCGCAAGCAAAGGCTCCAGCGGCGCGTGGGCGTGCAGGGGATGCCTGGGGCCGGGGCCGCTCTGAGCCACGGGCGTCCTCTGCCCGCCCAGAAGCGAGTAGGCAGCATACCCCGCCAGGCCCAGGATCAGCCATTTTCCCGACTTGCCCATGTCTCACTTCCCCAGGAGCATCTTGTAGGCGACGTATCCGATGACGGCCGCTGCCACGGGGTTTTGCTTCGCCCAGGCCCAGGCCCGACCTATCAGGTCGCCTTCTGGGGTGGTCGTGCCATCGCCACCGCCACCGCCTCCACCCCCGCCTCCGCCGCCGCCCTCCACCTCGCAGGAGCACTTGCTCTTGAGGTAGTTTTCGGGCGTGCCGTACTCTTTGACGAAGGCGTCCTTCGACCACCAGTCGTAGAAGATGGCCCGGATCTGGTCGTCGGTGTCGGCCTTCCAGCCCCCGTCCTTGTAGATCCGGATCAGATTCTGGGCGTCGGCGCACGCCTTCAGGCAGGTTAGCTCTTTGGCTGTGATCTCGTGGTATGCCATCTAGATCCTCCCCGTGGCCAGTAGCCAGAGCGCAAAGGCGATGGCGGCCGCCGTGCCCGGGTGGGCATCCGCCCATAGCAGGGCCGCCTTGAGCTGGGCCGCCGCCTGGTCAAGCTGCTGGGCCAGCCGGCTCTCGCTCTCCCGTACCCCGGTCCGGTTACACAGCCAGGAGCCGTCGGGCAGGCGCCGCCCCGTCGAGTTGGCCCACTGGCAGAACTCGGACAGGTCGTAGGGCAGCCGGGCCCCGTGCTCGCTGGCGAAGAGCTCCCCGATGCACAGGGGCACCCCCATGGCCGTGGTCCAGGCCTGGACCTGCTCCTGCGTCACGCTCACCCGTTCACCTCCCTAGAAGAGGCGGCGGCGCCGGCTGAAGAAGGCCAGGTAGACCCCCACCCCCAACGCGGCCGCGTATAGGGGGTTGTTCTTGGCCCACTGGATGGCCCCCTCCAGGGAGAAGCCGCTCGTGCTGGGCGTGGTGTCCACCCCGCTCTGCACCGCCTTCTGGTACTCCTCCGGGCTGAGCAGGTAGACCGGCGTCCCGCCGGGCAGGCTGAGCCGGTTGGGCCCCAGGCGAGTGAACGTGTACTGGTAGTCGTTGGGCGCGATCTGGGTCGGCCCCTCCAGCATCTGGCCCAGCTCGTACTGACCCTTGCTGTTCATCAGGTAGAAGTAGTCACCCACCCGGAAGTTGTTGTCGGTCAGCCTTATGATCTTGGTCCCCTGGGGGCTGACCACGTCCGAGAGGGCCTGGCTAAGCTTGCACCAGTAGGTGCCCGTCACGACTGCCATGGCTCACCTCCGTCGCAGAACCAGAAGGACCGCCACCCCGATGCCGGCGGCGTATAAGGGGTTGTTCTTGGCCCACTGGATGGCCTGATCGAGGAATCCTCCCCCGCCGCCCCCGGAGGGCGTCACGGCGCCCTGGCTGCGGTAGGCCTCAAACTGGTCCTTCGTGATGTACATGACCGGGGTTCCCTTGTCAAAGGTCTGCCGACCGGTGCCCAAGAGGTCCCGCATGACGGTGTAGCGGTACTCGGCCGCGGAGATGGTGGTCGGCCCAGCCGTGACCTGGAAGAACTCGTAGCGCTGGCCGTCCTGCAGAAAGAAGTAGTCGCCGACCCGCAGGGTGTTGTCGCTCACGTAAATCCAGGCTATGCCCGTCTCCTCCACCCCCGGGCCGCGAGACTGGGTGAGCACCGCGATTTTGTTGCCAGTCAGAATAGGCATGGCACGCCTCCTTACTCCAGAACCATCAGATAGAGTCCAGAACCAGCCAGAGCAGACCGAGCAGGGCCAGAATCAGCAGCGGGCCAGCCCCAGTGAACGTGGGGCCGGGCGCCACGGCCGAGCCAACCGGCTCAATCCCCTCGCTCTTGATCCTCTGGTACAACGCCCAGGCGGCATCGCGGGTGGTCCAGGGCGATAGCGCAGCGTAGAGGCTGGCCCCACCAGCCAGGCGACGCCGGATGTACTCGGCTCCCAGCCGGAAGTTAGCGGGGCCGTCCAGTAGCTCGGCCGCTGAATGCCCGTCGCCCAGGCCCCCATCCGTGTACATCTGTAGGTAGCCAAACGAATAGGGCTGTGCCCCCGGCGTGGTGCAGGGCACGATGGGTCCGCCCTTGTAGAGCTTGCAATCGCCGATGGCATCCGCCCTCCAACTGGACTCCGGCCCAGCGATGGCCAGAACCACTTCCCAGAGCTCTCCCGCCCCTGCCTTCGCGTCCACAATTGCCTGCGCCGGTATCTGCACCGCCATAGCTGCTCCTACGCATTGGGCTTGATAAGCACCAGGGCGTCGTCTCCCCTGGCGGCGGCCGCTGTGACCACTACCCCGCACCGCATGGCCGCGGTGTCGGTGGTGGCGTTGGTCTTGACCGACCCCGTCGCGGCGTTGGTGAACTCTCCCAGGCAGATGCGGTCTATGTATCGCCAGACCGTATTGGTCGTGACGGTCGAGGGCGAGCCGCCGTTGAGCTGCGCCCGCTCCCGGGCTGCGGTATCCGTGGAATCGATGCCCACGATGGTCACGTACGAAGCGTTCGAGTTGGGGCCGGTTATGGTCAGCTCATTGCAGTACGCCTCTCGGCTCTGGGCGGGGATGTCGGCCCCCAGCTCGCTGGTGGAGCCAGCCAGCACGCAGACCGTGGCCCCGCCGCCCGCCGCCCGCACGGTCACGTTTTGGGCGCCCAGGACGGCGCCATCGGCAGTGTAGACGGCCGAGACCTTGGTGAACTGGGTCGTGCCGGCCGAAGGCGTAGTGGTGTTAGTGGCGTTCAGGCTGATGGTCTCGCTGATGGCCTGCCCCGAGGCGTTCGAGCCCTCGATCACGATGCCGCGGCCGCGGTCGGCCGGCACGTCGGCCGCCTGCACGATCTCCAAGGCGGTAGCTGCCCCCGGCTGGGTGAATGCAGAGGCCTCGCCCGTGATCGTGGTCTGAATGGTGGTCTGGCTGGTGGTGTGCTTGGTGGCTCGCCCTCCAACGCCGACCTTGATGCTGTCGCCGGCGGCCAGGGGCGCGTCGGCCGTTACCAGTTGCAGGCCGCCCGTCTTGACCAGTCCCTTGCTGCCCAGGGCGATGGCGGCCGGCGCCACCCCGATGACGGTCGTGGAGTCCACGGCAGCTACTTGTTTGTTGACAGCGACTAAACGTTTGGCTGCAATGGCAGCCCCCGCCGTGATAGCTAAGCCTGTGGACAATAAGCGAATGACGCTGGCCACCAGGTAGCTGGTTTGCCCCTCGGCATCGGCCTGGGCAATGGCCTGGGCCAGGCTGCCCGACCACTCGGCCGGCGTATGTATGCTGGCCAGATCACGCAGAGTGATGCTTGGCATGCTAGCCTCCTATTGCACGTAGGCCACCAGGCTGAAGGTGTGGCTGGCGTTGCCCACGGTCGTCACGTCGGCGATGGCCCAGCGCGCCCGCAGGTAGGGACCCCAGAGGGCTGGCCGGACCGTTCCCGCGCTCGCGTCGGAGCTCACGGCCACCGTGCTCGTGCCTGGGCTGGAGGGATCCAGCACGGCGAAGTACTTGGCGGCCGCGCCGTTTCCCGCCTGCTGCGGGAAGTGCACCGCGTTGAGCCAGGTGGAGCCGTCCAGGCTCACGTCCAGATAGACGTCCAGCGTATCGCCAGCCTCGGTAGCACTGGCGGTAATGTCCAAAACAGCTATCAACCGCTTTCGCGTGCCTAGGCCGGTCAACGTCGAGCCTGTACCGCTGCTTGTGCGGGCTGCGCTAGGCGCCAGCGTAAGCAATTCGCCCGTCTGTATCTCTGGCGCTGCTCGGTAGGGGGTAGCGATTACGGTTACGCCTTGGCCGCTCCCGAAGGTACCTGACAGGCCCGTCAAACGAGCACGCAGGAAAGCGGAACCAACGGGACAGTCCAACGACTCGCTTCTGCTCAGGCGACGCGTCGCCAGGACTGATGGCAGGACCATGGTTGGGGCACCATCAGCGGCCGCGCCCTCTAGCGTCAATACCCCTGCGGTCAGTGCTCCGCTCACAACTATGTCAATATGAACGGCGTTGTAGTTCCTGCAATCGAGAGCATCTGATATTCCATCGGTTTTCTGGTTCTGGAATAGCGGTTGGTCCGGCCCCTTGATAGGCAACGGCTGAAGGGCGATCGCCAATCCCCTGACGACGGCTGCCAGTTCATGGCGCAGTACAACGCGCAGATCGTCATACCAGGCAGGTGGCCGGATCTCGGGCTCGTTCCCCCCACTGTCCGCTTTTTTTGGTGTTTCCATGGGCTACTCCTTTACGATGCGCTCGTACAGGGCCAGCATGGGCAGAGTCAGGCGCCCCTCTTTTTCGGCACGGCGCAGGTGATCGCTTAGCAGATCCAGCCCCGCGTTGCTGATCGCGATCTCGCGCGGCTCGTTTCGCTCTACTCGTATCACACCGTCTCCTAACTCGCGCGCCTTGAATTCCTCTATTTCGGCGTCTGAGAAGGCCAGAGAGGCCTGCAGGTCTCGCACAACCCGCATTGTCATCAGATTCCCCTCGCGTGGCAGCAGGCTCAGCAGAGTTAGGCGCTCAATGGGAGTTAGTTGCATACTACCTCCTCACCAGAATGAGAAGCACAACGGCGGCGATGGCAATCCAGGCAGAGGTGCCGAGGCCATAGGCGACCGTTGTCATCGTATCGGTTGTATTGGTCAGGGTGCTAGGCGCGATAATATTGGCGTTCCCACCGCTCGTAACCTGTTGTACGGAGGTGCCTCCTTGTGCGGAGGTGCCTCCTCCACATTTCTTTGCCATATAGTCGTTGTAGTCCCGGTAGTCGCGGTGAAAATCGGCCTGAAACGGGTCCCAGTGCGTCCACACCCACCATACCGTGTTGATGTGGTCATCAATCGACATGCTAATCGGTCGGCCGGCGTTGTCAGGTCCCCAGGAACGGGTTATGAACCGGAACACGTTGCCGAAATCCGCGCACCTTCGCAGAGCGGCTATCTGCGACGTTGTCAGGTTTTGATCGGCTGGTATAGGCCAAGGTTGCGCCATTCTCTCAACCTCCTACAGGCCGGTGCTGCCCCGGAAGCGAACTACATTCGAGGGCAACGCCGGTGTATCGGTTTTTCTTCCGCTCAGCAGGCGTTTTTCCGCAGGTAGAGCCTGCTCGTACAGGACCAACATAAGGAGCGACGTCAGGCCAGCGAACGCGGCTGGCAGCGGTGACCGCGCGATCAGGGAAACGACTGCCCCTAGCCCTACACCGAAGGCGATAGCCGGCAGATACCCGGAGCGAAGGTTGGCTATGTTCTGCTGGACCTTCTGCGGGTCTCCATCCAGAACCCAGTTGCGGATCGTGAAGGCGCTGGGATTGAAGGCGCTCCAGGCATGGGCCGCCTCTCCCGCGCTCAACAGGCTGAGCGCTATCAGCTCGCGCTCTGTCTCGCTCACTGGCCCCTCCTACTGCAGCAGGCCGTAGGCCTGCAGGTCGTCAATGATGGCGTTCACCAGTTGCGCCAGGTCCAGGTGATCGTTGCGCAGGTTGTTCACCTGGTTCACCAGATCGCGGAAGTTGTTGTTGAGCGTGGTCTGGTTGAACGAGGTCCCCACGTCCTGCACCGTGGTATCGCCAGTGCCCACGCTCATGCTGAGGGCCTGTGCGGTCGGGGTAGCGTGGGTCTTGTCCGCCGTGGAGTACGTCTGGGTATAGGCCGAGGCACGGGCCACCGGCGTAACGCCGAAGAAACCGATGCCCGCGCCGCTGAGGGCAAACTTCTCCGTCGGCGCCGCGGCGTTGGTCCCAGCTAGGAACGAGAGCTTTCCCCCGATATAAGTCGCGCCCGCGGCCCCGACCTGGGTGGCGAGCAGATAAGCGCCATTGGCACGACCGCCCGCGGTGTTATGGCCGGAGAAGAAGATGCCGCCCAGGTACTCGCCGTCCAGGGTCTGAGCGCCAACCTGCGTATCGGCGTGGCTCTTGGCTAGGATGACGGTCGGGTAGTTGCCGGTCGTCGTGCTGTACAGGTAGTGACGCCAGTAAGAATATGCGCCGCTTCCCGCTTGCGCCGTAGCCAGCACAGTTGCGCCATCGGCCAGAAAAAATGTGCCGCCGAGGCTGAGCCGGGCGAGGGCCAGGACGCCACTACTGTTGCTCTTGAGGATGGCCGCCGTGCCCGCCGACACGTCGCTCGAGGTGTCCAGGTCGTCCAGGAGGTCCGCGTTCAGGTTGGCGACTTTGGTCGTGCTGGCGACGCTGAAGGGCGCCGTGCCGGTGGCAACGGTGCTGATGACCTGGCTGGCCGTGGTCAGAGCCGCCCCCAGCTCGATCTGATTGCTGGCGTTGAGCCGGAGAATATTCACGTCCGCGCTGTTGGCGGCGTTGCGAGCGGCGATCCACTGGTTGTTGGGGAGCCGCAAGAGGCCGCTCTGGGCGGCCGACGGCCCCAAAATCATCCCGTCGTAGAGATAGCCCAGGCCAGCGTTCTGCTCGCCGTAGATGGCCCACTTGTTGCTCACGTTCCCGCTAGGGGCTAGCACTCGCAGGCCAGACCAGTTAGTAACGGCTCCGCTGCCGGCGTTGTTCAGCCCCACTACCAGGCCGGCCGCGTTGGCCACGGTGCCCGTGGCCCCGGCCTCGATTGCCGGTTGAACCCAGGTTCCCACCAGGCCGTAGGCGTGGGTCCAGTCATAGGTGTTGGCAGAGCCGATGGTGGGGGTCGAGCTGAGGCCGCTGAAGCGATGGCCCATGGTGGCAGCTACCGCTGCCACCACTTGAGACACGGTCAAACCGGCTACATCGCCGGCGGGATCCAGGAAGGTGGCGCCCTTGACGTTGACCACTGCGTAGTCGGAGAGGTCCCCGGCCTCGCCGAGGGCCACATGGCCGTACAGCCGCAGGTAGCGGGCGCCGGCGCTGGTTTCCCAAGCGTCAAACAACGCGTGGTCGCTGCCGTTCAGGTAGCCGCCGACGGTGAGCTGGTACTCGCTGGGTGACGCGCTCAGGCTGATCTGCAGGTGGCCGCCGGTGGCTCGGCTGACCCGCAGGATGGCAGCGCCCGTCTCGCTGCTGGCCGCCATGCTCTCCAGATACAAGAGGTTGTTGAGGGGTACACCGGACACCCGCGCCAGGAGCATCTTGCCCCGCGGCAGGCCCTCCGAGACGAACTGGAGGTAACCAGAGTCCCCGGTGGTGGCGTTGGTGGACAGGATCACGCCCTGAGCGCCCAGGCTGACGGCGCCAGCCCCCGCGTATAGCTTGCCGTCGGTGCTCATGTAGGCCTGCTTGGTCCCCGATCCCCATAGCTCCAGCAAACCCATCCCACCGCTGTTGTAGACCTTGAGGCCGGTGACAGGGCTGGTGAAGGTGCCGGTGCCCTGGTAGATACCGCCGGCCGCCCCTATCCCCAGTACGCCCTCGAAGGAAGCCGAGCCGTCGGCGTTGAGGGCGATCACGTCCGCAGTGTTATTGCGGAGCTTGAGCGAGCCGGCGGCGATGTAGACGTTGCTCTTGCCCGCGCCCACTTCTCCCACCGTGAGCGAGCCGTCGTTTGCCCACTGGGCCAGGGTAGTCGCCCAGTTGCGAATCCGAATGCCGTTGCTCGGGTCTACCGTTATGTTCACCTGGCCGCTGGCGTACTGGCCCAGAGCTACCCCGTAGGTCTCGCTGGCGTAGCCCCAGTTGCCGCTGAGGTCGCCCAGGCGGGCCACTTCCGTCTGGGCGTTGTAGGTCGCCCCCTGCTGGAGAATGCTGAGGCGCGGGGTATCGTAGGCGTTGAGCTCGATCCGCCCGTCGCCAGAGGTGCCCAATACCAGGTAGGGGGTACCGGCCGGCCAGTCGTTAGCCCCCGTGCCGTCCAGGTCGCGGGTCACGTTGTAGACGGTACCGGAGACCAGCGTGCCCACCTGCACGTACTCGACCTTCAGGGCGGCCCGCAAGACCACGAAGTGGCCGACCGTCATGGCCTGGCCGAAGTCCATGCTGCCGCTGGCCGCCGGGGCGTCGGCGGCCAGCGTCCCCTCGTTCTTGCCCACGATGAACCAGCCGCCGAGCAGGGTGATGGTCTGCTGGGCGAAGAGGACGGCGTCCAGCTCCGAGAGCCAGCCCTTGCGCCAGAGCAGGGTGCTGGAGCCCAGGTCGTAGGTGTCGGTGGCGCGGGGCAGGGCGTGGCTGAGGTGGCTGGTCTGGGTGAAGGTGTGCTCCGCCTGCCACTGGAAGGCGTACGCCACGTCCACGGCTACGGTGTCGTCGCCGTCGGAGATGGCGATCCCCGCCCCCGCCTGGTATTCGATTGGGTTGTGCAGTGGCACTAGACCCCCTCCGAGACCAGTAAGGTCTTGAAGCCGGTGGCGGCGTGGATGGCGTAGACGGCGCCCCGCCAGAGGTTGCCCAGCTTGAGCGAGGCCTCGTAGCTGCCCGTGCGCCGCCGGAGCTTGGCCAGGCCGTCGTTCACGGCCGCCGCCGCCCCCAGGTTAATCCAGATATCCGCGTCGGAGACGTTCTGCAAGAGCAGGTACTGGCGACTGGCGTTGGCCGCCAGCACCAGGGTGGAGCTTGGGCCCACGGCAGCCGCCGTCGTGGTCAAGGCATCGTAGGTGCCGTCGCCCGAGGATTCGCTGCTCACCGTGACCTTGGAGACGCCGGGCGACACGTACGGCGTGGCCACCACCGTGAAGCTGCCAGACGTCCACTCCAGGATCTCCGCCTTGGCCCAGGCCGTGCCCACCACGCAGTCGAAGCTGGTGTTGGCCGTCACCAGCCGGGAGCTATTGGGGTCGTCCAGGGGCAGGTAGTTGGCCCCCTCCTCGTCCGCCCCCAGGATGCGGATGCGGGCCGAGGGATTGGCTCCCCCCACGTAGACGGCCACGCTGAGCGCGTTGCAGCCTCGGCAGTCGACGGCCCCGAGACAGGCCTCCACCCCCCGGTTGCCCGCCTGGGCCTGGAAGAGGCGCACCGGCTGGCCCTTGGTCTGGCCTGGGGCCGGGCTGGCCAGCCCGACCCCAGCGCTCAGGTCGCGGCAGACGTCACGGTAGCCAGCCACCCGTCACCCCCTTTCCGAGCCGGGCGTCCGCCCTAAGCGGCCCCGGCGTTGTCGGGATGCTCCGGGTTCAGGTCATACTGCTGGTAGAGCACGTCCATGGTCACTCCCGTGGCGTCCGAGACGCCGTAACGGAAGGACAGGTCCCCCGTGGCCACCCGCCTGAGATCGATGCCGTAAAGCGGATGCCCCTTGCCTACCTTGGTGAACTTGTAGAGCGGCAGCCAGAGGAGGCCGCTATCGGCCGGCTGGGTGATGGCCGGCACCCCCGGCGAGGTGCTGGCGTAGGCGGTCAGGGCCGTGGTCACGTTGTCGGAGGGTGGCCAGCCACCCACCTCGAGCTGGCTGATGATCTCGGCCGCCTTGTAGTCCAGCACCGAGCCCGCCTGCCCGCCGAAGGCCAAAATCTGGCGGTTCTCCAGCCCGTAGAAAACCTCGAAAGAGTTGAGCACCGAGTCGTCCCGCGGAGCGCCGGTACCATTGGTCAGCATGACCAGGGCCGCCCGCAGGAGATGCCCGGCCGGCACGTTGTGCTGGGTGCCGAAGGCAGAGCTGGTCGCGGTGGGAGTGGGCGACTGCATGCTCCAGGCCGGGAAGGCCTTGGGCAGGTAGAGGCTGGGTGGATCCCCGGGCTCCGGCTGCACCCCGAACAGATAGACGTCGAAGTCGCAGTCGGCCGTGGTGACGTTGGTGCCCATGGCACTGGCGGCAGCAAACGTCCCCTGCAACGTCAGGTTGCCGGACGACACGGGCGGGATGCCCGCCGAGAGGTCCCAGGGGTCCCACTCGCCGTCGGCTCCCGCCGGCTTGCTGCCCAGGTGGAAGACGTAGGCGAACTGGTTCACCAGGGTGGTGGCCGAGTCGCCCACCACGGTCGGCCGCTTGTAGCCCCTCAAGAGGCGCCCGAGCTGGAAGCGGGTGAAGTGGTAGGCCGCCCGGAGGTTGGTGAAGCTCAGGTAGCTGCGGCCTCCCCCGGACAGGCTCAGGGTGGAGATGATGCGGTCCCAGGGATCGTTGAACCAGGTGGCGGTGGTGGTGGTGACGCTGGGGCGCAGGATGAGCACCAGCGCCGTGATGGTGTAGGGCTTGGGCGCCAGCTCCAGGTTGATGGAGCCCGAGGCCGCCCAGGAAACCTGGGTCGCTACGCGCTCGAGTCTGCGAATCGCCATTTTCTTCTCTCCTTCTCTAGCATCAGAGGCCAGTGGAGCCCGCGCCCAGCCGGTCCAGGGCTGATGGGGCGCTCTGCGTTGTCAAGGCCGCGCCGCCAGCGCTCAGTTGGGCTGGCTGGCTCTGGGGCAGTTGGCGGATTCCGAAGGGATACTCGGGCAGGATGTTGGGGAAGGTCGCCGTCAGGCTGAAGCCGTTGATGGGGATAGAGAGCACCTTGGCCACGCCCAGGTAGGTCCCGCCCCGCAAGAACAGTAACCCCACCCTCTCGTCGATCATGCCTACCGCCTTGCCCGTCAGCCAGGCAGCCCCGAAGGTGGCCAGGGCGTTGACGGCCTTGCCCAGGGGCTCGTTGTCCCAGGGGACGATCTGCTTGATGAACGGCCCCACGATCTTGTCGGAGACCGCCCCCGAGGCGCCCATCCCCAGGACTGTCCAGGCGGCTGTCTCCAGGTCCTCGCCGAAGAGCTCAGGGTTGTAGGGGTTGTCCCTAAGCCTACGAGCCATGTTTCCTCCTTTTTAGTTGTGCGAGTGCGACCGGCACCATCTGCACCGATTAGGGCGCATGGGGCTGCCCTCTGTCAAAGGGCGGCGATTTCGCCCCCGCCGGCCGCCAGCTCGCGGATGGCCTTGATGGTCTCCACCAGCCAGCCCGGCCGACTGCGCAGCCAGGCCACCAGGCCGGCGGCTTCCGGCCGCTCCCGCGCCAGCTCCCCCAGGAGCGCCAGCAGCTCCTCGTCGCCCGTGGAGCGCAGGCGCTCGACGATGCCCTGCGCCTGGGGGAAGCGGGCGGCCGCCCCCAGCAGCCAGCGGGCGGCCTCCGCTGGCGATTTGTTCTCCAGTTGGGAGATGATGTACGACGATACCCAGTGCATCTGCGCCTCCTGGCTAGACTCGGCCGCGGCCGCTGGGGGCCCGGGCGGATTCGGCGGCGTGCCCCCGAGGGGGGAGCCTGCCCCCGTGTAGGCGGAGGCCGCCGAAGCGTCCCCGCCGGCAGCCGCGGCTGGCCTGCCCTGGGCCGGGCTGGCCGGCGTGGGCCAGGGCGGGGCGGGCGGCATAACCAGCCGCGCCTGCTGCTGGGCGTAGACCGAGAGGGCCACTCCCACCAGCTCCGCGATCTCCTTCACCCACGATTGCTCGCCGATCTCGCGGGCGCTCTTGGGCAGGAGGCCCGCCTCCCGCAGTTGCTTGATGGTGGTCACCACCGTGTCCAGGCGGTCCCGCTCCGGCTCCAGCTCCACCCCGATCTGGCGGGCCATGATCTGGTCGTAGAGGGCCGGGTTGGTCACCGCCAGGCGCCGCAGATAGCGCGCCTGCTCCGTCCGCAGGCGCTCCTCGGCCGTCCGCGCCGGCCCCCGACCCCGCTTGGCCGAGCGCGGCCGCAACCTATCCAGCCATCCCAATTCGCACCTCCTTCGATGTGGCCGCTTGGGGCCACTTCCGCCCACGATCGGCGAGCGTTTCCGAGTACTTGCCCACCATTTGCGAGCATTCGCCCGCTATTTGCCGACTGTTTGGGCCACAAGGAAAAGGTCAACCAATAGTGGGCGAAAAGTCGCCCAACAGTGGGCAACTGGGCGCCCATAGCGCCCCGCACAGCCTCGATCGCAGAAAAACAGGCATCAAATGCTCCCGCTTGCTATGATGTGCTCAGGGCAGGCCCAAAGAAAAAGAGGCGGCGATATCGCCGCCTCTTCTGCAGGAGCAGCCAGGCACCATATGCTTAGCAGCGTGGAATGCCGCTGCCGCGTCGAGAACTGGGAAGCGCTTCGACTGGCCCTGAGGCTGAGCGGGCGCCAGATGGCGCTGCTGCTCTGCCTCTCCGAGCGGGAGTGTCGCTACATCCGCCACTCCCCCCGCCATATCTGCGTCCGCCAGGCCAACCTGGTCCACCTGCGGGCCTGGCTGAGACACCCGGAGCTCAGGCGGCGGCTGGCCGAGGCGGGCTATCCCTATCCCTGGCCGGAGGACCTGCCACATGCCCCTACAATCGAGCATCAGGCTGGAGAGCCTGCCAGAACTGGATGACCTGCGGGCGCTCTGCCCTCCCCTGACCCGTGCCCTCGAAGGTCACAGGGAGCGGGCTCAGCCGGGCGAGCAGTGCCAGATCTGTGGCCAGCCCCTGGCCAGCCATCCCCGCTGCCCGGCCTGCACCATCCTGGTCGGCCCCGGCCACCTGGAAGAGCGCCTCCACGCCGGCCTCTGCTCTAGCTGCCTTCGCTACCGCCAGCGGCGGGCTCGGCGACTGCGCACCAGGAGGGCTAGATGATTCACCTGCCGGCCCGGGCCTGGCCGCTCAGGGGCCTGCGCAGCCACTTCAGCGCTCAGGACCTCATCTGGCTGCGACAGCTAGCCGCCGCCGGGGCGCCGCCCGCTCTGGGCCTCTCCTTCTACCCCCTGGAGGACTGGCTCACCGTGCGTGACCTCGGCTACCGCGACCTGGTGATCCGCCTCTGGCACGACCGCAACGAGCTGCCCCCAGTGCGCGACCACTTCGCCGCCTACGCCCCCTACCTGCGGCGCCTGGCGGATGAAGGCATCCGCCCGGCCATCGTGGCCCTCAACGAGCCCAACCTGGAGCTGGCGGCTTTGGGCCCGGCCAGAGTTGCGGCCTGGCTGGAGGAGTGGGTAGACCTCTGCCGGCGCGGCCTCCCCCAGCACGAGCTGGTCAGCCCCGCCCTCTCCCCCTCCACTCCCGACGCCCTGGCCTGGCTGGACGCCCTAGAACAGGCCTTCTATCTGCACGACAGCCTCGGCCTGCACTGCTACTGGTCGCCCTCGTCCCCGGCGGAGGCGGGGGTCCCCTGGTCGCCGGAGTGGCTGCGCGCGCGCTTCCCCCAGCATCAGGTGCGCCTCACCGAGTGCGGGGGGGCCGACGGCACCAGCCGCCAGTACCGGCGCCAGACCTACCCGACCCTGCTCTCCCGCTGGGCAAAGCTCGATTACGTCCGCTCCTGCCACGTTTTTGTGATGTCCGCCGAGGACCCGCGCTGGGAGCGCCTGGGCCACACCTATGACCAGTCCCTCGTGGAGCTATTCTGCCAGCTCGCGCCCCAGTGGAGCCACCGAAAGGAGGTAGCCGTGAGCACGCCGCTTTGGCTCGCCATTATTCCCTCGAACCAGGATCGCAACCCCGTCGTGGGGGGCAGCAACGAGATGGCCCAGGTGGTCCCCTTCGCCCGGACCGTCTACGATTGCGCCCGCTCCCACACGGCGATCTCGGCCAGGCTGTTCATCCCAGCCCCCGAATCGGCCGACCGCACGCCCTACGAGGGTCTGTGGGCGGTGCAGCGCGAGGCGGCCGCCTGGCTGCGCCAGGCGCCCAAAGGCACCCTCACGGTCAGCCTCAACCTGCACTCCGATTCCGGCCTGGTGCCCCACGTGGGCGGTTACTTCTCCCGCGCCGATGGCGATGTGAGCCAGCGCCTGGCCCTCGATCTGGCCCAGGTGCTGGGGCGCCTATTCGGGTGCCAGGGGGCGGTCTGGACGGCCGACTACACGGGCTACATCTTCGCCCAGGCCATGCGGGGCGTGGCGGCGCCGGTGCTCCTGGAGCTGGGCAGCCACCAGGTCCCCGAGCAGGTACGGTACCTGGCCGAAAACGGGGAGCTCATCGCCCAAGCCCTGGTGACCCGGCTCTTGAACTTCTTCGGGCTGCCGGCCAACGTCGAGGAGGCCCCGG